>Ga0315274_10001378_pt1 | contig 37410 bp, 37 predicted proteins | sample YL17G02_20_MG_FD_203700 | JGI IMG/M metagenome (GOLD analysis project Ga0315274, IMG submission 203700) | Sediment microbial communities from Yellowstone Lake, YNP, Wyoming, USA - YL17G02_20 | ecosystem: Environmental > Aquatic > Freshwater > Lake > Sediment | place: USA: Wyoming | collected...
TAAAACAACTAGGAGGTTGGCTTAGAAGCAGCCATCCTTTAAAGAAAGCGTAACAGCTCACTAGTCAAGGATTATTGCGCCGAAGATTTAACGGGGCTCAAAGTAGCCACCGAAGATGCGGATTCCATTAGATAGCTTCGGTTATCTAACGGGATGGTAGGGGAGCGTTCTCTCGTGGATGAAGGTGAACCGTGAGGTTTGCTGGACGCGAGAGAAGTGAGAATGTTGGTATGAGTAACGAATTAGCCAGACGAGAAATCTGGCCACCAAAAGTCTGAGGTTTCCCCCGCAACGATAATCGGCGGGGGGTTAGTCGGTCCTAAACCCTAAAGGTGATGGATTCGGCGTTGATATTCGCCGACTGTTTAAAGATTATGTTGAGAGGACGCGGAATGAAGGTTTGTATGCGCGCATGGTTGCAATTACAAGCTGAAGTTTCGACAAGAAAAGTCTCAACCCACTACTTTAAGCAACCGTACCGCAAACCGACGCAGGTAGACGGGTGGAGAACACCAAGGTGATCGAGCTAACTTTCCCAAAGGAACTCGGCAAAAAAGCGAGCGTAACTTCGGGATATGCTCTGGTCGCCGCTGAGGCGACCCGCAGCAAACGTATTTCAGGCGACTGTTTACCAAAAACTTAGGTCCCTGCGAACCATTTATGGGATGTATAGGGGCTGATGCCTGCCCAGTGCTAGAAGGTTACGGAGAGAGCTGACCGCGCAAGCGGAAGGCTTGAACTTAAGCCCTAGTGAACGGCAGCGGTAACTATAACCGTTCTATGGTAGCGAAATTCCTTGTCGGGTAAGTTCCGACCCGCACGAATGGCATAACGGTCTGAAAACTGTCTCTGGGAAAGGCTCGGTGAAATTACAATACCGGTAAAGATGCCGGTTACCCGCAGCAAGACGGAAAGACCCCGTGAAGCTTTACTATAGCTTGATATTGGATCAAAATTTCGATTGTATAGAGTAGGTGGGAGCTAGGTGCCGCAAGGCGCCGGCGAAAGTGTAACACCACCCTGTTGAGGTTTTGATTCTAACCCCGCCAAATGGCGAGGGACAGTGTCAGGTGGGTAGTTTAACTGGGGCGGTTGACTCCTAAATTGTAACGGAGTCGTTCAAAGGTTGGCTTAGCCCGGATGGAAATCGGGCTGAAAGTACAAACGCATAAGCCAGCTTAACTGCGAGACTTACAAGTCGAGCAGATGCGAAAGCAGGAGTTAGTGATCCTCTGGCACAATACGATGTGGCCAGAGCTCAACGGATAAAAGCTACTCCGGGGATAACAGGCTGATCGCGCCCAATAGTCCACATAGACGGCGCGGTTTGGCACCTCGATGTCGGCTCACCCTATCCTGGGGCGGTAGTACGTCCCAAGGGTTTGGCTGTTCGCCAATTAAAAGGGTACGCGAGCTGGGTTCAGAACGTCGTAAATTATTTGCGACTTATACAAGTAATTGTATAATAAATATGGCTAATAACGGTGGAACCCTACTTAGTTATACCGAACACTAAGAGGGTAATACCGTGGGAAGAAAGATTAATTATGTCAGAAGAAGTAAAAGCCTATATTGCAGGTTTTTTGGACGGTGACGGATGTTTGATGGCGCAGTTGGTTAAGAGAAAAGAAAACAAATTTGGTTTTCAAATCAGATTGAGTATGGTTTTTTACCAACATGTACAAAACACTAAACATCTTGAATGGTTAAAATCTCTTTTGGAAGATGGTTATATTCGGAAAAGAAATGATAACATGGCCGAATACACAATTGTAGGTATCAAGCCAGTAACCAAAGTAATAAATGAGATTTTGCCTTATCTTCGTCTAAAAAAGAAACAAGCGCAAAATTTATTATTGTTTAAAAAAATGGCTTCAAAACCATCAAAAGAACAATTTATTAAATTTTGTAAGCTTGTGGATAATACTGCAAAGTATAATTTTTCAAAGAAACGCAAGATATTCACACCACAAGTGTTAAAGTATCTGGCTGATAGTAATCTTTCCCCGTAACGACTGATAGCTGATTTAGGCAATCAGCTTGAGTCTCTTCGACAAAATGTTGAAGGGACATACGCCAACGCCTTGTTATTGGTGAATAGCAAGGATGAAGATATAGTCTGCTCCATTAGTAATAATGGAATCAAAGCGAAGACAGTTCGGTCCTAATCTGCTGTGGGCGTTGAAACTTGAGAGGAGCTTGACCTAGTACGAGAGGACCGGTCAGGACGAACCTCTGGTGTACCAGTTGTTCTACCAAGGGCAATGCTGGGTAGCTATGTTCGGTGTGGATAACCGCTGAAAGCATATAAGCGGGAAGCCCACCTCAAGATGAGGTTTCATTATAGATTCCCAAATGACCATTGGGTTGATAGGCTCTAGGTGTAAGTCCCGTAAGGGATTAAGCCGAGGAGTACTAATTGATCGAGAAAATTTTATATGGTTTGGACGACAACCAAGGCACTGAAAAAAATATATGTTTTTGTAGCTTAAGTGTTGGTGCTTAGAGCGGGGTGGAAACACCTCTTCCCATTCCGAACAGAGCAGTTAAGCATCCCAGCGTCGATGGTACTTGGACCGCAAGGTCCCGGGAGAGTAGATCAGCGCCAACACCTAGTCTGCAAGAACTATCTCATTATGAATTTATAGTCATAAATATTTTGCTACCCGCAATTCTTGCGGGAGAGTAGAAAATGCCTAAAGGCAGCGCCAACACCTAGGCTATAAAGCTCGTGGCTATGCCACGCCATTTGTAAGCTTGCTTTACAAGCTTCGCTTATAAGAACTAATAAAAACTTGTTTTATTGTGATAAAAAAATTACAATAAACTTAGAATGTCTTTAAAAGCCAAATTTATTATTGGCATCATTATTTTGGTTCTCATCGGAGGTGGGATATTTTGGCTATGGAATAAATGGACAGGAAAATACAAAATCGGTGCTCAGGCCATTATCGGCTGTCAGAGCCCATCTCAGATCTCCGCTTTTATGGGTCCGCCTGGATCAAATCAAGCTACATATAATCTTTTCGGTCATGATGTAACAGTCAATGAAAAAATTGTGCCATATTTAAATGAAATCCAAAAAGAAGTAAATGCCGCTAATACTGGCTACAGTTTTGACGATATCCAAACATTTAATATCAGGCCGAAAGTGGGGGGAAGCGGACAGTCTTTGCATAGTTGGGGAATAGCAATTGATATAAATCCGGGCCGAAATCCTTATCAGCTGGGGAATTGGGGAGCGCCGCAAACTGACATTCCCCAGCCGATAATTGATATTTTTAAAAAGCATGGTTTTGCTTGGGGCGGCGACTGGCCAGGAGAACGTGACTCAATGCATTTTGAATGGTATGGCTCTGAGCTGGCTGGCAGTTTTATTAGCTCTCAAACTGGTCAAAAGATTTTAGATGTTGTTGCCTTAATTGATGGTAACGGTGCTCAGGCAGGAGGCGGCAATTACAGTTGGAATTTAGTAGTGACTCATCCTCACGAAGTGATAGTAAAGTCCAATGGCTTCGAAGATCAAAAATTTCCTCTGGACGCTTTTTGTTGGCAAGATAGAACCATGGATATTGCCTTAAAACCATTGCCCGACAACTTGCCAGGCTCGATCGGTGGGACAATTACTTTAGCAGGCAACCGTCCACCGGTAATTCCGGCGACAATTCTTTTAGACGGTAAAGCTGTCGGTGCCTCAAATGTTCGAGGCGATTACCTGATTACAGGCGTTATACGCGGTAAACATAAAGTTGAAGCTAAAGTGATGTTTTTCCCGGGGGCTGCTATTGATACCCCAGACATGCTTCCAGGTCAAAATATTAGAAATCTAAATTTTTCAATAGGCACTTAAGACAATGCGCTACATTGCTGATTTTCATCTTCATTCAAAGTTCTCACGAGCAACATCACGCGATATGGATCTTGCTCATATTAGTAAAAGCGCCAAGATTAAGGGAATCGATATTATTGGTACCGGTGATTTCACCCACCCTTTATGGCTAGCAGAAATTAAAAAGAATTTAGAAGAAGATGGTTCGGGATTATTGACATCGAAAAATCCGCCAGCTGGCGGACTAAAATTCATTATCACTGGCGAAATTTCTAGTATTTATACACAGGGCGGCAAAGTTCGCAAGATCCATACGATTATTTTTGTTCCCGATATTAAGACGGCTAATAATATCAATGAGAAATTAACTGGCATGGGCAATCTCTATTCCGACGGCCGGCCGATTCTAGGACTTTCGGCTAAGGATCTAGCAAAGCTAATTCTAACAATAAATCCAAAGTCTTTAATTATTCCTGCCCACGCTTGGACGCCATGGTTTTCAATCTTTGGCTCAAATTCTGGCTTTGATTCAATCGAAGAATGTTTCGAAGATTTAACTAGTAATATATATAGTATAGAAACTGGACTTTCGTCCGATCCGGAAATGAACTGGCGGCTAAGCGCTCTGGATAAAATCACTTTGATTTCTAATTCTGATGCTCATAGCCCAGCTAATTTAGGGCGAGAAGCTAATGTTTTTGAGCTTGAAGAAAATGAGCTAAATTATAAAACAATCACCGATATTATTAAGAAAAAAGATTCAAAAAAGTTTCCATATACGATTGAATTTTTTCCCGAAGAAGGTAAATACCATTTTGATGGACACAGAAACTGTAATGTGATCGTCAATCCTTTTGAAAAGAAATATCCCAATAATTTATGCCCGTCTTGTGGAAAAAAGTTAACCATTGGCGTCATGAATCGTGTTGATGAATTGGCTGACAGATCTGCGGGTTTCCACAATGTTAATTTCCCGGCATCAAGACATCTTATTCCTTTAGCAGAAATTATTGCCGAAAGTCTGGGCGTACAAAAAGGCAGCAAAAGAACCCAAGAAGAATATTTGCGCATGGTTAATCATTTCGGTTCGGAGTTTTCTTTGTTGTTGGATACGCCGACCGATAAAATTGCTCAAATAAATCCAAAATTAGCGCAGGGGATCGAAAGAATGCGCCAGGGTGAGATTGAAACCGAAGCTGGTTACGATGGCGTTTTCGGGAAAATCAAAGTTTTTGGGAAAGACAAAGAAGCCGCCCCGGCGCAGACAAGTTTATTCTAGTTAAACCGATCTCAACCAATTTAACCCCACCTACGAAGTGGGGGTAAAAGTGTTCTTATTCAAAGAATGACTACACTATTTAACGGTCGCATAATATTGTAGTAAATTGAACCTGTAAATAATAACCCGATCGCGTTATTATTAAAAATATGGTTAGTTTTGGAATTAGACAGGCTGTAAAAAGCTTTAGTTGTGTTTTAATTTGGTTTGCTCAATAATTAAGAAAAGGAGAGAAATGGGTGACGAAGAAAAACCAACCGTAGGTCCAGAACAGGCTAATTGGAAAGCGCCGGAAACAGGCGGGAATCCTGAAGAGCCAAATTTAGAAGCAATTGCTGAAGGAAAAGGGCTGGAGGAAGTTGAGAGAATCGGTTGGACTAGATATCGCGGAACTTTAGCCGGAATGAATTACGCTGGTATTATTGATCGACAAATCCCAGAGATTAGAAGATTGGAGACAGAATCGGTTTCGCAAAAAGGAACGCCTGAGTGGGTTATAAACGCCCAAAATATTGAGGCAAAACATCGCGCTCAGGAAATGGGTCAATGGTTTCTTGCGGAATATGGACCAGATAAAAGCTCGCCATTCTTTGCTCATGTGAGTGGTAGAAAAATCGAAGTTAAAGGTAGGAAAGTAAGACAAGAAGCAAGCACCGAGAATCCTTTAACTAGAATGTATTTTTCTGTACCAACTAAAAATTCCCCCGAAGCTTTTAAGGAATTATGGGCAAGCTTAGCCGATGCCGGAATAATGGGTGACGTTGAACTTGCTTTAAACTTAGAAAGCTTTGAAGGCGATTCAATAAATAAACCTAGTGAAACTAATAATATTATTTTGTATGCTTATGGGGGGAATCCAGAATTAATGAAGAGGATTGCTAAAGCAATAAAAACGGCAAAAACCCAAAAGCCTGAATTATGGAGCTTGACACCAAAAGATAAAGCCCGAGCCAAAACCGCAATCCTTCGCGAGTTTATGATACCCTTAGATGATACAACCGCTTTTGTCGAGGCTAGCTCAACCACTATGAGCTATCATGCTGGCCCTTATGGTGAGATAAAAAATGCTTTAGGTTATGTTACACCATCAAAAATAGGGACACTCAAAGATTTATCGGCAAAATTCAAACAATATGATCCAGCACAACCAAAAAGAATAGACAGCGGTATCGGAAGTAATCTTGCTATAGATCGCAAATATCACATGCCGGCTTTGATCCAGTGATAAAGCTTGCAAATATTGAAAATATCTCACGAATGTGAGATAATTTTATTTATGTCGAATAAATTGTCGAACAAAAAATTTGTCATTATTGGCGGCGGGACAGGTCTGGCGAATTTGCTCAGAGGCCTAAAGAATTATGTCAAAAATCCGTCTGTTATCGTGACGATGACTGATGATGGTCGCTCAACCGGAAGACTCCGCCGTGATTTTAATATTCTGCCGCCGGGAGATATCCGCAACTGCATCGCCGCTTTGGCAGATGAAGAACAGCTCTTGCAAAAAATTTTCAGCTATCGTTTTCCACACGGCAGAGGACTCAAGGGTCATAATTTAGGTAATCTATTGCTTGTAGCAATGGAGGATTTGACCGGCAGTTTTGAAAAAGCCACCCAAGAGATTTCTCATATTTTAAAAATAAAAGGTGAAGTTCTACCTGCTACTTATGAAGATGTAATTTTATCTGCCCGCCTAAAAAACGGTCGGGCGGTTTGGGGCGAATCTGCGGCGGCAATTGCGGGGCATCGATCGCCAATTAAATCGGTACAGCTTCATCCGGAAAGCGCTAAAGCCAATCCCGATGCAATTCGGGCGATTAAAGCAGCAGATGTTATTATTATCGGCCCAGGCAGTTTATTCTCCAGCATTATCCCAAATTTTTTACTTAAAGAAATAAAACAAGCGGTCGTAAAAAGCAAAGCCAAAAAGATTTTTATCTGCAATATTTCGACCGAGCGTGGAGAGACGGAAAATTTATCAGTTGAGGATCATATTAATGCGCTAATTAATCATTCAAACCCGAAGATTTTAGATATTTGCTTAGTAAATAATAATTTAGTCCTAAAAAGTGAAGGCAAAAGATTAGGCGAAGTAAAAAATATCACGACAGATAAAACAAAAATCGGTCGCCATGAAATTATCGTCGAGGACTTAATTGACGCCAAAAATCCTTTGTATCATGACGGCAAGAAGCTTGTCTCTGCTATACTAAAAATAGTAGAAGGAGAATAAATGCCTGAGCTACCGGAAGTTGAGATAATAAAAAGAGGAATAATTGCAAAATTAAAAGGCAAAAAGATCGTCAGGGTTGAAATAAGAATGCCGAAGCTTTTTATTGGAAATTCCAAAAATGTTATTGGCGCTAAAATTATTGGCGCACGGCGGGTAGCAAAAATTTTGGAAATTGTTTTAGATAACAATTATTCAATTTTGGTTCATCTAAAAATGACTGGCCAGCTAATCTACAAAGACGACAAGTCAAAAGCTGTTGGTGGCCACACACAAAAAATTTACGATGCCGATCCGCCACACGCTTTTACTCATATTATTTATGCTTTCTCCGACGGTTCCCATTTGTACTACAATGATTTTCGTAAATTTGGCTGGAACAAAGTGGTCAAGACATCAGAGGTCGAAAAAATCTTGGGCCCAGATAAATTCGGGCCTGAGCCGGGGGCGCCAAAGTTTAATATTGATTATTTGAAAAAGATTTTTTCAAAATCCGGTAAAGCGGTGAAACTTGTCTTGATGGATCAAGAAAAAATTTCCGGCATCGGCAATATTTACGCCAATGATGCTTTGTATTGGGCGGGGATTTTGCCCACCCGACCGGCTAAATCATTATCGATAACAGAAATTTCCAAATTAAAATCGGCGGTTGAGAAAGTTATTAAACTTGGTTTGAAATATGGCGGTTCATCGGAAAATACTTATGTTAATTTGGAAGGAAAACAAGGCCGCTATATGGAAGTTGCCGCCGTCTATCAACAAAAAAAAGATCCAAAAGGCCATCCTGTTAAAAAAATGCAACTGGGCGGCCGGGGGACGTTTTTTTGTCCCACTTGCCAAAAATGAATTTATCTAGCGGGGTTTACTGATTAGAAGTCATTAGATATAATATAAGTGTTTAGAGAGGGGTAATGTCCTCCTTCGCTCTTACTGAAAAACCTACTACGTAGTGTACTTTCAGTGCGAGCTACGCGAGGGTCCTTGGTTTAACTTAAAAAGAATGATGGAGGAAATATGTTGAGCAAAGCGAAATCCGCCGAAGCTTCACGCGAAGGCGGAGAAAAATATGCAGCCATAATTTTAGGCGCTGGTAAAGGCACCAGGATGAACGAAGGGCAGGCAAGTCCAATCCCAAAAGTGATGTTTGAAATGCATGGGAAACCGGTAATCCATTACAGCGTCGAAAGTATCAAAAATGCCGGCATTGAAAATATTATTGTCGTTGTCGGTTATAAAAAAGAAATGGTCGAAGAATATCTCGGCGATAGTGCCAAATATGCAATTCAGGAAGAGCAACTCGGTACCGGCCATGCGGCGATGATGGCAGAGGAATTATTAGAAGGTAAAGTTGAGTCACTCATCATTTTTTACGGCGATAATCCTTTATATAAGCCGGAAACAATAAAAAAATTGGTTGCCTTATATGAAAATGAGAAACCGACCATTGCCATGCTTTCGGTCGTTTTTAAAGACCCTGTTTTCTGGGCTTTCGGTAGAATCATTAGAGACCAGAATAATGAAGTTACAGGAATCATCGAACATAAAGACTGCGCACCAGAGCAATTAAAAATTTGCGAGTCAAACCCGGGTTTCTATATTATCCAAGCTGATTGGTTTTGGGAAAATGGTAAGAAGATTGAGAAAAAAAATGCTCAGGGTGAATTTTATTTAACTGATATTGTTGCCATTGCCAGAGAACAAGGTAAAAAAATAATCGCAATGCCGGTTTCAGAAGAATCGGAAGCATTGGGGATAAACACACTAGAACAGTTGAAGCAGGCCGAAGCTGTGATAAAGAATCGATCTTCTAATGAATAAGTTTTATTTTTTAGATAATAAATTTGCAAGCACTCAAAAGGCTAAAATCTCCATTTCTGATTTAGGTTTCTTAAGAGGTTTTGCCGTTTTCGATTTAGCAGTGGCAAAGAGTAAAAATATTTTTATGGAGCACGAACATTTAGAGAGACTCAGCATCTCGGCAAAATTCCTCTCGCTTAAGATGCCTTATCCAAAAAGAAAAATTTCCGAAATCACCCACGAACTTTTACGGAGAAACAAAACCAAAGAACGGGTTTTGGTTCGTTGGATAATCTTTGCGGGGAAAAGCCGTGATGGTCAACTCTCCGACAAAGAATTTTTGGCGGTTTTGACCGAAAATTATCACCGCTATCATCAAAAAATATATTCAGACGGCATCAATTTGATGACTTGTAACTTCAAACGAGAAATTCCTCAAGCAAAAACTACCAACTACCAATTGGTTTATTCGCTTTATCCAAAAATGAGAAAAGAAGGTTTTTTTGAATTGCTTTTTGTCCCGAATGGCAATATTTTGGAAGCAGGGACATCGAATTTTTTCATCGTAAAAAATGGCCAATTGATTACGCCCAAAGACGATATTTTACTCGGAGTTACTCGTCAAGTTGTGCTTAACCTAGCAAATAAGCAGAGGATTCCTGTTGCAGAAAGAAAAATAAAAATTGACGAAATCAAAAAATGCCAAGAGGCATTTATTACTGCCACTAACAAAAAAGTGATGCCAGTCGCAAGAATTGACGGAGAAATCATTGGCAGCGGCCGTCCGGGGGAAGTAACTAAAAAATTAATGCGAGCATTTGAAATCTTTGAGGAAGAACAACTAAATCAATGACTTACAAAACCAGGGGGATTGTTATCAAACGAACTAATTTAGGTGAGGCTGACCGGATTTTAACTATTTTTACGGAAAAATTCGGTAAAATCAAAGCTGTCGCCAAAGGTGCTCGCAAAACTCTTTCAAAACTAGCGGGCAATTTGGAGCTTTTTTGTTTGGACGAGTTTCTTATTGCCGAAGGTCGAAATTTAGATATTGTCGCTGGTGCAGAAGTAAGAAAATGTTACTTTAATTTAAGAAACGATCTTAGGGGTACTCAGATCGCTTTCTATTTGGCAGAAATTATTGATAAAATGACGGAAGAGAAAGAACCGCATCCAGAGATATTTGATTTGATTGAAAATACCCTGGAAAATATTAATAGCCACGAAAATAACATATTAATTTCATATTTTGAAATAAATTTTCTTTCAGAATCGGGCTTTAACCCAGAACTATATAAATGTATTGTTTGTGGGAAAAAATTAGAAGAAAGTTCTTGCGGATTCAATTATTCTGCAGGCGGATTGGTTTGCCAAAATTGCCACAAAGATATAAAAGTTTCTTCAAATGCGGTAAAAATTCTAAGGATTTTTTTAAAACATAAAATTGCAATTATAAAAAAACTTAAACCAGATAAGAAATTATCAAAAGAAATTACAAAAATTACCCGCGATTATTTAAAGACCATTTTGCAAAAAGAAATCAAATCTGAAAGTTATATTTAAGTTATAGATCCAATATGATATATTAAAAAAGAGGCAATATGGACAGCGAAGCTGTCGCGGAATTTTTTCAGGAGGAAAAAATATGGCTAAAGATTTAGAAAAAATTGTTTCTTGGGCGAAAAGACGGGGATTTGTAATCCCTGGTTCTGAAATATATGGGGGGATATCCGGCATTTATGATTTTGGGCCGTATGGCGTGGCGCTTAAAAACAACTTAAAAAAGCTTTGGTGGAAAACTTTTGTTGAAGACCGTGATGATATTGTTGGGATGGAGTCAGCCATTTTAATGAATCGCAAGGTTTGGCAGGCAAGTGGCCATGAGAAAGATTTTGTTGATGAACTAGTAGAATGCAAAAAATGCCATCTGCGTTTTAAAGCCGATGATTTGCCGGAAGAAAAATGTTCGTCCGGAGGAGAGCATGAATTTACAGAAGCTAAACAATTTAGTCCAATGTTTAAAACTCATGTTGGCGTGATAGAGGATGAAAAATCTTTAACATATCTTCGGCCCGAAACTGCCCAGGGGATGTTTATTGATTTCAAGCAAATTGCCGAAACTTCGCGCAAAAAAATTCCCTTCGGCATTGCCCAGATTGGCAAAAGTTTCCGCAATGAAATTAATACCAAAGATTTTTTGTTCCGCATCCGTGAGTTTGAAATTGCAGAAATTGAGTATTTTGTAAAACCTGGCGATGATGAGAAATATTTTGATGAATGGCTGAAAAATTGGGAAGAGTTTGTGCTATCGCTTGGTATCAAAAAAGACAATATTAAGCACTTTGAACATCCGGAAGAAGCATTATCGCACTATTCAAAGCGAACAATCGATATCCAGTATAATTATCCATTCGGCTGGAAAGAACTGACGGGACTCGCCAATCGAACCGATTTTGATTTGAAATCGCATGAAGAAGCGTCAGGCAAAGATTTAAAATATTTTGATCCCTCGACAAGCTCCCTCGAATCCGCTCGGGACAAGTCGGGGCAAGCTTCCGAAACCAAAGAAAAATATTGGCCCTATGTGATCGAGCCAACTATTGGTATTGAAAGATTGATGTTGGCAGTAATTTGTGATGCTTTTGAAGAAGTTAAGGGTGGGCGAAGTGAAACTGAAAGGGATTCTTCGACTGTCGCTCAGAATGACACCGACGTGTCAGAAGTTGTTTTGCATTTAAATCCAAAAATCGCGCCGGTGAAAATCGCCGTCTTGCCATTAGTTAAGAAATTATCAAAAGAAGCTCAGGAAATATACAAAGACTTAAAAACGTGTTGGGGTGATATTGAATATGATGAAGCGGGAAGCATTGGTCGCCGCTACCGTCGTCAGGACGAAATCGGCACACCGTATTGCGTTACGATTGATTTTGATACTTTAGAGGACAAAAAGGTTACTGTGAGAGATCGAGATACAATGCAACAGGAACGCGTTGCTATTAAAGAGCTCAATAATTATTTATTCAGGAAATTAAATTGAAAAAACTTAATGAAGTTCAAAAATATAAACTCAAATTGATATTATGGTTTTTATTCTTTGCCCTGCTATTTCTAGTTCTTCTGTTCCTTCTATATCATGGATGCTTATTGCCTGGATTCAAAACGTCTTGTATACTATAATTTGCTTAGCTAATTCTCAAAAAATTGATCTCGATAAAGCAATCCGAAAAAGTATGGATAAAGTTACTAAACGCGATAAAAAGCGTTATAGTTCTCAAAATTGACTTCCACTCATTAATTTGTTAAAACAAATTTAGCACTCTTTGACAATTTGTCGAAGGAGGTAGCCATGCCAATCGGAGCGATCAGAACCGCCAGAATTGTACCTGAGGCTAAACTGCCTGTAAGAGCATCTGATGGCGCTGTTGGTTGGGATGTTTTCGCCCGCAGGGTTCTTGATAGAAACACTAAGGAACCCATTGCTGATCTCCCAACTATCATCGAACCCGGCGATGCTAAGCTTATTGGCATTGGGGTGATTTTTGCTATTCCTTGGGGTTATGAGGTGCAAGTAAGGCCCCGGAGCGGCTTAGCCAGCAAGCACGACATAGAGCTATCCAATAGTCCTGGGACTGTTGACCCGGATTTCCGAGGGGAAGTAGGCGTACTCCTAAGAAATCGGGGTTCAAAGCCCTTTACTGTTGAGCCAGATATGCGGATCGCTCAGCTTATTTTCAACCGCATAGAAATTCCAAAGTTAGTCGAAGTCGAAGTCTCTAGGCTTCCCCCAACCCGTCGAGGTGTTGGCGGTTTTGGATCAACCGGACTTATGGGAATCGGGCTCGGAACATCTGGCTATGAGGAAGAGATGCGTGGCATAGACCATTACATGATGGAGATTGTTTTAGCAACTGCAAGGTTTTCCGATTGCGTGAGGGGGTGCAAGCGAGGCGAAGATGGTGAATTTCCACGTGACGCAAATGGGCTCTTGATTGGCCAGACCCGCCGATACGGCTGTGTAATTGCTCATGGCTTAAGAATAATCGCCTCTGGGTTCAATGCCCAATATCCTGGCTCCGAATCGTGCGCCGAAGTTGGTTGCTTGAGGGAGAGTCGGGGTATTCCTTCTGGTGAGAGAATTGAAGTTTGCCGGGCAGTGCATGCAGAACAAGCAGCCATTGATGCTGCCGCAGCTGTGGGGCCGCCAGTTGCTGGAGGTACTATCTATGTCAATGCTGAGCCATGTCTATTCTGCGCTCGTCAGATTGCCGGGCTTGGCGTTGAAGCGTTGGTAATTCTTGAAGGAGGTTATGGAGCAACCCATGGCCTCGCCATCATTGAAGATGCAGGCATAGTTATAAGAAAAGTGACATTGTCTGAGCAGGCCTAGCGTGACGTTAGGCCTTTTTCTATATTTGTACTATTTATATTGACAGGCCTGATTTCTGGTTCTATATTTAAATTAGGCAGCGATTTTGGCTGCGAGCTTATGATGTTATCCTCGAGGGAAGGGAGGTGAGGTCTCGGCATGTGGCTGACAGCGGGCGCTCCACCCGTGGTGCTGACCATCACAGCTGAAGCTGCGATGATACCTGAGCCGTTGGTTCTTTCCAGCCTGGTTCAGGTAGGGGAAGCCCCCCAGTCAACCTGTCTCTACCACTGCGGAATCCTTTGTCTCAAAGACGCCGGGGCAGGATTCCGCTCAGACCAGTTGTGGCTGGAGACTCTGTAGCATCGCGCCAGCATGGCTTAGGCCATGAAGGGTGCGTAGGGAGCCTGGGCTCCCAAGAACTACTGAGAAATCGGAAGTCTCTCCGAGGAGCAGGGGAGTCAACGATTTTCCAACGCCTGTCGACGTTCCTACGTATTCTCTCCCACGCGGTGGCGTGTCTGGTCCACACGGCCACAGCCCGGGGAGCCCCGCAGCCGCGCGAGTAGTTATGTGCGGGGCTCCCCCGGGCCTGGACAGTTCTTCCGTTCAGCCCCGTTTGGGGAGATCGGAGAATCACCATGCGCAGCATACTGATTCGCGGTTCGCCCCAGAGGGCGATTCCCGGGGACGTGGTCGTGGCCGACATAGCCGAGATGAAACTGTCGGCAGCGGTGCGCGCCAACCTCTGACCACAGAGACGGTCTCGGTTGGTATGTAACACCCGGCCCGGAGGAGTTGGACTCCTCCGGGCCGCTTTAATTAAGAAACACTTATCCACACCCATAGGAAAGTGTTTTTTTGTTTCCTCCTTATAACCTAAAGTGTTGACACCCAAAACGATAGTGGACTATAATGAAGTTCAGGTGGAGGATTGTGGATAAAAGTGGGGAAAAGTAAGTATCTCAGTGGATAAAATTAACAATTTAACCAGATCGCTCGCCAGTATCCATCAAAGATACCGGCCTCATCCGCCCCAGCGTGGCGGCTGGGCCTAAGCGCTCGGCTCGCTTACCGTGCCGCTCGCCTCCGCGATTTACTTTGAGGATACATGGCTCGCTTATTTTGAGTTTTGAGCTTTGAAATTTGAGTTTTACAATCATGTTCATAGGAGAATATGCCCATACAATTGATGAAAAAGGAAGGATGGCGATACCTTCAAAAATGCGAAGGGATCTTGGCAGTGGGGCGGTTGTAACTCGGGGGATTGATAATTGTTTGTGGGTTTTCCCTAAAGACGAATGGCAGGCATTAGCCGAGAAATTATCAGCTTTACCATTATCAGATGCAAATTCAAGAGCCTTTTCGAGATTAATGCTTGCCGGCGCCATGGAAGTGGAATTCGATAGCCAAGGAAGAGCTTTGCTCCCCGGATATTTAAGAACCTACGCCGGTTTGAGGAAGAACGCAATTGTTGCAGGCTTATACAGCCGTTTGGAAATCTGGGATGAAGAAAAGTGGTCTGTCTATAAGAAAAAGGCTGAGAAAGAGACCGACCAGATTGCAAAACACATGGCAGACCTTGGAGTTTGAAGAAATAATAACGGCCTGGCGGCCCTGAGAGAATGAGACATTCCCATCTCACATTTCACATTTTCTCATTACTTACTTTACCGACTAGCAGCCAGTAAAAACAAAAGTTTTTGCGGCTGCATTCACATATAATGGTTGATTACCAAGTTCCGGTCCTGCTCTGTCCCCTTGAGGGGCCAAGGTGGGGCAAAACAAAATTGGTATTTTAAAAGGAGGGGCACTGGCTGCTAGTCCTATCCCCCTTCGTTCAATCTCTTTGAGAATTAGGTTATTATTTCTGTCAAGAAACAAGGTTCATGAAATGGTTCTTATTCCTCTTCTCAAAATAGATTTCACTTCGAAGGGACAAGCCATATGCAAGAACACATTCCCGTCTTACAACAAGAAGTTATCAAAACCCTTGCCCCTCATCCCAACGAGAATTTTATTGATGCGACGCTCGGTTTCGGCGGCCATGCGAAATTGATCCTTAAAAAAACAGCACCTTATGGCAGACTTTTAGGCATTGATCAAGACAGTGTTGCCTTAGAAGAAGCAAAAAAGAGACTTTCTGATTTTGGCGAACGATTTCAGTTCTACCACGGCAATTTTAAAGATTTAGGCCTCGTTATCAGAGATTGGCAAGTAAAAAAGGTTGATGGCATTTTATTCGATCTGGGCGTTTCTACCTATCAGTTATTGACCCCCAAGCGAGGTTTTAGCTTCAATCAAGAAGGCCCGCTTGATATGAGGATGAATCCTGATTCACAAAGATTAAAAGCTTCTGATATCGTCAATAAATTTTCAGAAAAAGAATTAAGCCGGATACTATTTGAGCTTGGCGAAGAGCGATACGCCAAAAAAATTGCCGCAAAAATAGTTGAGGAAAGATTACAAAATCCAATTACCAGCACAAATCAGCTAGTCGAAATTGTCAAATCTGCTACACCTCCTGATTATCGATTTAATCGCGAGCAACATGCCTCAAGGCATTTTGCAACTTCGACTTTTAGGGCCTTAAGGATGGCAGTTAATGATGAGTTAGGTAGTCTCAGGCAAGTTTTACCGCAGGCTGTTCAAATTTTATCCCCAGGCGGAAGGATCGCAGTTTTAACTTTCCATTCGCTTGAAGATAGAATTGTGAAAAATTTCTTTAAAGAAAGAAATGATTTGGAAATTATTAATCCGAAACCAATCATTGCTAAAGATCTGGAAATTAAAGATAATCCCAAATCAAGATCAGCCAAGTTAAGGGGAGCAAGGAAAATTTAAAGTTAAGGAGGGTTATGCTTATTACCAAGACGAACACTTGGGAGCCAGGATTACGCAAAAGAACTATCCAGAAAGAATTAAAGATCGGACCGGTATCAGTCAAATTTATTACGATTGCTCTTCTGGCAATTGCCGCCCTATTCTATTTAGCTGAAAGCTCTCAGGCTTCCTCACAAAAATATAAAATCATGCAGCTTGAGGTTTCTAAAAATCAAGTTCAGGCAAATGGCAAAGATTTAGAAGTCGAAGCCGCCCGCTTAAAATCGTTAAATGAGATAAAAAATAGTTCTCAAGCTTTAGGATTGGAGGAAAATTCAAGCGCAACCCCAAGCCAATAAAAAAATAATATGAATAATCAAAGTTGGAGAAAAAGAATCCAAATTTTGGTTGTCGTTACTGCGATTGTTACGCTTGCTCTAGGCTACCGATTATTTCAAAAGCAAATTCTTCAGCATGCTTCTTATTTAGCAATGGCTGAAAATCAATATATTGTTAAGCAAGATGTCCCAGCTAATCGAGGGAAAATTTATTTTTCAGATATGTTCCCGGCGGCGACAAATACTCGTCTATACCAAGTAGTAGCCGTTCCAAAACAATTAGGAGACAAAAATGATATTGCTAAAAAATTGTCGACTGTTTTGGGGGTATCTGAAGACGAAATTTTTGCAAGTATTAATAATGACAAATATTATGCTCTTATCAAACACCGTTTGACCGAAGAGGAGGGACAAAAAGTTGCTGATCTAAAAATTAAAGGCATCACAGTTCTGCCTGAAAGCATTCGTTATTATCCGGAAGGTCAGCTTGCTTCTCAAGTTCTCGGCTTTGTTAACGCTAGCGGCGATGGCAAATACGGCCTAGAGGGTTATTACAACGATGAGTTAAAAGGCATTGGCGGTGAAATTTACGGCGAAAAAGACACCAAAGGCCGTCTTTTTGACGTCAGCTCTAATTTGACTCCTAGGAACGGCTCAGATTTTGTCTTAACGATAAATCATGATATTCAATATAAAACTGAAGCAGTATTGGCTGATGCAGTTAAAAGGTATCAGGCTGATTCAGGATCAATAGTTATTTCTGATCCGAAGACAGGAAAAATCTTAGCAATGGCAAATTCTCCAACCTTTGATCCAAATAATTATAATAAAATTCCCCAAGATCAGCAGCAGGTATTTAACAATGACTCTGTTAGCGATGCCTGGGAGCCTGGCTCAGTTTTTAAGCCTTTAATTATGGCCGCTGCCATTAATGAGGGAAAAGTTGAGCCGGATACCCAGGGAGTTTTCAGCAATATGGTGACTGTCAACAGCTATGAAATACATACCTCAACTGACAAAGCCTATGGACGAGAAACTATGACTCAAGTTCTTGAAAATTCCGATAATGTTGCCATGGTTTGGGTTTCAGAGCAATTAGGTAAAGATCTAATGTATAAATACATAAAAGACCTTGGTTTCGGCAGGAAGACAAGCATCGAGTTAGACAATGAGAACGCTGGTGATGTTAAAGATGTTAAAACATGGTCAGAGGCTCTTAGGGCAACAACTGCTTTTGGCCAAGGGCTGACAGTCACGCCTCTGCAGTTAGTTAACGCTGTTGGGGCAATCGCTAATAAAGGTATTTTAACGCAACCTTACGTGGTTGATAAAACCATTGATTATGCGGGCAAAGAAGAGCCCCGACAGCAAAAAGCTATTGGCCAGGTTATAAAGGAAGATACCGCTAAAAAGGTAACTGATATGATGGTGTCGGTAGTAGAAAACGGCCATGGTAAAAAAGCCGCCGTTGCCGGTTATAAAATTGCAGGTAAAACTGGCACTGCCCAAGTTGCAAAACCCGGCGGCGGCTATTATGATGACCGGCACGTCGGTTCTTTCGTTGGCTTTGCGCCAGCTGATGATCCTAAATTTGTTATGTTAGTCCGACTAAATAATCCTAAAAATGTCGACTGGGCAGAAAGTTCAGCTGCCCCGACTTTTGGCGAGATGGCTGACTGGTTGTTAAAATATTTTGGTATTCCTTCTCAACAATAATTTTTTTAGGTTTTAATGGTCTCTCGACAAGGCCGAAAATTTGATATATAATTGACCAAACAAATTAAAAGAAATATATTAAAGTTGCTATGTCAAAATTATTACAAGCTTATTTAAGGTTCTGGGCCAAAAGATACCTAGAAAGAGCTAATCCAGAAATAATCGCAATTACTGGCTCAGTCGGTAAAACATCAACCAAAGATGCTATTTTTGAAGTCTTAAAAACAAAATTCGGTAAAGACATAAGGAAAACCGAAGGTAATTTAAATAATGAAACCGGCGTGCCGGCGGCAATCTTAGATTTCAAAAAAGCGCCCTCACATGAAGCTACCAGTCCTTTGGGATGGCTGCCGATAATTCTTAAAGCTCCTTTCAGAAGTTTTTTAGCCGAAAAGAAAAAGATCCTTATTCTAGAGCTAGCCGCCGATAAACCAAATGATATTAAATATCTAACCTCATTTATCAAGCCTCGCATCGCCGTATTAACAGCTATTGGCCCGGCACATCTTGCTGCCTTTGGCACAATTGAAAAAGTTGCTGAAGAAAAGGCCAATTTATTAAAAGTATTGCCTTCTGATGGCTACGCAGTTTTAAATATTGATGACCCAAATGTTCGCAAGCTTTCCTACGGTGGCCGCTGGCAGGTTTTGACTTATTCGATCTTAGAAAAAAGTAATTTTCAGGCCGAAGATGTTAAACCTAAATTATTTAAATTCGAAGCCTCAACAACCTTTTTGCTTAAAACCGATAAAGAAGAATTCCTAATGAGGCTCAAGAGTTTTGGCAGGGAATCCAATGTCTTGCCGGCACTAGCAGCTATTGCCTGCGGCAGTATTTACTCAATCAGTCTGAAAACATGTTCTCAGGCGCTGGAGAAATTGACACCAGGCAGCCATCGGATGGATATACTTAAGGGCAAGAAAAATATAACCCTTATAGATGACTGTTATAATGCTAATCCATTATCGATGAAAGCTGCCCTTAATTTGTTAAAAGATTTAAAAGCTAAAAGGAAAATAGCGGTTTTGGGGGAAATGGCTGAGCTCGGGAAAGAATCTTTAAATGCTCATCTTGAAATCGGCAAAATCGCTAAAGAGTCAGCCGATCAGATTTATGCAGTTGGTAAATGGGCAAAAAGATATCAATCGAAGAAATGGTTCCCGACAGCAGAGGTTGCTGCCAGATATATTTTGAATGATATTAAGCCAGGTGATATAATCTTAATTAAAGGGTCAAGAAGTGTTGGTTTAGAAGAAGTCGTTGACTCTTTGAAAATATAAGCTATATTGGAAAGGTTTTGTGGAACAAATTCAATTATTCGTTCCCGACTTAGCAAAAATATTTTGGTTAACTGCCCTCTCATTTGTGATTGCCTTAATTTGGACACCTCTATTTACGGATTTTTTGTACAGAAATAAACTTGGCAAAAGAATCAGAAAAACTGGCTTTGATGCCGAGCGCGCGCCGATTTTTTATCGTCTTCATAAAAATAAAGAAAATACTCCAACAATGGGCGGTTTGCTTGTCTGGGTGACAACTGCTGTTTTAACTTTGCTTTTTAACTTCTCGCGCGCTGGTACCTGGCTTCCTTTATTTGCCTTGGTTGTCTCGGGTATTATTGGTGCAATTGATGATTTGGCTAACGCCAGAGGTATCGGGGCAAATAATGGCGGATTTAGATTTAGGACCAAATTAATTATTTATCTATCAATTGCAATAGTTGGCGCTTGGTGGTTCTTTTTTAAACTCGGCTGGGATATTTTCCATGTCCCAGGAATAGGTGATTTCTTTTTGGGCTGGTGGTATATTCCGCTCTTTATTCTAGTAATTGTTTTTATGGGATTTGCGGTTAATGAGACTGATGGCTTGGATGGTTTAGCGGGGGGAACATTGGCTATTTCATATGCTGCTTATGGAATTATTGCTTTAGTTGAAGGTAAAATTGCTCTGGCGGCCTTTTGCGGCACAATAATGGGGGCATTGCTGGCCTTCTTGTGGTTTAATATTTACCCGGCCAGATTCTTTATGGGAGATACTGGTTCAATGGCGCTGGGGGTTACTTTAGGAGTGATAGCCTTTTTGACTAATTCTGTGGCAGTTTTGCCTATTATCGGTTTTATTTTTGTCTTAGAAGCTTTTTCAGTAATTATCCAAATTATTTCTAAAAGATTCTTCAAGAAAAAAGTTTTTCTTTCGGCGCCGATTCATCATCATCTGGAGGCTTTAGGCTGGCCAGAAGCAAAAGTCACCATGCGTTTTTGGGTAATCGGAGCCGTCATGGCGGTTATAGGTCTAATGATTGCTTTAATTGGGAGGGGGAGTTAATAACATTTGAGGTGAGAGACAGGCGCTCAGTCAATAGCCATAATAGTCCTCATATAAATAATCATTTAATTAGACCTTCTTTTTTGTTACAATGAATAAGGAAAAGGAATTATATTAAATGGAAGAGCGATTCTTTCGGTTTTCGAATTTAGCTAAATTTTCAGAAGTGATTCATGGCATATCAAATCGCCATTATGGTGATATGAGATTTGGAAGAATCCCAGATGAAGAGGTGATTAAAAATCGAACCAATTTTTTACAAGAATTGGAGATTAATATTGAAGATATCGCAATTGCTAGGTTAACCCATGGGGCCAAGATTTTTACAATTGGCCAAAACGAAAGGGGAAGAGGCGCAACTGATGCCAAAACAGCAATTCCCTCATCGGATGGTCTCCTTACAAAGGAAAGGGGAATTTATTTGATGATAACTGTTGCTGATTGCTTCCCAATACTAATTTATGATCCAACAGCCCAAATTGCGGCTATTGTCCATGCCGGCTGGAGAGGAATTATTAAGAAAATTATTCCCGAAGCAGTCGAAAAGCTTAATAATTTAGGCTCAGATACACAAAATTTATTCATAGGTATTGGCCCCGGAATCTGCCAAAGGCATTTTGTCGTAAGATTTGATGTCCTTTCTCTTTTTAAAGAAGCTTATCCAAAAGCTGTTTTTACCAGGAATGCCGATGGCTATATTGATTTGAAGAAAGCTATTACGGAGGATTTAATAAAATCTGGCGTTCCGAAAGATAATATTGAAGATTCGAATATATGCACTGCCTGCCAAAACGGTAATTATGGCAGTTTTCGCAGAGAGGGCGATAGTGTTATTTTCCAAGCAGCTGTAATTGGGATAGAAAAAAATGATTAATTTTAAAGGTGTAAAAGTTGGAATCTTGGGTTTAGGCCAGGAAAATATAGCTCTGGCACATTTTCTTGCCTTAGAAGGCGCAAAAATAACTGTTTGCGATAGTAAAAAGAAAGACGAGCTTGTAGAAAGCCTGGAGCAAATCAAAGATTTAGAACTAGACTATAGATTAGGGCTAGATTATCTTGATAATTTAAAAGATTTTGAGATCGTTTTCAGAACTCCAGGATTGCCTATTTTGAATCCAAAATTACAAAAAGCAAAGGAAGAAGGTCTAGAGATATCATCTGAAATAAAATTATTTTTTGATCGCTGCCCATGCAAGACAATTGGTATTACGGGGACAAAGGGGAAAGGCACAACTACTACTCTTATATATGAAATATTAAATGAGGCTAAAAAGCATGAAAAGATTTTGGGAAAAATTTACATTGGCGGTAACATCGGCAATCCGCCGATAAATTTCTTAAAAAAATTAAAGCCAGAAGATATAGTAGTTTTAGAACTTTCCAGCTTTCAACTCCAGGATTTAAACAAATCACCGAATATTGCCGTGATATTAGATATAAAAATTGATCATTTGGACTATCATAAAGATGAGAATGAATATAGAAAAGCAAAGGCCAACATTCTTAATTTCCAGAAAAAAGAAGATTTTGCAGTTGTCAACGCTGATTATCTAACCAGTTTTGAGCTAGCAATTCTAAGTCAGGGGGAGATTTATTGGTTTTCTCGACGTAAATCAGTCGATCAAGGTGTTTGGGTAAAGAGTGATAAAGAGATATACTTGCGTTTCCGCAGTAAAGAATATCCTATTATTAAAACTCCAGATATTACTCTTCGGGGAGAACATAACTGGGAAAATATCTGCGCCGCCATCGCTGCTGCAGTCCTTGCCGGGGCTGATTTAGATTCAGTAAAAAAGGTTATCCAATGGTTTCCGGGGTTAGAGCATAGATTAGAGTTTGTTGCCCAAATCGGGGGGATAAAATATTACAATGATTCCTTCTCAACTACTCCAGACACGGCAATTGCGGCAATAAAATCTTTTAGCGAACCGATTATTTTAATTGCCGGTGGGTCAGAAAAAGGCGCAGATTATAAAGAATTGGGAGAGGTTATTTCTTCATCAAAAGTAAAAACCGCAATTTTAATTGGAAAAACTGGTCCAAGAATAAAGGCGAAAGTTAAAAGTAAAAAGGCAAAAGTAAAAATCATCGATGATTGTAAAAATATTGATCAAGTAGTCGAAGCAGCAAAAGGAGAAGCAAAATCAGGCGATGTAGTCTTGCTCTCCCCTGCCTCTGCCAGTTTCGATTGGTTTCAAAATTACAAAGAAAGAGGCACCCAATTTAAAAGAGCTGTTAGATCAAAAGAAGGCATAATCACGGAGTACACATGAGAACTTTACCTTTAAAAGCTAAAAAACCAGATTACATCTTTGCTTTAATAGTAATACTACTTACTTTTTTCGGCATTGTCATGATTTCCTCAAGTTCAATGGTAATTTCTTTTGAAAAATATGGTTCTAATTATCATTATGTTATCAGGCAACTAATATCACTTGCGGTTGGAATAGTTTCTTTATTTATAACTTATAGCATTGATTATCGTTTTTGGAAGAAAATTGCTTTCTGGATGTTCCTGATGACCGTAATTTTATTAATTTTAGTCTTTGTCCCCGGCATTGGTCATCAATTTGGCGGGGCTCAGCGGTGGATCGGATATGGTAAATTTATTTTTCAACCCTCAGAAATAATTAAATTAAGTTTTATTATTTATCTAGCCGCCTGGCTGGATAAAAAAGGCGAAGGTATAAAAGCTTTTCTAACGGGCTTTATCCCCTTTGTAGTTTTAATTGCTGTTATTGGATTCCTAATTATGAAGCAGCCGGATCTTGGGACTATGACAGTTATCATGGTAACAGCAGCGGCAATGTTTTTCGTTAGCGGGGCCGATTTATTGCATCTGTCGCTTGGCTTGGGGGCTTTAACAGCCTTAACTATAGTTATAATCAAAGCCGCGCCATACAGGATGCAAAGATTCCTTGTCTTTTTAAACCAAACGAATGATACCCAGGGAGCTGCCTATCATATAAATCAGGCCCTATTAGCCATTGGAACGGGTGGTCTTTGGGGTTTGGGCTTTGGCCAATCTCGGCAGAAATATTTATATCTGCCTCAGGCCCCCACAGACTCAATCTTTGCAATTATTGCAGAAGAATTAGGTTTTATTCGTGCTGGTCTAGTTTTGGTAGCTTTTTTATTTTTGGGCTATAAGGGCTTTCAAATTGCTAAAAATGCTCCGGATAATTTTGCCAAACTTTTAGCTATCGGTATAACCGGCTGGATATTAATCCAAACATTTATTAATATCGGATCAATGCTGAATCTTCTGCCAATGACAGGCGTGCCTTTGCCTTTTATTAGTTATGGCGGCTCTGCCTTGATAGTTCTTCTGGCTGCGGTCGGCATCATGCTCAATATCTCGAAACATTCGGGAGAAAAAATATGATTGGGACAAAAATAATATTAACTGGCGGAGGTACTGCCGGACATATATGGCCGATTATCGCCATTGCAGAAGTTTTAAAAACAAACAAACGGGTAAAGTTTATCTACGTCGGTTCTTTCAATGGCCCTGAAAAAAAGATTGCCAAAGATTTTGATATCCCGTTTAAAAGAATCTTTGTTGGCAAATGGCGTAATTATTTTTCTCTGAGTAATTTTTGGGATATGTTTAAAACTTTTTTGGGGATAATTCAATCTTTTTTCATTGTAATCTTTTTTAAACCTAATGTTATATTCGCAAAAGGGGGATATGTAACAGTTCCGATTCTTTTTTGGGCAAAAATATTCAAAATACCAGTTGTAACTCATGAATCTGACACAATTATGGGCAAAGCAAATCAATGGGCAGCATCATTTGCCAAAAAAATATGCTTAGGCTTCCCAGTCAAATATTATGATACATTAAAAGGTTCTCCAATTAATAAGTTGGTTTATACGGGAACGCCGGTTAGAAAAGAGTTTTTCAAAGCAATGCCGGTATCAATAAATAAGCCGACAATCCTAATAACTGGCGGTAGCCAGGGAGCAGTAAAAATAAATAACCTCATATCTGATATTCTTCCCGAATTGACAAAAAAATATCATGTCATCCACCTTGCTGGAGATCAAAATTACCAAGAGCTAAAAGACAAATACCAGGATCCAAACTATCAATTAATCGGTTTTTCAAACCAAATGCCAAAATTAATGCGTGATGCTGATTTAATAGTCTCAAGAGCGGGCGCTAATACTTTAGCTGAAATATCTGCTTTGGGAAAGGCCTCCATTTTAGTTCCCTTGCCGACAGCCCATCTTAATCATCAGACAATTAATGCCAGAATCTATCAAGACCAAAACGCCGCAGTTATTTTGTCAGAAAAAAACTTGACGTCAAGCTCTCTATTAAGTATTATAAATCGTCTAATGGAAGATAGCGTCTTACGCTCCTTATTGGGTCATCATGCAAGAGAATTCTCAAGATCAAATTCAACAGAAGAGATAATCGATTTATTATTTGAGTTTGGAAGGAATAATGGCTAAAGAAATTTTAAAATCAGCATATTTAATTGGCATAAAAGGTGTCGGCATGGCAGCCTTAGCTTTGTATCTTAAGCAAGCCGGTTTTGAAGTATCTGGCTCTGATACCAACGAGCAATTTCCTACAGATGATATCTTAGCCCAAAACGATATACCGGTGTACGAACCATTTGATGAGAAGAATTTGCAGGATAAAAAACCCGATCTGGTGATCTCCTCAGCTGCTTACGGACAGGCTAATCCTGAAGTCAAACTGGCTAAGAAAAAGCACTTAAATTTTATTTACTTTTCAGAGGCTCTAGGGCAAATATCTTCCGATAAAAAAGTTATTGCCGTTGCTGGTATTCATGGGAAAACAACTATCACGGCCATGATCGCATTTCTATTGGAGAAAGCCGGTTTATCGCCAAGTTTTATTATTGGCGCAGGAAAATTTGCCGGTCTGAAAAATATTGCTAAGAAAGGCGAGGGTGAATATTTCATAATCGAAGCTGATGAATATCGGAAAAGCCCAGATAATAAATCATCTAAATTTTTAGATTTATCGCCGCAAATTGCTATTATTTCCAGCATTGAGCTCGATCACCCAGATTTATTTACTTCGGTTGAGGATGTCTATAATGCTTTTTATGCCTTGGCTTGTCGGGTTCCCCGAAATGGTTTTATTGTTACCTGCATTGATTATCCTAAAGTAAAAAAACTCAGGCGCTCTTTAGTCGATAGAGATATCGAAACTTATGGATTTGACATTTCCGCTCAATGGAAAATAGTAAATTTAGAGGAAACTCCGGAAGAAGAAAAATTTTATCTTAATAATTCAGGGAAAATCTTTGGTCCTTATGTCATCGAAGTGCCTGGAAAGCACAATGTTTTAAACGCCACTGCGGCAATTATCTTAGCAAGAAAATTAGGGATTCAGGAAAAAACTATAAAAAAATACCTAAGTCAGTTTAAAGGGGTGCAACGCCGATTTGAGGAAAAAGCAAAAATTGATAACATAATTATTATTGATGATTACGCCCATCATCCGACTGCAATTAAAAGTACCCTCGAGACAGCTAAGAAAAAATATTCGGACAGTAAAATTTATTGTATTTTCCAGCCCCATACATTTACACGGACAGAAACCCTCTTAAATGAATTTAGTCAAGCTTTCAAGAGCGCTGACAAAGTAATAATCACAGACATTTATACTTCAGCCAGAGAAGAGAAGGGTAAAATCTCCGGCGCAGATTTAGCTCTAGAGATAAAGAAAAATCAGACTGGAGTGAGATTTATCAGCGATTGGAAAGAAATTCTTGCTTATTTAGAGGATTCGGTTGAACCGCCAGCAGTAATTATTACAATGGGAGCGGGTAATATCTATAAAATATCAAAGGATATTGAAAATATTTTCAAGGTAAAAGAGGATTAAAATGGATAAGTCTAAAAAACTTTTTTCCGCGCTAAAAGAAGGTCTGAGAGAGCATGAGGTAATGAGAAACCATACATCTATGAAAGTGGGGGGTGTGGCCGATTTTTATTTTGAAGCCAAAACTATTGACGAGCTTGTAAAAGCTGTGGAGACCGCCTATAAATTAAATATTCCTTATTTTATTCTTGGTAATGGCTCTAATATAATTGTTTCCGACTTTGGCTATCCAGGCCTGGTTATTAAAAATGCAACTTCGAATATCGCTTTTATGGCAGAGAAAAGCCAGGCAATCGTTGATTCCGGAGTAACATTATCTAAACTAATTTTAGATGCAGCATCAAACAATTTTTCCGGGCTCGAATTTTTATATGGCATTCCTGGAACAATCGGCGGAGCAGTCTACAATAATGCCGGCGCTTGGGGGCAATCAATCGGAGATTTTATAAAATTTGCAACTTTACTTTCCCCGCCAGGATTTGACAAAGAAGATCCTAAGAATGCTAAAGAGCATCAAATTATTCAAGTCCCGGGAGAATGGTTTGAATTTAAATACCGTTCAAGTAAATTAAAGCGTATAACAAGTTTTAAAAAACCAATTATATTGTCTCTCAGAGTCCAGCTGGCGCAGTCTCGCCAGGAAGAAATAATGAGGCGGATAAACAATTTTAAAGAAAGAAGAGAACATTCACAACCTGTCGGTCAATCAGCTGGGAGCGTTTTTAAAAATCCTATCCCTAAGGAGCTGCAAAATGTTGTTGGGGCCGGAAGTCCAAATATGCCAGAATTGCCCAAAGAGCGAACCGCCGGTTATATGCTTGAAAAATCTGGAGCAAAAAGAATACGCGTTGGGGGCGCCAGAGTCTCTCCGAAGCATGCTAATTTTGTTTTAAATACAGGTAATGCTAAAGCTCAAGAAGTAAGGCAAGTAATTGAGGAAATGCGCCGAGCAGTGAAGGAAAAATTTAATGTTAATTTAGAAGAAGAAATAGAATATATCGGTCAATGGTAGTTTTACTGGAGGGATATGTTTGGTAAAAAAGAAAAAAATATTTTAAAACAGCCAAAGATCTATAGTCCGCCAAAAGAACAAAAACCTTTTGTTTTTCCAAGATATCTTAAAATCATCTTGGTAGTATTAATCGGCTTGGCAGCAATTATCTATTTAATATTTTTCTCAACAATTTTTAAAATAAACAATTTCCAAATTATCGGAAACATCCCAGAAGATTCAAATAAAAAAATTGAAAGCGCTCGTGGACAAAACATCTTCTTTTATAGCTCTAAAGAATTAGAAGATGGATTAATCAAAGAAAATCCCCAATTTTTAAATATAAAAGTCTCAAAAGGAATCCCCAATCTTTTAAGAGTAAAAATTGAGGAAAGGTCTCCTCAAATAATTTGGAAGACCAATGGAAAAGTATTTCTTGTTGATGAAGGGGGGATAGCTTTTAAAGAGATCCCCACAGAAGAAAGTTATACGTTACCTAAAGTTACTGATAATAAAAATATTAATATGACAATACCGTCGCAAGTTGCAACTTCAAATTTTACTATTTTTATAAAAGATCTTTCCAGTAAAGTTAACAATGACCAAAGCTATGGCGTAAGTATTAGCAGTTTCCAAATTAATGAAACAATATTTCAAGTGGACGCTATTACCGATAAAGGATTTAAAATGATTTTCGATACCACCAGACCGCTGTCAGACCAGCTTGATGCTTTTTTAAAAGTCTATAAAGACCATAAAGATGAGATTAAAGAATATATAGATCTACGAGTTGAAGGTTGGGTTTATTACAAATGAAAAAATGGATTCTAAAAGTTAGACAATCAAAAGATATTATTGAACAGATTTTAATCAACCGTGGAATCAGAAAGAAAGATTGGGAGAATTTCCTAAACCCAAATTACTCAACCAACCTTCATGATCCTTTATTGCTTCCAGATATGAGCAAGGCAGTAAAAGTTCTAAAAGAAAAATTCGCAAAAAAAACCAGGATTGGAATTTTTGCCGACTATGATGCCGATGGAATCCCGGCAGCGGCATTACTTTGCCAAGTATTAGAAGAAAAATTTAAAGTTAAAACAGCCACCTACATCCCAACGCGTAAAGAAGGATACGGCCTTAATAAAGAGGGGATAAATTATCTCAAGAAAGAAAAAATCGAATTGATAATCACTGCCGATCTCGGGATTAGAGAGGTCGAAAATGTTGAATATGCCAAATCTTTAGGAATAGATGTGATTGTCACAGACCATCATGAGCCAGGGAAAACCATCCCAAAAGCACTGGCAATTATAGACCCAAAAAGAAAGGATTCAAAATATCCTTTTCGTGAACTTTCCGGCGGAGGCGTTGTTTTCAAACTTATCCAGGCTTTAGCGAAAAGCTTAGGTAAAATAAAAGAAAATGATTTAAAGTGGATGATGGATTTGGTGGGAATCACGGCGATTTGTGATGTTGTGCCATTAATAGATGAAAATAGAATTTTTGCCAAATTCGGTCTGATTGTTCTTCAAAAAACAAAAAATGTAGGTTTAAAAAGCCTTTATCGATCAGCTGGCATCGACCAGGAAAATATTGATACTTATACAGTCGGTTTTCAAATTGGCCCAAGAATAAATGCCCCGGGGAGAATGGATCATGCTAATGAAAGTTTCCATTTGCTAAGAACCAAAGATCCTAAGGAGGCTTCAGAATTAGCTGAGAGCTTAAATCAAATAAATGAAAAGCGCCAATCCGAGCTTGACCGAATTCTAAAAGAAGCAAGAGAAAAAGTTCTAAAAGAAAAATTGCATCAAAAAAAAGTAATTTATATTTCGGGAAGAAATTGGCCATCAGGATTAATTGGCCTAGTCGCCGGAAAAATTACTGAAGAATTTGCTCGGCCCTGTTTTGTCTTTGAAAAAGGAGATAAATTCTCAAAAGGTTCGGCTCGCTCAATTGATGGATTAAATTTAGTTGAAACATTAGAGGAGACCAAAGAAATATTAGAAAATTTTGGCGGCCATGCCAAAGCTGCCGGCCTGACAGTTGCCAATAATCGTTTACAAGAGCTTTACGATGAGCTTCTGCGAATCGCCGATGAAAAGCTCAAAGCCGAAGATCTAGTGCACACGCTAAATATTGATGCTGAATTACAAACTGATGATTTAAGCTTAAAGCTTACTGATAAAATAAAAAAACTAGAACCATTCGGATTAGGTAATCCCAGGCCATGCTTCTTGTTAAAAAATATTTTAATCAATAATATAAAAACTGTTGGGAGAAATGGGGATCATCTAAAATTCAGAATCGGCAAAATTGGTGCAATTGGTTTTGATTTTGGAGAGTTTTTAAATAAATTAAATGAAAATCAAAGGATTGATTTAGTTTTTAGCATCGATGAAGATAATTGGGACGGAACCAGAAAAGTACAATTAAAAATTATTGACCTAAAGTACTAATAACGAATAACGATATACTTTTTACTATTACTATCTAATCTTGCCGAATTCTACTCGTTTGATTTGAAATAGTTTCTTAGTCTTGATTTTTTATATAATTTCCTCTAATATTAACCAGACGAAAGTCAAGCGGAGGATTCGGATGCCAAAACGGAAATCCTGGAAAGAACGGCTCGACAAGCTGCCTGTTCATCTTACCATCATTACAGAGGGAGGAATCAAATCGAGTTATTGCATCGAAGGCCAACTCAGGGATGCTCGGTACATCGGCAGTCGCGACTGGTTGCCTTCAGCCGGTGTAAAGTACCACCTTTCTTTCTCTGGCTCAATCCGGGGCCGGGAGAAACTAATCGAGCAAATCTCGGCCGAATTGGGAAAGCCGGAGTCGCTTGATCGATTACGTCCCAATCTATGGCACTACTACTGGCCGACTGACTCAACTGAAATCCCCGAAACCAAAGTACATGAAACTCTGGGCCGCCAAAGGATTCGAGAAATCTGCCAAAGCTACGGCCTGAGCAGCGAAGACGAAAGAATCATTGATGATCTGTTGGCTACTTTTTCGATGTACTTAGGCATGCTTACGCAAAGGGCAAGCTATGCCATGAGCCTTATCAGCGATTTTGAGCCCGAGCGCCGAGAAAGAATAACTCGCGCTTTCATGAAGATCAATCTGGAATTTGCCGAGAAACGCCACCCGGAACTGCTTTAGCACCCATCAACCGTCCACGAGAGCCGCAACGCGGCTCTTTTCTGTTAAATTACCCTATAAGCCAATTGCAAAATTGGTTGTAATAGGGCATACTTTAGACAAGATGACACAAATCGAAAAACTTGCAAAAACTATGCTATAATAAAGAAAATGAAAACTATTGACCAAACAAAAATTTATCAAAATCATAAGGGTGAATGGGTAATTTTAGATTTTTCAGGCGAAAATGTTCTCTCAGCAGATAAAAAACTAAGCAGCGCCATCACCAAATTCCATAAAAAATACGGTAAAAAAGAAATTCCCCTTACTTTCAAAGTGCCAACTAAAATAATGGCGTATATCGGATGCTAAAATGAAATTTCCGTATCAAGTTCTAATCGAAAATGTTCCAATTGTTTTTAGTAATGATATTAGCCCATATGGGTTTGGGATCCTAGGCCACGAGGGCCTTTTCAATAAATTAAAACTTGTATTTGAATTCGGCAAAAAACAAATCGAAATAATCCCCAAAATTACTCCTAACTCTGAATTGAATAATTGAGCTTCCGATTCTCTGATAATCTGATTATCTAGATTATCTTAGTCATCTCGATTATCTTATCTTTATCTCTCATACCAATAACCAATAACAATATACTTCTTGCTTTGTACTATAATTTTCCTTATTTTCTAGATATGATGGATCTATGCGCATCGAAATTGACCAGTCGGGCAAGTTAGAACATACTCATAAACCAACAATAGTTGGTTTTTCTAACAGCACAAATAAAACTATAATTATACTGGCGACTGAGAAACAGAAATTACAAAAGTTCTTCAGGAAGAGAGCAAAAGGAAAACAATATATTTATACGACTTTTGCTATTCTGATCTTTCTTTTAATAAAAAACGAGAGAAAAATATCCGAGATAGTCATTGATCGCGAATATCCAGGCCAAGAAGCGTTAATCAAAGGATATTTATTGGGATTTTTAAGAAAAACGAAGTTAAAAATCGATAAAAAATCAATTAATTTTACCGAAATCGGTAAAGCAGCCAAAATTCACGGTATCGTTTGGAAGGCCTATCAAAGTAAGAAGGCTGACCATAAAGTTAGAGCTCAAGACATTATAAAAATTTGCTCCAAATAAAAGATCGGGTGTTGTGTGGATACTTAAGCGACGACTGGTTACGTCGGGTCAGCATCCCACCCGATTCATTTATATCTTATCATACTAGGATCTGCATGTCAAGTGGACAAATTCTCTCGATCATCTCTTTGTCTTTTTGTCTAACCTTCTCTTATATTCTCTCGATTATCTTGATCAACTTGATTATCTAGATTATCTCGTTCTCTATACCGATAACCGATAACCACACCCCCACACCAAAGTTTGATGTCGGGGGGTAAATAACTTTGTACTTGTTATATTGCTCTTCCAGTTGTCTGATCGCCCTTCAGGTGATATACTCATGATGATAAATTATGATGAAAAAAAATAACAAAATTGCTTTCTTTGAAGGGAAAAAAGTACGACGCCACTGGGATGGGAAAAATGAGCAATGGCATTTTTCTATAATTGATATAGTTGGAATTTTGACCGACAGTAAAAATCCGACTGATTATTTAAAAAAGATGAGAAAAAGAGATAAGGAGCTCGGATCCTACATAGGGACAAATTGTCCCCTTGTAGAAATGGCGGGTGATGATGGCAAAAAAAGAAAAATCATTGCTGGCAATGTAGAACAAGTACTTCGCGTTATTCAATCAATTCCTTCCTCTAAAGCCGAACCTTTCAAGCTTTGGCTAGCCAAAGTCGGCTATGAAAGAATACAAGAAACGGTTGATCCGGAAAAATCGATAAATCGTGCCAGACAAAACTGGCAGAGATTCGGACGAAGCGAAAAATGGATTCAGCAAAGAATGATGGGGCAGGAAACCAGAAATAAACTGACGGATTATTGGCGAGACCACAAAGTCAAAGAACAAAACGAATATGCGATCCTCACAAACATTATTCATCAAGAGTGGTCTGAAGTAACAATAAAACAGCACAAACAACTTAAGAGTTTAAAAACCGAGAATTTGCGTGACTATATGACTGAAGCGGAGCTAATATTTACTGCCTTGGCTGAACTTTCAACTCGTCAAATCGCCGAAAGCGAAAAAGCAGAGGGTTTAAAAGAAAATAAGATCCCAGCCAGAAAAGGCGGCAGAATCGCCAAGAATGCGAGAAAAGAGTTGGAGGAAAAAACCGGCAAGAAAGTAGTTTCGGCTGAAAATTTCAGATTACCCAAAGACAACAAAAAACAAATCGAAATAATCCCTAAAATTATTCCCAAACTCTGAATTGAATAATTGAGCTTCCGATTCTCTGATTACCTTGATTATCCTCAGTTATAATGTCATAATTTAGACAAATGCCAACTATTCATGACCTCCCTAAAATCGATCGGCCCCGGGAAAAACTGGCTAAATAACAAGGAATAATATGAGTAAATCAGGTTACGACCAAACAAAAGAACAAAATATTATTCGTCGGCAAATCAACCGCCGCCGCCGGCATTTGAATAAAATTATTTTAAAGAAAACTCTTGACGAAACCAAAATACCAGCAATTAAAAATACAGAAGGCTGGGAGACCTGGTGAAACTTCTTAATAGAAAAGAAGGAAATTGGCAAAATTTTTCAAACTCAAAGGCAAAACTCTTGTTCTTATTGATTGGGCTAATGTTTATGGTTGGTTTAAAAATCTAGGCTGGGAAATCGATCCGAAAAAACTGTATCGTTATCTGGAAAACTACAGTCAGATAGTCGACATACGTTTTTATTTTGGAGTCGAAAGGGACAATAAGAAATCGGAACAATTCCAAAAAGATATAGAGAAAATCGGTTATACATTAATTTCTAAGGAATTAAAATGGGTGCCAGTTTCTCTAGATAGAGCCCATTTTAAAAAATTCCTTGAAGAACTTTCAAAAATTACTGATGGCCTGGCCAAAAGTAATGCAAGCTTTGCTGAGAAACTCAAAAAAGCAACGAAGATTCCCATTTACCGGCGCAAATGTGATTTCGATTGCGAAATAGCCATTGATGTGATGAAAAATATTGATAAAATTGATGGTTTGATTTTATTCAGTGGTGATGGAGACTACGCCGTGGTTATTGATGAACTGATAAAACTCAAAAAACAAGCAATCGTAGTTTTTGCTAAAGGACATAAGGGCAAGGAGTACCAAGATAGGAAAAAAGGCTTATATTTGTGCTCAGTTGACTTACTAAAGAATGCTCTAAAATAAAATATCCCGAGTGAGCTTGCGCGCACCCGGGCGTGATTATCTATATCTTATCACGCTAATTTCTATTTGTCAAGTTTATACCAGTAACCAATAACGATATACTTTTTTACTAATTACTTCCGAGCTATTGTTTTTGCTCTGGTATCAGGGGCTTGCCCCGTTAATTTACTGGTAATTTTTAATTAACTGGGGTAAAATGAACTTAAGAAAGGATATCAATTATGCCAAAATCATCATCAGCTAATATTGGTTTTGAAGAAAAACTTTGGGCCGCAGCCGACAAAATGCGCGGCTCGATGGACCCTTCGGAATATAAACATGTTGTTTTGGGTCTTATTTTTTTAAAGTATATCTCCGACTCATTTGAAAAATTACATGAAAAGTTAGTCAAGGAGGAGGGTAAAGAAGAGGCCGAGGATAAGGATTATTACATCGCCGAAAATGTTTTCTGGGTGCCGCAAGTTGCACGCTGGATTTTTTTAAGAGACAAAGCTAAAAATCCAGAAATTGGCACTCTAATTGACGATGCGATGATCGCGATTGAAAAAGAAAACCCCGATCTTAAAGGGGTTTTACCAAAAGACTATGCTCGACCGGGGCTTGATAAAGTACGACTTGGTGGAGTAATAGACATCTTAAGTGATGTTGATCTTGTTGAAGAAAAGAATAAGTCAAAAGATGTTCTCGGCAGAATTTATGAATATTTCTTAGGTCGGTTCGCCGACCAAGAAGGCAAAGGCGGTGGAGAGTTTTATACGCCTCAGTCTGTCGTTAAATTATTAGTCGAAATGATTGAACCCTACAAAGGTAGGGTTTTTGACCCTTGCTGTGGTTCGGGAGGCATGTTTGTTCAAAGCGAGAAATTTGTAAAAAAACATGGCGGAAGGATTGAAGATATTCATATCTTCGGTCAAGAATCCAATCACACCACTTGGCGGCTTTGTAAGATAAATTTAGCGGTTCGTAGTATCGGCGGAGAAATTTCCCATGGCGACAGTTTCCACAATGACCAGCACAAAGACTTAAAATCAGACTATCTCTTGGCTAATCCTCCTTTCAATGACAGCGACTGGGGCGGTGAAAGTTTGAGAAACGATGTTCGTTGGCAATACGGTGTTCCGCCGGTCGGCAACGCCAACTATGCTTGGATCGAACATTTTATCCATCATCTTTCGCCTTCGGGAATTGCTGGATTTGTGATGGCGAATGGCGCCATGTCGTCTAATACTTCGGGAGAGGGTGTTATTAGGAAGAATTTAATAAAAGAAGGTTTGATTGATTGCATAATTGCGTTACCCGACAAGCTATTTTATACCACTCAAATCCCAGCTTGTCTTTGGTTTGTTTCGCGTGATAGACACGACCATAAATTCAGAAATCGCCATGATGAAATATTATTCATTGATGCCCGCAAAATGGGGCGGATGATCGATCGTCGCCACCGTGAATTAACCGATGAAGAAGTTAAACTTATTTCCGAAACCTATCATAACTGGCGAAACAAGAACAGCAAATACGAAGATAAAAAAGGATTTTCTAAAGCTGCCAAAATTGAAGAAGTCGAAAAAAACGGTTTTGTTCTCACACCCGGCCGCTATGTCGGCACGGAACTAATCGAAGAAGATGACGAAGTTTTTGAAGAAAAAATGAAAAGGTTAACTTCGGAGCTTTCAGGACAATTTAAGAAGTCTAAAACATTAGAAGAAAAAATAAAAGAGAATTTAAGAAAGATTGGATCGTGATTTATGGACCCATTACGTCACAAAATTGAGAAAATTTCAGACTTCGGTACTTCTGAACCATGGGTTGCCAGAATAATGTTTTCTATAATGGATCTTGTTGACCATCTGCCCTTTGAAAAATACAAGAAAGATGAAATAAAAAAATGGGTTTTAGAAATTTCTAAAGAACTAAACGCAGCTTATGAATCCCTTATAAAAATAGAAGAATTGGAAGTTAAGGATAATGCAGCACTTTACAGTAAGCATAGCCAATACGAGAATCTTTATTCGGCGTTATGGAGAGCCTATAAAGACCGCTTCCAAAAAGCATGTGGTGGAATCGGTTATGACATTGGTTTTCTATTCGAGAAGGATAAAATTTTTGAGGAAAGATCTCAAGAATTTATTAAAGATAATCCTGAGATTAGGGACAGTTTCAGAAAAATGTTAAAAATTGACCGTAGAATTTGGCAAAATGGCTTAAGCGATTTTCGAAATCTATACATCGAACATAAAGAGATCGGCGAAGAAATTGAAAAAATATATTACAAACCTGATTCCGCAAGGAAGATATTTGAAAATGTTTGGCAGGCTATGGAAGATACTTTGGTAGTATTTATTAATTCTAAGTTACAAGATCCTTTTACTGTTATTGAAATCCCCGAAGAAAAACGCGATCCGGCTTGCCCCGTTAGATTTATAGTTGGCCTAAAAGGAACTATTGATGCAAAATAATGGTAAAAAAATTGAGATTACCAAAGAACAAACCGAAGTAATACTCGGGAATAATTACGCTGAAAAGCTTAGGGTCGGAGAAATTACTGTTCATTGTAATAATTGCGGTCCATTCGCTCCAATCACAGATATGACAACCGATCGATATCTTTTGAATGATTTGGGAGATGTGGTTATTGAAGGAACTTGTGATAAGTGCGAGGCCCGAGTGGCTAGATATTTTGAAACAGGAGAAAATCCACAATCTCTTAAAATTGCAAAGGAAATTTTCAAAAATGTCAAATAATGAAGAAAAAAAGCAAGAATTTTTAAATTACCTAAACAAAGAGTTGGATTCAATAAGTAAAATCTTGAACGAAACGAGAAATTTTCATTTCAAAAACCTAAACGAAAATCAAAAACAGTTTTTGAACTTTAAGATCAAGCTTGGTGAATTGTCGCTGGTTGTTGGCGCTGCAATTGGGCCGGTTATTATCGCATCGGGCAAAGAAATTCTGCAACCCTTCTATGTTTTTGCCGCCATCATTTTATATTTAGCTAATGGCATTCTGGCAATTTGGAAAGCTAAAGATACGGTAGAAAAACAGCTTGACGCTTATTCTCCGAGCGTCCTGCATAAACTGGAATCAGATGTTTATCCTATGGAATTTGCGATCGATAAATTGAGATTTGATTTGGAAAATCAAGAATATATAGATGAATTCTTCAAGATAAGGGATAGGTATGTTGAAGAAAATACAGAGTTAGAGATTCCTGAGAGAAAGGTTGATATGACGCTTGATATGCTTTCCTTTAATTTCGTCTTTGCCTCATTGCTTTTAATTAAGACGGTTTGGCCATTTGGAAGTAATTTTTACTGGATATTTTTTGCCATCATTATTTTAATTATGTTCATTCTTATTGTCAGAAGCTATATTCAAGCAAAAGAACGAGCAATTCAG
>Ga0315274_10001379_pt1 | contig 37396 bp, 34 predicted proteins | sample YL17G02_20_MG_FD_203700 | JGI IMG/M metagenome (GOLD analysis project Ga0315274, IMG submission 203700) | Sediment microbial communities from Yellowstone Lake, YNP, Wyoming, USA - YL17G02_20 | ecosystem: Environmental > Aquatic > Freshwater > Lake > Sediment | place: USA: Wyoming | collected...
CTTCTCTCATGCTGATCGGGGAGGATATCGGCCGCTATGGAGGCATCTTTGGGGTGACCAAAGGATTGCTGGAAGAATTCGGGCCCCATCGGGTTCGGAGCACCCCGATCTCCGAATCAGCAATTATTGGTTCTGCATTAGGAGCAGCCATGACCGGAATCCGAACAGTTGCTGAAATTATGTATATCGACTTCACCACTTGTGCCATGGACCAAATCGTTAATCAAGTTGCAAAGATGAGATATATGTCAGGTGGGAAGGCAAAGATTCCGTTAGTGATTCGAACGCAGGAAGGGGGAGGCAGGAGCAATGCCGCCCAGCACTCCCAGAGCCTGGAGGCACTTTTCTATCATATCCCTGGTCTAAAAATCGTTATGCCTTCGACGCCTCATGATGCGAGAGGTCTTCTAAAAACTGCCATACGAGACGATAATCCTGTCATGTTCATCGAGCATAAACTCCTTTATGCAACCAAGGGCTTTGTGCTCGATGAAGAATATCTCATCCCCTTTGGCCAGGCTGATATAAAAAGAAAGGGAAAGGATGTCACGGTCGTGGCGATTTCCTACATGGTTACAAAGGCTTTGAAGGCCGCTGACCGGTTGGCAGGAGAAGGCATTGAGGTGGAGGTAATCGATCCAAGAACACTTGTCCCCTTAGACCTCGAGACCCTTCTCCAATCGGTTCGGAGAACCAATCGTGTCGTTGTCGTTCACGAGGGGTGTCGGAGAGGAGGCATTGGAGCAGAAATTGCGTCTCAAATCCAAGAGGAGGTATTTGATTATCTCGATGCTCCTATACAGCGGGTAGGGGCTTTGAATGTACCTATTCCCTATAGCGAGCCCCTCGAGAACGCCGTGATCCCTGGCGAAGAAGATATTATCAAGGCTGTAAAGAAAGTGTTGTATATGGCATAAAGAGAATGATAAGGTTATTCCATTTTTTGAAAACTTTTGTATAATACGTAGGTTTTTTCTATTGACACAAGGTTTGATTTCTGCTTATATAAGCATCGGCTTCGAGGTACGTTTTGTAGGGCGTGACCCCCGATCACGCCATTAAACGGCGGAGCCAGAGGAGGAGCTTCAATTACGCCCAGTTTTTTAAGTTTAAGCAGTATTATCCTTTGCTTGAGCCGAAGATGTATCACTTGACTACCGTTCTGTCCTCGTAATGAGGAATTATTACCCAAGAGCCGAATCTGGAAAAACCGGACATTCGGTTCTGTGAGGCCCATTAGATAACCAAGAAAGGAGGTTATAAAAGATGTTTACTCGACAGTACATTGGAGGAAAAGGCGCAATTTTGATGCTGGTTGGCATGCTCGTCGTAGCCCTGGCCGTTCCGGCCTGGGGCGCGTACAAGGCCGAGTACAAGATGTCCGTCCGGACGAGCCAGACGTCGCCGTGGGGCGCTGGCGCGCAGAAGTTCGCCGACATCGTCAAAGAGAAGTCCAACGGCAAGATCAACATCAAGATTTACTTCAACGGATCGCTCTTCGCCGACGACCAGACCAAGGAGTTCATGCTCACCAAGCAGGGCGTGGCAGACTTCGCACTGGGCTCCACCATCAACTGGTCGCCCCAGCTCCGGGTCCTCAACCTGTTTACTCTCCCCTTCATGTTCCCCAGCTACGAGGCCCTGGACGCAGTGAAGAACGGCAATGCCGGCAAGATGATCAAGCAACAGATGGATAGGTTCGGCGTAATCTTCCTGGGCTGGGGCGAGAACGGCTACCGTGAGCTGACAAACCGCCTGCGTCCGATCGTCACGCCTGAGGACATTAAGGGCCTGAAGGTGCGCGCTGCGGCTTCACCCATCTTCATCGATACCTTCACGGCCATGGGGGCCAACCCGGTCCTGATGAACTGGGGTGACGCACTGTCCGCGCTCCAGCAAGGGACCGTGGACGCGCAGGAGAACCCGGTCAACGTGATCATCATCCCGTACAAGATCTTTCAGATGCACAAGTACATCACCGTCTGGCACTACGCCATCGACCCACTCGTTCTGGGTGTCAGCAAGATGACCTGGGATACGTTCTCAGCCGCAGACAAAAAGCTGATGCTGGAGGCGGCTGATGAGGCCATGAAGTGGGAGATGCGTGAAGCACGGGAGGGCCTCAGTCGGGACGGGGCATCTTACAAGAAACTCGAGGCCGAGGGCATGACCGTCACCTACCTGACGCCCGAGCAGATCAAGGTCTTCCAGGACAGAAGCAAGCCGGTCTATGACAAATGGATCAAGGAGATCGGGGAGGACGCATTCAAGGCCGCCCTTGAGGATCTGGCTAAGATGAAGAAGTAACCGTGTCTCCCTCATATCATTGGGTTCGCCATGAGCGATAGACTGCGCTGGTTGGGCCGAAACGCGGAAGAAGTCGTGTGCGCCGCCATGATGACGTTCATGACCGCGTTGGGATTCGCGAACGTAGTGGCTCGGTACCTGGGGTACTCCATGGCCTACACGGAGGAACTGCTCGTCATGCTCCTGGTCTGGCTCACCATGCTGGGGACCGCGGCCGGTTTCAAGCGGAACGCCCACCTGAGCATGACCTTCTTACAGGAGCGACTCCCCAGCGTAGGCCAGAAGGCCCTGGAGATCCTCTCGACGATCCTGACGGTCGGATCAGTGGTTGTGGTCATGGTCGTCTGTGTGGTGTACCAGATCCCAGATGAGATACTCCTGAAGAGTCGGACCCTGTCCCTGGACCTGCCCACGGTCTATTACAGTCTCGCCATCCCCGTGTGCGGTGTTCTGATCATCGTACGGGTCCTTCAGGCCTCGTGGCGGGATTGGAAGAAGCTGGGGAGGGCCACATGATACTGGACCCTGCCATCCTCGTCTTCGGGCTCTTTCTGACCCTCGTGATCCTGGGAATCCGCATCGCCATCGCTCTGGGGGCAACAGCCTGTCTGATCATCCTGCTGTACCACCAGGGCGCGATGGGCATCTCCTCCATCTTTTACTCCAACATGGCCAAGTTCCCGCTGCTCGCCATTCCGTTCTTCATCCTTGCCGGATTTATCATGGAGCGTTCGGGCATCTCCGGACGGTTGGTCCACCTGGCGAGCCTGATGGTCGGGCCCATCCCGGGCGGACTGGCCATCGTGGGGGTCGCGGTCTGCGTCTTCTTCGGCGGGATCTCCGGCTCCGGTCCGGCGGACGCGGCGGCCATCGGCGCCGTCCTCATCCCGGCCATGATCGCCAAGGGGTATGACCGGAACTTCGCGGCCGCCCTCATCGCCACCGCGGGCTCCACGGCCATCCTCATCCCCCCTTCCATCGCCTTCGTCGTGTATGGCGTGATCACCGAGGTGTCGGTCCCGGCCCTGTTCGCCGGGGGCATTTTCCCCGGCCTGGTGGCAGGGGCCGCGCTCATCGTACCAGCCTATTACATCTCCAAAAAGCACGGCTGGGGCGGCGAGCGATGGGGAACCCCCGGGGAGCTCTGGGTGGCCTTTAAGCGGGCCTTCTGGGGACTCATGGCGCCGGCGGTGATCCTGGGGAGCATGTACGGCGGTATCTGCACCCCGACCGAGGCGGCCATCATTGCCGTGGTGTACGGAATCCTTCTCGGGTGGATCTACCGGACCATCGCCTGGAAGGAGCTTTATAAGTGCATGCTGGACGCTGCCGTGACCTCGGCGGTGGTTATGTTCATCGTGGCCTTTGCCGGGCTCTTCGGCTGGGCGGCCGACCGAGTGGGCGCCATCGACCACGTACTCAAGAGCATGCTCAGCCTGAGCGACAACGGGTTGGTGATGATCTTCATCATCAACGGGGTCCTGTTCATCGCCGGGATGCTCCTAGACGCAATCTCAATCTTCTATGTCTTCTTGCCGATCTTCATCCCCATGATGGCACACTTCGGCTGGGACCCGCTCTGGTTCGGCGTGGTGATGACCTACAACCTGGCCATCGGCCAGGCGACCCCGCCGGTGGCGGTGAACCTGTACGTGACCACTTCTCTGGCCGAGACCAAGCTTGACCGGGTGGCCGTGGCGGTCGTTCCGTTCGTCCTTGCCATGGTCGGCGGACTGGTGGTGGTCATCCTCTGGCAGTGGTTGTCCATCGCACCGCCGGTCTGGTTCGGCCTATACAAGCCCGTTCGGTAACGGCCCGGCGCCATGGGGTATCTCCCGGTGCACCAAGGGCAAGACATCTCACGGGCGGGCCGGGCGAGACGTTACCCCTATTGGAATCTTTCGTTTTACCCATGGTGGAAGATGTGATCAAAGCCGTGCGCCAGGTGGCCTATAGATGACCCCCCACCCTTCCCCTCTCCCTCAAGAGACTGTGTCGTAATTGGGGAGCGGAACAGACAGGGGGATGAGAAAGCTTTAGAGCGGAACCTTTGAGAGATAAGATTCAAAAGCTGCAATACCATGAAAAGATTACATTTCAAGCATCATGGACACGTACCGATCACCTCTAATGATGACCCGCGTTCTAAAGCTTGGGAATCCGTTTGTCTGTTCCATTCTCATGTTTAGCCAATTACCACACAGTCTCCACCGGGAGAGGGATGGGGTGAGGGAAAGGAGCAACCTTATTGGAAACCCAACCCAAAGTTTTTGATTTAATTGTTATCGGCAGCGGTCCAGGGGGCTACCTGTCAGCAATCCTCTCTGCTCAAAAAGGCCTGTCTGTTGCAGTCATCGAGAAGAGTGAATTAGGAGGAACATGTCTCAACCGGGGATGCATCCCGACCAAGGCCCTTCTACATGAGGCCTTGCTCTGGGATGCTTTTGGTGCGTTCTCTTCGGGGCCATTTTATGAACCGTACCCGCAGACAAAGCGGCGATCGGAGCGGTGATGATTCCTGCCATGGCCAATCGCGGTTATGATGAGGTGACTCCGATTTGGAGATATCAATGAAATTAAAGGACAAAGTGGCAATCCTTACGGGTGGTGCCAGGGGAATTGGGAAAGCGTGCGCCATTGCTTTGGCGAAGGAAGGCGCTCATGTCTGCGTCACCGATATCATCCCCATGGAAGAAGTCATTCATGAAATAGAATCCCTTAGTCGGCAAGCCCTTGGAATAAGGACAGATGTATCTAAAAAAGAGGATGTCCTCAATATGGTGGCACACGTCATTGAAACATTTGGGAAGATCGATATCTTGGTGAATAATGCAGGGACATGCCAGCGTGTTCCCCTCGAAGAACTCACCGAGGAACTTTGGGATAAAGATTTGAATACCATCCTGAAGGGCACCTTCTTTTGTACCCAAGCTGTCTATCCCTATATGAAGGAGAGGGGATTTGGAAAGATTATCAACATCGCTTCGATTTCAGGAAAGATTGGTGGCGTTGTGTCCAAGAAAGGGGATGGTGTTGAAGGTAAACGTGGCCGCTCAGGCCCTGGCTATGCAGCGGCCAAGGGAGGCGTCATCGCCTTCACCAAATGGATGGCTAAGGACGCCGGATGTTATGGAATCTATGTCAATGCTGTCGCCCCAGGTGGGATCGATACAGAGATGACAAAAGGTTATACCTATCCGGTCGAAGACCTTCCTATCTCAAGAATGGGAAAACCAGAAGATGTGGCCCAAGTGGTTGTCTTCCTCGCCTCAGATGCATCTAATTACATTACAGGACAGATCATCAATGTAGATGGTGGTTGGGTAATGGATTAGGACATCTTTCCCTCCCTCTCCCTCTTGCTCACTGATCTCTTTTGGATTCTAAAACTCCTGTCTCCCGTTTGATAAATGGCGAATGAAAAAAAAGAGCTTTTGCTTTATACTAACCTTTTTAATATAATTAAAAAGACGTTGAGCTAATGCTGTTCAGCCGATTATCGATGAGATATAAAAGAGGCTACAAAAAAAAGGCTGCCTGGAAAGGAAAATGTGGAGACCATAGGGGACTTGATTCGGAAATATAGCAAAAAGTAAAACAGAATGAAGCACAATATTGATGATTTAAATCTAAAGTAATACTTTAGCGCTTTGAAAATCCCTCCCTGCCTCCCTTTTCCAAAGGGAGGAGATATTAGCTTCCCCCTTTGAAAAAGGGGGATAGAGGGGGATTTTATAGTGATTCTTCTAATTTTTTTGGCTTTTGAAATTCATTTTTCAAAAGGCTAAACTGATACAATCTAAATAATAAGCAGTGGACAAAAGCCGACGATCTCCTTGTCGATTTACCCAGCATGGAAAAGGGATTTCAGGAGACGAAAAGACGTCAGCAAGAGATCTGGGATTATATTCAATATCGTGAAAGCCTTTTGAAATGGCCCTCCAATAAGGAAGAAACGAGAAAGAATGGTTGAGAAGAGTGTCCGCTTGCTTCAAACACAGAGAATAGATGGAGAAAAGTTTATGAAGGAAAAAATTAAGGAATTCGTTTTGAGTATGGGATTAGACGATGTAGGTATTGTCGCGATGAAAGACTATAAAAGCCCCAGGTCACCAGACTTGCAGGCCATTTTTCCTGGGGCCAAATCACTGGTGGTCCTCGCTTATAAATCCCTTTCAAACCTTGAAAGCGCAAATATGCAGATCGCCATGGGCGGACGACTCGATGAATTAGAATTTGCTCGCTCCTGCAATTACAGAGCAGCCCGTTTCTTAGATAGGGAATTTAAGGCAAAAGCAATGACTGTCCCTCCTTCTTATCCCTTGTACATGAGTTATGAAACCAAGGGAACACTGGGAGAGGTCTCCCTGCGTCATGCTGCCGTTGCCGCAGGCCTCGGTAACTTTGGCCGACACAACTTGGTCATTCATCCTAAAATGGGCACGAGAGTACTTTTCACAGCACTGATTACAAACCTGGACTTACCTTCAGACTCTCCAGTTTCTGAGAGGCTCTGTACAGACTGCAATGCCTGTGTTGAGAATTGCCCTGCGGGAGCACTGGATGAAGAAGGAAAAACCGATGACATGAAGTGTCTAAAGAATAGCCAACCTTACGGCATTGGGAGTGCCATTCGTTTCTGGACCAAATTTGCAGAGAGCGCAACGGAAGACCAGAAAAAGATGGTGAAGGACGTCAATTTCTGGCGTTTATACCAGGCCGGTTTTATCGGGTTTCAATATTTCTGCTTCAACTGCATCAAGTCGTGCCCGGTCGGTCAATCCTCATAGGGTTGGGGGGATCGTCATGACTAAAACGTATAACCACAAGGAGTGATAAGATATGGGAACGAACAATATCGTATTTTTGGAAGTGATTGAGTGGTTCGATGAAACAGGGAGAGAAATGGTTCACAGAATTCCTGAAAAGGGATCCGGGGAGATAAAATATGGGGCTCAATTGATCGTTCGGGAGAGCCAGGCAGCGGTCTTCTTTTATAACGGGAGGGCCTATGACGCCTATGCCTCTGGGCGACATACCTTAAGTACGGCAAATATTCCCATCCTGAATAAAGTGTTAAGCCTACCCTGGGGGTTTACAAGTCCGTTGAGGGCTGAAGTCTATTTCGTGAACATGAAAGTCTTCCCCAATCTAAAGTGGGGTACACGTGATCCAGTTGCATTTAAAGACTCTGAACTCGGTTTAATTCGTCTTAGAGCTTTCGGGATTTTTAATGTCAGGGTTATCCAGCCGGTGCTTTTTGTAAATTCGCTCGTGGGAACTCAGGGCATCTATTCGACGGAAGAGATTGAAGAATATCTGAGTCGGGTTATTGTCTCACGCTTTAATGATCATTTGGGTGATCATCTTGGCACCATCCTCAACCTCCCAGGCCAGTATGATAAACTTTCAGAAGGACTCATCGAACGTTTGCAGAATGATTTTACCCGTTATGGTTTAGGACTCTACAGCCTTTACATTGTTTCCATTACGCCACCTCCAGATGTCCAAAAGGCCATCGATGACAAAAGTCGACTCGGTATTTTCGATGATATCAACCGCCTTTTACGGATGAAGGCTGCTATGGGCATAGAGAAGGCATCTGAATCCCAGGCCGGAGCAGGAACAGGCCTGGGCATGGGGCTTGGTTTTATGATGCCCGCCATGTTTGCTGATCTTTTCAAGAACTCCCACTCCCTACAAGCCAGTGAAATATCCAAATGTCCTGATTGTCAACATCCGGTTCCCAACGAGGCCAAATTCTGTCCTGACTGCGGTCACCAGTTGCTCATTTTTCAGCAATGCTCTCAATGCGGTAAGAATCTGCCTCCTAATGGGAAATTCTGTCCGCAGTGTGGACAACCGGTAGGGCAGAAGCCTCATTCTAAAAAATGCCCTCACTGCAGTACCGAAAATTTGCCAGAGTCTATCTACTGTAATCAGTGCGGTGAAAAAATATAGACCTTAATGCTTCATTGATTAGACAATTGGGTGCGCTTCCAAACCTTTACCAAGCGGATTTTCCCCATGTTTTATGGGCAACTGGAGGATAGATCTATCACCTGGGAAATCGAATATCAATGTCCCCAATGTGGCGCTCCTGTCACTCTGGGAGAGACTGACCGCCTCTTCTCCTGCTCTTATTGTCGGACAAGACTCTACCTCATACCCAAGGATTTTTTTAGATACTACCTGCCTCCCTCTGATCTCTTTTCGAAAGATGTCATTTTCATACCGTACTGGCGACTCAAGGGAATGGCCTTTTTCTGTAAAGCCAATGAATTAGGACACAGAGTCATTGATGTGAGTTCATTAGCCTTACGTCGTCCAATGCTGCCACATTCCCTTGGAGTTAGACCCCAGGCCTTAAAATTGAGATTGATTGCTCCTGAAATGAAAGGAACGTTCTTTAATCCCCATGTCCCTCTCGAAACGATTATTCAAAATATTGGCATGCAATTACATCCTTTGGATGGCTCCGTCTCCACAGGTCCCGTTGCTTACAAAGCTTTTATTGGTGAAACCGCCAGCTTGATCTATTCACCCATTTTTATCCAACAAGATATGGCTCACGATGCAATCCTCGGGAAGCCCTTAGCTTCAATACCAAAAGATTTTGCTGAGGGTCTCTTGTCTTTTGATCAACAAAAGGATTGGCAAATCAAGTTTGTATCTACCTTATGCCCCCACTGTGGATGGGATCTTCTCGGTGAAAGAGACAGCGTTGCCCTTTTTTGCAGGAACTGTAATTCGGCTTGGGAAGCTTCCCAGATTGGCTTTGAAGAGCTGAATTTTGGGATGATCCCAAGTAAGGAAGATAAGGTGCTCTATTTACCATTCTGGAGGATGAACGTCCGCATTGAAGGGCTGAAGATTCGGTCTTACGCTGACTTAATAAAGGTAGCCAATGCACCAAAGGTGATGAAAGAAGAAAAGGAAGGATCCGATCTCTATTTTTGGAGTCCAGCCTTTAAAGTTCTACCCGAACTCTTCTTAAGGCTAACTCAAGGAATGACAATCTCCCAGCCGCGAGAAGAAATCGAAAGAAGTTTACCCCGGTCTTCTCTATATCCTGTTACCCTCCCTGTCAGTGAAGCTGCAGAGAGCATCAAAATTACAATTGCCAATTTCGCCGTTGATAAAAAAATGATTTTCCCTAAGCTTAATGAGATAAATATTCATCTAAACGAATCCCTTTTAGTTTATCTGCCCTTCACTTCAAGTGGAATTGATTTCATCGACCCTCACACACACCTTTGCATCCATAAAAACTATCTTAAACTTGGAAGAAATCTTTAGCCTTTTAGGCGCTTGGCGCATCAACATCGACAATAAATTGTCGCTATCTATTAATAACCAGAAATGTCATGCTTCTGAACCTTGTGCTGAACTTGATTCAGTATTGATTCAGCATCTCACCCATTCAGGGAATTACGAGACCCTGAAATAGTAGACCCTGAACTTGATTCAGGGCATGGTTCAGGGTGACAAATCAGGACTTTTTACGAGACCATCATAAATGGGATTGTATAAATATCAAATGTCAAAATCCGAATGCCATCAAATTAATAAATCCAAAATATTTTAGAAAACTTTAACTTTGGATTTCATTTGAAATTTTAACTTTGGCATTTAGATTAAAAAGAGGGGCTTTTTAAATTCCCTTTTCATTTGAATCCCTTTGGCAGTCATCGGGGGAATCCTTTACAGCTTTCTCACCTATTATATTATCATCCTCCTCGACCTTTCCTCTCAGTTTGCCATCTCCGCTGCAGTCTTTATCTCCCTTTTCTACTTTGGTTCAAGACTACTCATCCTTTTCTCTGGCATTGACTCTCCTTATTATTCAAGGAGGGAGAGGGGGATTCCAAAGCCACCCATTGAAAAAAATTCTTTTTATTTCACCACCCAATGGGTCGGAAAATTCTACCATTATCACGATATCGTCCTTTTCGTTTTTCTAACGGTAACAGCTATTGTCTTTCTCATATCCCTGATCATTGATGGGTTAGGAAGTAACCCTATTGGAGGCACAATTCAAAGCCTTTTGAAGGCTTTAATTCCCTTGCCTTGAAGCTGTCCCTCTCTAAAAAAGAATTTTGATTTATATTGAGCTTTTTAATACAATAAACAAAGTTTAATATTTTTATAAAACAAAACGGACGATCATCCTATTGATCAAACCTATCAGGAGTGGATAAAGACTGGAAGTTTATTGATAGACCTCCCCAGCATGAAGAAGGGATTTCGAGAAGGAGAAAGACGCTGCCAGGAAATCTGGAATTATATTCAATATCGTGAAAGTCTTTTGAAATGGTCCTCTATGAATAAAGAAATGAGAGAGTGTAGCTGATTTTTCAGATTTGAGAAAAAGGAGATGGCCTCAAGAAAGATTGCCTATCCAAAATCCCTTAAGGATATCCCTTCATGGCGAAGACGCGAGATTGCTCAGGATCTTCTCAGGTTCTCCAAGTATTCTCCTTCCGAGAGGTTACGTTTTGTTGACCAGGAGTGGAAAGAAATCCAGACGTTCATCGATAAGTTTGGTCTCAGAAAGCATGGAACCAGAAAAGGAAGTTAAATTTTTAGATCTTATTCGAGAGTTTAACCGTCGGAAGATCCGGTATCTCATTATTGGTCGGAGAGCAGTTATTCTATACGGTGGACCTGTCCTCACAGCGGACAGTGATCTCTGGATACATCCTGACGATAAGAAAAAAACCCTTTCCCTCCTTTCAGAAGAACTTGGGTTTGAGCTCTCCTATCCTCCCGATACGAAGAAACCCATTGTATCCGGTTATTCAGGTTTAAAGAAATATGATCTCTTCTTTCAGAGAAGCGTAAGAAATATTGAAAAGGAGACGATTGAGTTTGAAGATTGCTACAGAAATTCGGTTATCAAAGAGGACCCTGAAGAAGACATTCAATTCCGGATACCCTCTGTTGATGATCTCATTCGCCTCAAAAAGATTAGGCAACCCAACGTGAAAGACGAACAAGACATTCAATACCTACTGAAGGCAAAACAGCTCCTTAAGAAATTGAGATAGAAAGAGGACCTCTTCAACAATTAAGGAAATCGAATTTGAGATATTTTGGCACTAACTGAAGGCTTCCTTCATCCTCCCTTTATTTTAAATAATCAGTTTACCATAAAATCCAGGGGTTATAATTTTAATGCAGACTAAACCCTGGAATGGCTATGCTATAATTGAAATAAAAGATTCATTATGATAGGATATTGTAAATTTAGGAGAGTCATTATTGGCTATTATTCATAAGATCCGAGAAAAGGTTGAAAAGCAAGAATATGAGTTTACAGTTCCTCACTTTTTTGAAGAAATGGCTGATGATAATCTGACGTTTGCAGATATTGAAATGGCAATTGCTAAAGGACAAATAAGGCGGAAATTTACACGAGACCCGAGAGGATCCCGTTATGAGGTTATCGGACCTACAACAGGCGGGAGAGAAATTGGTATTATATGTAGGATTAAAAGCACGGGGGAATTATTATTTATCACCACTTATTCACGGGAGGAAACGGAATGAAGAAAAAAAGGGGGAGTTATAATTATGGAGAATGTGAAATCTGTAATACTCTGATGCAAGAGAAACTCATAAAACAAGATTTTTGGATTCAGGGAAAGCTTATCGTTGTGGAAGATGTCCCCGCAGGCGTCTGCCCTAAATGTGGTGAAAAAGTGGTTAAAGCAGATGTGGGGCGTTGGATCTTAAGGTTAATAGAAAATTCTGATCGGATTGCAAAAGCACCCAAAATTTCTGTTCCAAAAATCAAATTTGATATTAAGGAAGCCAGGGTTTAAATAGATCTCCCGCCCTCAACTCTTTCCAAAATCCTTCCGACTTTAAGCATTTCTGCTCTGGCAGTCGCAATTACGCAGGCTAAAGCCTGCGGCTACTCCATACAATTCCAAATTCGTTCATCCCCCTCCCTCCCCCTTTAGAAAAGGGGGAGGTGAATAGGTCGTGCAAATTTTTTGGAACCAAATCCTCTCTTTGGTGTCTTTAATACTAAAACAAACACCCCTCACCCCTCCCTCTCCCGCTGAGGGGAGAGGGGGATGGAGAGGGAAAGGAGGGTCTTCCAATGAAACAATCGGTCATCTTAATCACTCTTATCTCTTTTATCTTTTCCATCCAAATCGGATACGCCGCACCTCTCACCAGCACTCTTAAGGATCAACAGGATGTGGCGGTCACCATTTACAACTCAAACATCGGTTTGGTAAAAGACACCCGACTCATCGATCTCAGACCTGGTATTTATGAATTGAAGTTCATGGACGTAGCTGGAAAGATCGATCCCACGACTGTTCACATCAAATCCCTGATCAATGGATCGAGCCTCAATGTCTTAGAACAGAACTACGAATACGATCTCCTCAGCCCCCAGAAACTTCTTGAAAAGTTTGTGGGCCAGAAGGTTCAGCTTGCAACGATCAACCCCGAGACGAAAAAAGAGGAGATTGTTGAAGCCACCCTCCTCTCCACTCAGGGCGGAAATATATTCCAGATTGGGGACAAGATTCACATCGGACATCATGGACGGATTCTTCTCTCGAAAATTCCTGAGAATCTCATCCCTCAGCCCACATTGGTCTGGATGTTAGAAAATAGGCTCTCGAAACCTCAGAAGCTGGAGGTCTCTTACCTTACTTCCGGGATTAACTGGAAGGCCGATTATGTAGCCGTCTTAAATAAATTGGACACCCTGACCGATTTAACCGGTTGGGTTACGATCGACAATCGAAGTGGCGCCAATTACCAGAATGCGCTGCTTAAATTGGTAGCAGGTGATATCCATCGGGTTCAAGGTGAGATGAGAATGGATTATGCCAGGCCAATGGCTGCGGCAAAAGAGGCCGCAAGTCCACAGTTTAAAGAGGAATCCTTCTTCGAATATCATCTCTACACTTTGGACCGAAGGACAACGATTAAAGACAATCAGACCAAGCAGATGACCCTGCTCGATGCCAATCAGGTTCCCCTTAAGAAACTCTTTATCTTCTCAGGCTCCCCTCAGTACTACTACTATCAAATGGATCAAGGTTCAAATAAACAAAAGATTGGAGTCTTCCTCGAACTGGAGAACACCAAGAAGAATAACCTCGGAATACCCCTTCCCAAAGGTACGATTCGGGTCTACAAAGAGGACAAGGATGGAAGCCTCCAGTTTGTGGGAGAGGATCGAATTGATCACACCCCAAAGGATGAAAAATTTAAGATCAAAATCGGAGAAGCCTTCGATGTGGTTGGAGAGAGGGTTCAGACGGATTACAAGCGTCTTGGCCGAAATCTTTTTGAGGTGGCCTTTGAGGTAAGTTTGAGGAACCACAAAAATGAGGATATTAAAGTTTTCGTGGAGGAGCCGATCCCCGGCGATTGGGAGATGCTTTCAAATACTCATTCCTTTGAAAAACTGAGCGATCATCTGATCCGTTTCGATGTGCCCGTGGCCAAAGATAAAGAGGTAAAAGTAAAATACAGAATTCGATTTAGGTATTAACCTCACCCCCACCCCCACCCTCACCCTCCCCCATTCAGGGGGAGGGGAAAAGGGGAGAGAAACTGAGTGCTCATTTGATCCGTTTCGATGTACCCGTGGCCAAAGACAAAGAGGTAAAAGTAAAATACAGAATTCGATTTAAATATTAAAAAGCCCCCTCACCCTTCCCCTCTCCCCCCAGGGGAGAGGGGAAGGTGTGAAAAAATCGAGCACATGGTTCAAACGGAAAGGACGGGTGGATTGGAGAAGCTTTAGACCTGCCTGCGCGTAGCCGCTTCGGCGAAGGCAGGGCGCAACCTTTGGAAATTGAAGCACTGTGCCGTAAGCTCGCTTAAACACATATCTTTATTGCCGTGGTAGGTGACCATTAACCTCAACGAGCGCATTCTAAAGCTTTGGAGATCCACTCGTCCTTTCGGGACAAAGGTTGACGAAAGCAATTTTTTCACAGCTTCAGGGCGGGGTGAGGGGAACTCCGCATTCTGCATTCCGAAATCTGTTAAATAACAGGCTTCTGTCTTTCTTCCATGCCTTTCTTTTCATTAACTGTTGATAGGATCACCATCCCGGCAACGAAAAAGAGAAGGACCGAAAGAATGCCTGATCGGACACTTCCTGTAATAGCGATCAGGATTCCATAAATCAGAGGACCAAAGACGGAGGAAAATTTCCCGGAAACGCCGAAGAAGGCAAAAAACTCGGCACTGTTCGCCTCGGGAGTGAAGACTCCTTGAAGAGAGCGTGAGGCTGCCTGGCTCCCACCCATCACCAAAGCTGCCAGAACCCCCAAAATCCAGTATTCTGTTTTTGGGTCCCAGAGGATCCCCAACCGAAAGGCCCACAGGACAATCAGGGACCAGATCCCCAGTGAGATCATCACCGTCCTTTTATTCCCGATGGCATCCGCCAAATATCCAAAGATTAACGATCCGAAAAATGCAATCCCTTGAATCATCAAAAAGAAGAGGATGATCTCACCCGTCTCCATCCCCAACACATCCGCACCGAAGATCGAGGCCATGACAATCACCGTCTCAATCCCATCGTTGTAAATCAGGAAGGCGACCAGAAACTTTGTCAATTCCTTAAAGGTCTTGATCCGATGGAAAGTATGTTGAAGGCGCTGATAGCCTATTCGAAAATAACTCCCTTCCAAAGGTGGAGAAAATTCTTGTGCCCTCTCTCTTAAGAACAAAAATGTGGGAAGTGAAAAGATGAGCCACCAAAGCGATACAGAGAGGAAGCAATCATGGACACTAAAATAACCAGCAGGAAATCCAAGCCACTCCGGGTATTTCAGCATCATCAAGTTGATGGCCAGAAGCGCCCCTCCACCGATATACCCTAATGCCCATCCAAGGCCCGAAATCCTCCCGATATTCTGTACAGTTGAGATTTCTGGGAGGAATGCATTATAAAAGACATTTCCTTCCGCAAAACCGATATTAGCAATAATGAAGAAGATCGCCCCCATCCAATAATCACCTGCATGGACAAAATAAAGGAGGCCTGTGAAAAGGACAGCAGAGTAGCAGAAAGCTATCAAAAACCGTTTTTTGGAACCTGAGGCGTCCGCCACGGCGCCTAAGAAAGGGGAAAAGAGGGCTGAGAGAGCCATGCTGACGGAAACAGTGAAAGTGAAGAAGGAAGCCCCGTGAAGGCGGAATCCGAAGAGTTCGGCCCCTCTCTCTCCTCCTGCTACCACTGTGGCGAAGTATTGATTGAAGATGACGGCAAGAATGGTCGTTGCAAAGGCTGAGTTAGCAAAATCATACATCGCCCAGCCAAAAATCTCACGTTTCTGGATAGGCATATAAAGGCAGAAATGTTGTTGGGTAAGGGTAAGGAAGCCGGTTTGGTTTAAGGTCAAAAGGTTAGGTGCAAGAATTTAAAGGACTAATGACGTAACCCTTCAACAAAACTGGCATCTTAACCTTAACACTTGACCAAAGACTATTTTCCAGTGGCAGTAAATACCGCCGCTATACGCTCTGCGCTATGCTCTTTGCGATAAGTGAATTTCAGATAGACCTGATTTCCTGCCTCATAAAAATGTAGTAACAGATTCCAAAACAGAGAAAGGTGACGGCCACAAGAGAAACCAAATGTGGCGTGACGATAAAGAGGCTCTGCAAAAGTGGAAGTGGATTTTGAAAACGACTTAAGGAAAGTCTCTCTAAAGGTCCCATCAAGATGACGGATCTTGTGGTCTTTCTTGTGGGATCGAGAATCGTTGAGGTGGCATCACTGTAAAGGGTCATAGGGGAAAAGAGGGAAACCGTCCTCTGCACCTGTTCATTTTTAATGACCACACTGGGGTCTACCCCAGTACCTCCTTGACTGATCGGGGCAACCGCATTTGCCAAAAATCCAGCCCCCAAGCTCACGAAGAAGGAGAAAAATATCCACACGGCCAAAGACGCCAATGCAGAGGTAGCCGTACTTCGAAAGACCACTGAAAATAGGATGGATATCCCCAACCAGAAGGAGATGTAAAGGATGCTCGCAATAAGGTAGATGACGAGACGCCAGACCTCTTCCGAGCCTGGAACCACCCCGATCAACCGAATACCCAGGCCTGAGATGATGAGGATAATTGCCACCAATACAATGGTGATCGTCGTCACACCCGTCAGATATTTTGCATTGATGATTGAATCGCGATAGATGGGCTGAGAGACGAGCTTACTCAAAGTCCTTGAAACCCTTTCCCGATTGATCGAATCAAATCCCAAAATGATCCCGATGAGGGGACCAAAGAAACCGATAAACTGAACAAAGGAGAAGAGCTTCCCTGTCAACGTAAAAAGAAACAAAAAGATGAGCGTGGGTTTGGTTGTCCCTTTCAATTCCTCTTGGATGCCCATGCCCACCATGGAGGCAATAATCACCCCCACCATCACGATCAACGCCGAAATCAGGAGAAACCGTGTGCTGCTGAAATGGTCCTCCATCTCCTTCCTGAATATGGTGAAGATCCCGTGCAACTTAAGCCTCCTTGAAATATTTCATATAGACCTCTTCGAGTGTAGAATGTTCTTTGTCAATTCCCAGTTTTTTCTTGGCCAGTTCCTCAATGGGGCCTACTGCCACCAAGTCTCCTTTGATCATGATTCCTACCCGATCACATATCCTCTGAACCTGATCAAGGAGGTGGGAGGAGAGAAAGATGGTGATATTCTTTTCGCGACTGAGGGAATGGATAAGGTCGAGCATCCGATTCGTCCCATCGGGGTCCAAACCAATCGTCGGCTCATCAAGGAAAACAACCTTTGGATCTTTGATCAGAACTTCGGCGATCCCAAGACGCTGCCTCATCCCTTTGGAGTAGATCCCTATCTTCTTCTTGGCCTCTTCTAATAGACCGACCTCTTTGAGCCACTCATCAATCCTCGTTGCGGAAAGATGATCGGGAATTCTGTTCAACCTGGCAATATATTGGAGATTTTGCCTCGCATCCATATCATCATAAAAACCGACATTTTCAGGCAGATATCCAACCTTCTCTTTTACGCGGAAGGCTTCTCTTGTTGGATCGAATCCACACACACGAACCTTCCCTGAGGTGGGCTCAGTGAGTCCCAAGAACATAAGGAGGGTTGTTGTTTTGCCTGCTCCGTTCGGACCCAGAAACCCAAACACCTCTCCTTCCTGGATTTGGAGGGTCAGTCGGCTTACCGCCGTCTGTGAGCCGTATTTCTTGGTCAGTTCTTCGGTCTCGATGATGGGTTGTCCTTTCACTTTATCGTCTCCCCAACCATACGAATAATGCGCTTAATCCGGCGATCACAAAGATAATAATACCAACTCCAATCCACCCCCACGCAGTAGAGGCCTTCACTGTGACTCTCATTTCGATGGTCTTGTCCGATTTTTCTCCGTTGACCATACAGCCTACTGAATAATCACCAACCAAAGCCTGCGATGCCGTTTTGACAGTTACCTCCACCTGCTTCAGCGCACCCGGCTCTAAGGCATCGATCTTTTCGGGTTTGAACGTCACCTCCCAATTCTCAGGCTTGAAGGAAGAAAAGCTTATATTTCGGCTGATGGCAGAACCTGTATTCTTCACGAAGAGTGAGAAATTGGCTGTTTTCCCCGCAATGGCTTCAAGAGAGAGGATGCCCGTTGGTGTCCCTGCATCGAGTTTATAAATGCCGGTCAGAATCACCATCAATTTCGCCTCGGCCTTCTTCTCTCCTGAGCTGATCCTCACGAGTATGGGATGTTCCCCCGCCTGAGCATCCCTGGGAGGAGAAACCTCTACCGCCACTGTTTGGCTCTGTCCTCCCCTGATACGAAGACTGGAGATCTGCTTCGTCTCATAGGAGGGTTTAAAATTAATCTCCCATTTTTCCGGCCCAATGGCTGCAAGGTTAAAAGTCCGATCGATCTCAATCTTATTCTGCACTTCTAAGGAAAATTCGAATTTGGCATCTGTCTGGCCCCTCAGGACTGGATAGGAGGTTGTGATCTGGATATCATCCATTCCAACAGTTCTCTCCTGAACGGTCACAGCAAGTTTGTGGGTGGATGTAAATTTTCCATCTTCAGTCTTGGCGTCGAACTGGAAGTCACAGTCTCCCGGCACCACAGACTTGTCAGGTTCCAAATTCAATGCCAAGTTCCTTGACTTCCCATTGGACACAAACATCCCAGTGACCAAATAACTTCCCCCTTTAAGAGTAGCTTTCCATCCTTTGGGAACTGTCGAGATTTTGACATCGATGGTCTCATCTGTGCGGCCTTTGTTCTCGAGGGTCAGATCCATCTTGACGGCCTCACCTTTGGGGACAGTCACTCTAGAATATTCCGTATAAACGGCAATGCCTCGCTCTGGCCTCAGGTCCTTCTTTTCCTTCTCCTCCTGTGCAAAGGAGAGGGACGAAATAATTAATAAAAAAATCAATACAACCGAAGAAATAACGAATGTTGTTCGACCCCGATTCACTCGCCCCATAAGTCTACCTCCTTGAAACAACTCTTAGGCTTATATTTATTTATTATAACAGATTAAAATCAATTTTTGCACATCAATTTAATCATTCACCGAAGGACTGTCAAGTAAAATTATTGATAACGTTCAAAAGGTGAGGCACGAATTGAAAAACTGTTTGAATTAGTCTGAATACCCCAATATGTCCCCCTCCCCCTTTGATGGGGGAGGGAGAGGGTGGGGGTGGAAAAGTTATGAATTTCAAAGGACTTAAATGATTTCCCCCTCCCCTTTACCCTGTTAAATAGGATTTCTTATTTGGCCCTTTTTAGATCAGGTTTTCCATTTAACAGGGTGAATCCCCTCCCACCAGTGGAGGGGAGATTTACCGGATATCTTTACTCATCTTGAAGGATGACTTGGAAAATATTTATGCCTCACCTTTTGAACGTTACTAAAATATTTGAGATTTATGATAAATTCGACAAAGAACCTCTGGGTTGCAAAAGTAAGATTTTTTATTGGAGTTGGCCAATTTTCTCCGTCGCCTTTAACCCCATTCCGGTCAGGGTCGAGACGACGATCTCCTTCTTATTCTTTTTCTTCAAGTACCTCTTCAACCCAGCGATGGTAGCGGCAGAGGTGGGTTCGATGAAGTAACCTCTCTGACCCATCTCCTTCAGAGCCACTCCTATCTCATTTTCCGTTATGACCAATACCTCTCCCCCTGTCTCCCTGATTGCCTCCAATATCTGTCTCCCCCTCACAGGTTTTGCAATGGCAATTCCCTCTGCCACGGTCCCCCTCTTTTCAATAGGCCGGGTCTCTCTCCAACCTTTTTTAAAGGCCTGGTAAAGAGGGGCACAAACAGCGGATTGGACACCCACCAACCTGGGGATTCTATTCACCCTTCCAGCTTCCTTCAACTCTTTGAAACCGATATAGGCACCTAACAACAGCGTCCCATGTCCGACGGGAAGAATGATTACATCCGGTAGCCTCCCATCCATCTGTTCCCAAATCTCGAAGGCGAAGGTCTTCGTTCCATGGAGGAAGAATGGATTCCAGCAGTGACTCGCATAATAGATTTTCGATGCAGACTCCATTGCGGCCTCGGCTGTCCTCTCCCTCGAACCTTCAATCCTTCTTAAGGTAGCCCCATAGGCTTGAATTTGAACTAACTTCCCTGAAGAGGTGGATTCCGGGACATAAATCTCACACTCGATTCCTGCTTTTGCACAGTAAGCGGCAATGGCTGATCCGGCATTTCCAGAGGAATCCTCGACCACTTTTCGAATCCCTAACTCCCTCACTTTACTGATGAGCACTGCGGCTCCTCTGTCCTTATATGATCCCGTCGGAAAAAGATAGTCGATTTTTAAAAAAACTCGATGGCCATTCAACTCAACCTCTTCCAGTGGAGTAAACCCTTCCCCGAGGGTGAGCATGGACTCATCTCTTAGAATCGGTATGGCCTCCCGATATCGCCATAAGGTAGGACCTCTCTTCAGGATTTTTCTGATGGGAAATTTTGGTTCGAATTCCAGGTCAAGGAAGGAACCACAATCACATCTCCACCTCGTTGTTTGAAGAGGATAGAAACGTTTACATTTTGAACAAAGAAATCTTTCCATGATTGTAATACTTTAGCGCTTTGAAAATCCCTCCCTGCCTCCCTTTGCCTGTCTTTGACAGGAAAAAGATTACCAAAGGGAGGAGATATTAGCTTCCCCCTTTGAAAAAGGGGGATAGAGGGGGATTTTATAGTGATTCTTCTAATATTTTTGGCTTTTGAAATTCATTTTTCAAAAGGCTAAACTGATACCCATGATTAAGAATCTAAAAAATTAAGGAATTTAGGAATTTAGGAATTGCGAATTCCAAAATCCCTGAATCCCTAAATTTCTGAATTCGCTGCCTATGCGTTCTTATGATTTGACGAGAGGGAACATCACACGGAAAGTAGTCTGCCCTTCCTTCGCCTCTAATTCCATCTTCCCTCCCATTCGTTTGACCAATCGGGTAGCGATATGAAGTCCTCTACCCTTCCCTTCACCGAGGAGATATCGATCTCTATCTTCTTCGCGAATCTCACCCGTATTCATTATCTCAGCCACTGCCCATGAATCCTTTCGATAAGACCGGATGGAGAGTTCCCCACCCTCTTTGGGAATAGCATTTGTGGCATTGTTGAGGAGGTTATCCAAAATTCTCTCAATATGGAGAGGAAAACATCGAATGCATAGAGGAGATTCTAAATCGCCCTCGACCAGACGAACATTTTCCCGTTTCAACTCTCTCATCGCTTCCTCATTGATGCCAAATCTTCTCTTCAATTTCTCCGTAAGATCGACAACCTCCTCCCTTCCCTCTCCATGGAGGGTCAGAGCAAGTTCCTGAATACGGGATGTCTCTTTCAAAATAACATCCAATGCCTGATCGATTTTCTCCTTCTTTGAAGGATAGCCTCCATCCTCCAGGATTTTCTGGACCCGTTTGGCAAACCCTGCGGCTGCAATGGCTGGATTCTTAAAATCGTGGAGGATATCATCCATTTTTTCCAGTCTTAATCCTTTCATCAATTCCTTGCCGAAGAAGGTAAAAATCTCAATCGCTTCGTCTTTAAATCGTTGATGCTGGGTTTGAGCATCAAATGCTAAAAAGTAGTTGACGACCTCGTTTACCTTCAAGGGAATATAGAGAACTGAGTGGATTTGCTGGTGCTCTAAGAACCGTTTGAGGTCCTGGGGGATCAGACCACTCTCCTGCGGATTATTGATGAGAATATAGGCAGGATAGATCTTCTCATTTTCAAACTCACCAAAAGGACCGGCTTGGTTCACCACAGCATTGATATATGGCTCCTTGACATCAAAGACCTTTCCAATCCCATGCTGCTTCTCAGGATATCCTGCCTCCAAAACGACGTGCTGCCTGTCTTCCATGACGGAAAAGAGGGAACACCTTTGTATCCGCATGATATCCACCAATTCTGGAATGACTAAGTTGAAGACATCCTTTATTTTGATCCCTTCCCGCCTCCCCAATTTCAAGAAAATCTGCTCCACAATCTTATCTTTGGTCACATTCAATTTCTGGAGCCCCATGATCCGTTTTCGGGCGATGACATAACTCACCCTCCTTGAAAACGTCTCGGCAATCTTCGCCTCCAAAGGGGTGAAGGTCTTATCTTCCTCTCTATAGTAGATCTGGAGAGATCCCTCGATATCCACATCTTTTAAAGAAAATCGAGGGATAGAAATCGGGACAGCTAACATCGAATGGATTCCCCTTTTTAGCACTCTTTCCTTATTCTTGTACTTCTCCTCTCTGAGAATGTTGGGGACATAATAACTCCGGCGGGTTCGTACGACCTCTCCCGCAATGGTATCCTCGAATGGAATGGCCGCCTCTTGATCATCCTCTGAGGGAGGGTAGGCACCAAAGGCAACCATTTCCTCTCTATCCGGATCGTAGATCCGTATGCTCGCTGCCTCCGCCCCAAGATATTCTACGATGCTTTTGGCCACCGCCTGCAGGATTTCCTTCTCCATCAGGGAGGGATTGATCTCGAGGATGGTTTCGATCTGACTGATCAACCGATCCACGTACCGGTATAGAACTTCCTCTTTGATCAGGTCCACGACCGTGGCCACTTCTTCAAGAGAGAAGCTGCAGCCTTTCTCCTTTAGATCGGCCATGATCGATTCAACAAGTTTCTGATCAATCTTAAAATGGTCCATAAAAGCAAGAATTTTAAAAACAACCAAGAGGGGATAACTTTATTATAAACCTTTTCGAAGAGGTGTCAACACATTAAAAACCTCCCCTCCCCTGGTGGGAGGGGATTCACCCTGTTAGATAGAATGTTTGCTGAATAACAGGGCTGAATAGACAATCTTATCTAACAGGGTAAAGGGGAGGGGGATAAATCTAATCACCCCTACCCGCACCCTCCCCCGTCAAGGGCATAAGCGCTAACTTAAACCGATTCTGATGCCCCGTGAGAGGGCATCGGTGACAATAGCCCGGCGATTCATCGCCGGGTGCAAATAAGATAAAACAAAAGTCCCATCGGGACGATTGAAAACGATGTGGATATATAGGCTGATGTAAGAATTCGTCATTCCTGATCCCTATTTCATTCGTCCCTATGGGACTTCACTTATGATTCGTGATCCCGGCGATAAATCGCCGGTCTATTTTCGAATATCCCTATTGGGATCTTCACATAAATCTGCCCCTTGTTCATAAGTTAGCGCTTATGCCCATCAAGGGGGAGGGATTTTTGTGGGTCTTTCTCATTAAAGAAAAGTTGAGTTGACTGCGATAGAAGGGTGAGTTGGACAGAGTTTTAGACCGAATGGGTATCCTCGAACTTTTTTATGACGATGGCACTGTTGACTCCGCCAAAACCTGCGGAGATGGAGAGAGCAATTTTCACCTCTTTCTCTCTCGCTTCTTTAGGGACATAGTCCAAGTCGCATTCAGGGTCTGGAAATTCATAGTTGAGCGTGGGGTGAATGATCCCCCTTTCAAGTGCCAGGATCACGGAGATGGCCTCCACCCCTCCTGCCGCTCCCATCAGATGGCCGGTGATCGATTTCGTAGAGCTGATGGGGATAGAGTAAGCCTGTTTCCCAAAGATATCTTTGATCACCTTTGTCTCCACCCTGTCGTTCAATAGAGTGGAGGTCCCATGTGGATTGATGTAATCGACCTCTTCCGGGGGGATCCCCCCCATTTCGAGGGCATCTCTCACGGCTTTTCCCAGCGCTTCTCCATCCGGGTTCGGCTCGGTGAGATGATAGGCATCTGCAGTCATCCCGAATCCAACCACCTCCCCGTAGATATGGGCCCCCCTTTTTATGGCGTGTTCCAACTCCTCAAAGACCAGAACCCCTGATCCCTCGCCCATTACAAATCCATCTCTTTCACGATCAAAAGGCCTGCAGGCCTTTTGAGGATCATTGTTTCGTGTCGACATCGCCCTCAAAACATCGAATCCTCCAAAGGCATAGGGTGTGATACAGGCATCCGCCCCTCCGGTCACCATAAGATCTTCCCCCCCACCCTGAATCTGAAGGAAACTGTTAACCATGGCATGGGTGGCCGAGGCGCAGGCTGTTGAGACGGCATAGGAAGTGCCTCGGAGGTGAAAATATTCGGTAATATGTGAGGTAATGGCGCTCAAATAGATATTCGGGAGGGCAAACGGAGAGATCCCCTTGGGCCCTCTCGATAGAAACCGCTCGTGGTAATATGCCATCAAATCCATTTCCTCTGCACCCACTCCCAATATCACCCCGATCTGAAAGGAATCCAACCCTTTCAGTTGATATTCTCCTATTTTTTCATGTCGGTCTCCTTTCCCTCCTTCATTTTTCTCGATCGCAATCCCCGCATCCTTCAAGGCAAGCCATGTCGCAGCAATCGCATACTGAGATGTCTTTCCAAGATACTTGGAATGTTTTATCCGATCAACATATTGGAAAAGGTCGAACCCCTCAATGGGTGCGCCAATCTGACATCGGTATTGAGTCATATCTCGATTCGGAAACTCAATCCGCTTGAAGGAAGACCTACCATGAACCAAACTCTCCCAATATGCTTCTTTTCCAATCCCTACGGGAGTAACCGGGCCAACCCCTGTGATCACCACGCGTTTTCGACAATTTCTCAAATCCATCTCCCTTCTATATTGTTCTGTTATTTTTATCGATTGCCCTTCTATTTGTCAAGCTATTGTTGAGAGATCTGCAATTCAGACACTGGACTTCAGACGTTAGACATCAGATTTCTCTAATAATATAGGAAATTCACTCTGTTCCCTCTTTTGAAACTCTTTCGCATATACCCCGAGTGCCAGTTCCTCTGCTCGCTGCCAGGCCATTCGGCTGAGCTCACGTCGAAGCCTTTATCTCTGTGTCATCTCTGGCCGTTCCTCCTCTTCAGTCTGATGTCCGAGGTCTATAGTCTTACTGTCTGAATCACAGTGAGAGATGTCTGGACTTTTTCAGAAATCTCTGATTACATAGCGCAGCGTAGCCGCAACCGAAAAGAACCAATAAAATCACCCCCTCACCCTCCCCTCTCCCCCGCCTTCGGGGGAGAGGGATAGGGTGTGGGGGAAAATCCTGACAAAATTTGCTTAACAAAATTTCAAGAAATTCAACGTTAGTAGTACAGATACCAAATGCATTGAAAAATCGTATCAATTTAGCCTTTTGAAAAGAGTTTCTTTTTTCATCTCGATAGACGGGGTTTTCTAACCCCGTCTTGGCGGGACAAGGATGTCCCGCCTATCGGATTCGGGGCTAATTTAGGGTTTTTCAAAGAACTAAAGTGTTACGAAAAATCATGAAATCTGATTAATTTCATGACAGACTCGTCACCCCCAAACGATGAAAACAACAGGTACTCCCTCCCCCTTGACGGGGGGAGGGCGAGGGTGGGGGTGGAAAAAACTCATTAACCCCCCACCTTATTCCTCCCCCGCAAGGGGGGAGGAGATTATCGGTTTTATTTTCGAGGTAATCAAGAGAGCCTGTAGCAGTTTTTTAGAGCTCTCTTTTACCCCTATTGTTACGTAGAAAATAAAAGTCTTTGGTTGAAAGGTTAGGGTAAGGATGCCAGTTTTGTCAATGGGTTATGTGGTTGGTATTTAAATCTTGAACCTTAACCCCTTGACCCTAAACCAAACGGGCTTCTTAGTGTAGTGTCTCTAAAACTTCTTTACAATGATAATAAGGGTTGTCATTCCCGTGAAAACGGGAATCCAGCTGAAAAGACTGGATTCCGGATCAAGTCCGGAATGACGTTCTGTGTAAAGTCTTTTCTGAGACAGTACACTAGCCCTAACCTAAAGACCATTTTCATCGTTCGTGGGTGACGAAACAGTCATGGACAGTTGCAATGGAATGGTCTGATAAAGCGGAGGGGATACCGTTTGAGTTATCCAAACGATTCAAAGAAAGAGGGAAGGTGTTCAGATTTTATGAGCGTATTTGGTAAACTTGGACATTGAATTTTTTGCAACAATAGGGTTGACATAATTTAGAATTAGAAATATAAATTTTAATCAAAACATTGGAAACCCCTTCAGGGTGCCGAGGGATAAAAGATGAAGTTCTCTCTGAATCGGATCTGGATCTTCCCTTTTTTAATTCTCCTCTTCCTTCCATCGGCTTGCCTGCCCAGCAAAAAGTTGACGGTTGGAGCTACAGCAATATTATTAGAAGAGGTGGCAAGGTCTTCCAATAAACAATCTGACCTGAGAATGATCCGAGAAGGGATGCCAGCCTATCTGATGTTGATGGATGGCATGATTGAAGCATTGCCTGACAATGAGCAGTTATTAATCGCTGCTGCCCAGGGCTACTCTTCCTTTGCCTCGGCCTTTGTGGAGGATCAGGATAAGGATTATGCAAATCTCCTTTTTGCAAAGGGAAGGCAATATGCCTTAAGATCCCTGGAGATCAGGGGGCTGAGGGAACCTCTCCAGAGCCCCTTTGACGATTTCAAGGAAGGCCTGAAGGGTCTGGGGAAAAAAGATGTTCCCTATATTTTTTGGGGTGCCACCTGTTGGGCGAACTGGATCAGCCTGAATTTGGATTCGATGGAGGCCTTGGCTGAACTTCCCAGGGTGGAAATGATGATGAAGAGGGCGTTGGAGCTCGATGAAGGATTCTACTACGGCGGCCCCCATCTCTTCATGGGGATATGGTACGCCTCCAGGCCCAAAATTGCCGGTGGAGACCTCAAAAAGGCCCAAGGACATTTTCTAAAGGCTCTGGATTTGGGGCAAGGAAAATTTTTAATGGCCTATGTTTATTATGCCAATGATTACGCCCGGCAGACCTTGGACAAAGACCTCTTCGTCTCTACCCTTGAAAAAGTCCTGGAGACTCCTGCTGATATCTCCCCTGACTTAACTCTTCTCAACATGGTGGCTAAAAAGAAGGCCAAAGAATTATTGAGCCGGGTGGAAGAATATTTTGAATAGGAGAAAAAACATGGCCAGAAGCAATACTATCAAAATCTTAGGGTTCAGTTTGTTGGCTTCACTCCTGTCCATCCAATCGGCTATTGGGACGGAAAAAGGTCTCGTCATTAAACTGGCTACTTTAGCCCCAGAGGGAAGCTCTTGGATGAAGACACTCAATACATTGAACGCCGAGGTGATGAAAAAGACAGAGAACAAAGTCCAGTTTAGAATTTATCCCGGCGGGGTTTTAGGGGATGAAATGGACATGCTCCGAAAGATGAAGATTGGCCAAGTTCAAGCTGCAGCCTTTACTTCGGGTGGGCTTTCCGCGCTATTCAAGGAGATCGATGTTCTCCAAGTCCCCTTTCTCTTCCAAAAGTATGAAGAGGTCGATACCATTTTGAAAAAAATTGATTCTTTTTTCAGGAAAGGTTTTGAGGACAACGGATACATACTCTTGGGGTGGTCAGAGGCAGGATTTATCTACCTGATGTCTGCCGTCCCCATCTCCAGTGTAAGTGACCTTAAGAAGGGGAAGGTTTGGACCTGGGAGGAATCGCCGATGTCCAAGGCCATCTTCGATGAGGCGGGAGTGAAAGCCATCCCCCTTTCTGTCCCCGATGTTCTGTTGGGTCTCCAAACCGGATTGGTGGACGTGGTCTATGCCCCTCCAACAGGGGCCATCTCCCTCCAATGGTTCACCAAAGTAAAATATATGACCGATGTCCCCCTGGCGTATATGGCAGGTGGGATCGTTGTAAAAAAAGAGACTTTCAAACAGATCCCTCCATCCTTTCAGAATTTCATCCTGGAAAGTTTCCAAGATCACCTGGATCGATTGAAGATCGTAACCAGAAACGAAAATCGAGAGGCGATCAAGGTGATGATGAAGCAAGGGGTGAAGATCATCGTGCCTTCAAAGGACCAGATCGATGAATTCAAGAAGCTTTCGAACAAAGCAATGGGCCATATAGGCGGTCAATCCTTTTCTAAAAAAGTCTTGGATGAGGTAACTTCCCTCTTGGAAAATTATCGAAGGGGAGGGAAATGATGGATCGTTGGGAGCGAGTGGATGAAATCATTGACCGAGTGGAGCAAATCCTCCTCGTCGCCCTGTTGAGCTTCATGATCCTGATCGCCTTTTTTCAGATCGTCCTCCGAAATATCTTTGCCACCGGTCTGACCTGGGGGGACCCACTGGTCAGGAATCTGGTTCTGTGGATTGGTTTTATCGGTGCCACCCTTGCCACGAGGGAGGGAAAACACATCAGTATTGATGTGGTGTCGAGATGGTTGTCCCCTCGGGGAAAGAATTTTGTCACACTCATGACCCATTTGTTTTCGTTTTTGGTCTGTTGTCTTTTGACCTATGCGGCATCGAAATTTATTAAAAACGAGATTCAGATGGGGAGCGTGACCTTCTCAGGGATTCCTTCCTGGATCCCAGAGATCATCCTTCCCATCACCTTTGGATTAATGGCCTTCCGATTTGGCCTCCGTTCACTTAAGAGCCTTTCCATGATCATGAAGATTGGCACCACTCGTGACCAGAAAGGGATGACATGACCTTCCTTCTGATCATCGCCATCCTCCTTTTGACAATCTTCGGAGCACCTCTCTTCGCCATCATTTCTGGCCTCGCCCTCTATCTGTTATCCTCTGGTCAGATCGATTCATCAGCCATGATCATTGAGATGCATCGGATCGCTACCACTCCAATCCTGGTCGCTATTCCCCTCTTCACCTTTGCTGGGTATCTCCTTTCGGAGAGCGGAACGCCCAAAAGGTTGATCAGACTCTCCGATGCGATACTGGGTTGGTTGCCCGGTGGGCTATCGATCATTGCCCTCGTTACCTGCGCCATCTTCACTGCCCTAACCGGTGCCACAGGGCTCACGATCATCGCCCTGGGAGGCATCCTTTTTCCTGCAATGTTGCGCGGAAGATATCCAGAAAAGTTCTCCCTTGGGTTGTTAACCACTTCAGGAACATTGGGCCTTCTTTTTCCGCCAAGCCTCCCCCTGATCATTTACGCCATTGTAGCAAAGGTAGGGATTAATCAACTCTTTCTGGCAGGCATCCTCCCTGGCATCCTTCTGGTGGTCCTGCTTTCCGTGTACAGTATCCAGAAAGCCATCCTTACCCAAATCCCCCGAACCGAGTTCCACGTGTTGGAGGTGTTTAAGGCATTGAAGGACGCCATCTGGGAGCTTCCCCTCCCCATCGTCGTCCTGGGTGGTATCTACAGTGGATATTTTGCTGTCAGTGAGGCCGCTGCCATCACAGCGGCCTATGTCCTTCTGATCGAAGTGGTCATCTACCGAGATATAAAATGGAGGGAACTCCCCCAGATCATGCGAAAAAGTATGGTGTTGGTGGGGGGGATCTTGATCATTCTGGGCGCTGCCCTGGGTTTGACCAATTATTTGATCGATGAGGAAATCCCGATGAAGATACTGGATTTTTTTAAAACCCATATTGCCAGCCCGTTCGTTTTTTTGGTGGTATTGAATCTCTTTCTCTTGGCCGTGGGTTGCATCATGGGTACATTCTCTGCGCTGATGGTCGTCGTCCCTCTCGTTACTCCCATCGCCGATGCCTATGGAATCCACCCAGTTCACCTCGGGATCATTATTCTTACCAATCTGGAGATTGGGGCCTCGATCCCTCCATTGGGAATCAATCTCTTCATCTCCAGTCTCCGTTTTGAAAAACCGGTTTTGAGGCTCTATCTTGCCTCACTTCCTTTCATTGCCATCCTCTTGTTTGCATTGGTGATCATCACCTACTTCCCCTGGTTGAGCCTCGCCTTTCTGAAATAAGTTCGGAGTGATTAGTTCAGAGTTCGGAGATAGAGATATAAACTTAGAACCAAAGACATATGTAGCGTCGGCATTTATTACCGACGAAATCCTTTGCATTCGCCCCCAGTAAATGGGGACGTAACTACAGGTTTTGCACACCAACAGACAGGAAATATGGGATAATATGATATTTTAAGGCCTAAGATGTGCGTTGGAAAATCTATTACCTATTTATAAGCGAAACAATACTTTCCACTTTTAAATTGGTATGATCTGCAATGGAATCAAAGTGGGAATCAGCATGGACAAGAATTGCTTTTTCTTTCAGGGCAGAGGCGGCAATGACAATGTCTGAATAAGGGATACTCATTCCCTTTCGTTTTAAGTCAAAGGCAAGTTTCGATGAAAGGTCCCACAGCGCCTTATCTGTATCAATATAATGTAGTGCATCAAACCTACTCTTTAGCCGGAAGTATTCCTTTTCAGACCTCGTTCCACCAAGTAACTCAAGCGCTATCATTCCGCAGATGGCTTATTCGCTTTCAACTAACAACTGCTCAATTCTTTCTTTGATGACGGGGTGGAAATCTTTTTTCAGGGCAAATAGCCATGCAGATGTGTCAACGAGAATCATCCTATTTTCCCGCTCTACGTCTTTTTAACTCATCCAGGGGGAGGTCCATATCAAAGGACCCAAGTTCCTGGCGCAAAAGCTCCTGGTTTTTCTTTCTGACCAGCTCCTTGAGCCCCGCCTCAATGACCTCTTTTTTCGTCTTCAGCTTTGAAACCCTTAGTGCATGATCTATAAGTGCCTCATCAACAAAAACAGTAGTCTTACCCATGGATGCCTCCTCTTATGTCTTTCAAATACATAATAAAGTATGTATTAACGATATGTCAATAGGGAAATTTTATATCAGTTTAGCTGTTTGAAAAAGCCTTTTTAAATCCCTCCCGACCTCCCTTTGGCAAAGGGAGGAGTTAATTTTTCCCCCTTTACTAAAGGGGGATGAAGGGGGATTTAGCTAAACTGTTACGAAATGTTATTGGAATACCAATCGATTCATAAAGAGATCACAGGGTCTATGACATGGTTCGTAGGTGTGATCGGGTCAAAAATCATTTCTTACAAACAGCAACTCCATGGATTCGGAAAGGTTCATAGATTAATCGAATTTTTTCCGGAGAAAAGCCACCCTCTATCAATAATTCCGAAAATTCAATTTCATTTCTGTAAAACATAGGCCATAATAGCACCCAGTCAAGGAGTGGCTTTTCGAGGTTTTTTTTGATGTTGCAGGTGACGAAAATTCCCCCTTCTAAAAGACAATTCGTTACCCTTTTAATAAGTTTAATTGCCTGCTTTTTCGGTCGATAATCTAAGAATTCCACCATTTCAATGATATGGGGTTTAAAATCGGTGCAAACCTTTTCTAAAACTGTTGTCTTATCGCAGAGAAAGGTAAAACTATTTTCAATCTTAGCTGCTTCAGCAATTTTCTTCGCTTGCTCAATTGCGGTCGGGTCATTGTCAATTAACAATGTTCTAATATTCATTTGGGGGCATCCTTTAATTGCTTCTATAATAGCCTGTGCCGAACCCGAAGCAACAGATAACAATCTTATTTCGGGTTCATTAGTAAATTCACTAAAAGCTTTGGACGAAAGCCTAATGACAATTCTTAGACGGTTTGCCACAACTTGGCGGTTTTGCAGCTTTTCCATCCAATGATGGGTTAACCAACCTTCTATATTATTACCCAATTGAGGCTTAACCTTTTCGTGGTAATTATAGAAAATGTCAAGAGCACGCCAACTGGCTGCACCGACTTTGGCCAAATGATTATAACGGCTGAATCGATCGCCAGCGAAACAGGAAAAATGATTTGGATCACGACCCATTTCCCACAGTATTTGACGCATAGTGGTTTTTTGTTTTTTGAAGATCTTGGCAAGAAGGGCTTGCATGAGGTTTGTAATCATGGCCCAGAAACTCATGAGCCACAACCCGCCCAGATAAAACAGACTTCTCCGATCATGTTCGCCACAGAATTCTTCTGCCGTAAGAGTTGCGATGGCAATCCTATTATCCATTTTGACCCGATAGTTAGCCATTAACTTACTAAGGAGTCCATAATTGATTAGACATATTCTTCTGAAAATCTCCCCTAACCCCTCTTTTCCAAAGAGGGGAATTCCTCCCTTTCGTAAAGGGAGGGAGAAAGGATTTAGTCTTCAGCGTCCATACAATTATCGACTGATTAGTAATTACCCCACCCCGATGAATCCCTTTTCTCATTTAATACTACTAATAGTAGGTAAATGTCAGCATTTTACTTTAAATAGGAGGTTTAAATCCGTATGGATCAACTGTATATAATTTGATCAGGGGCTATTATGGAAGATATAAAGACTTTATTGGGTCGCCGAATCAGGCATTTGAGAAATTGTAGGGGTATTACGCAGGAGGAATTGGGAGATAAGGCTGATGTAAATTATAAATACTTGGGGGCCATCGAAAGAGGTGAAAGAAATCCCTCGATCGATAACCTGGCAAAAATTGCAAAGGCATTAGGCATTCAACTTCATGAACTTTTTGTTTTTGAACACGAGATTGAGAACACTCAGGTACTTAAGAAAAGAATTGATGATTTATTGAAAAACGCCAGCAAAAAAGAATTCAAAACTATCTATGGAATGGTCGAAGCAATATTGAAATAAGAAAGAAACAATCCGTCTGGCAAGATTCACCAGCCTAAATTTCTTTACTTGTCTTATAAAATTCTCGATTCAATGCATTGGTTAGAATTTCCTCGCGGGTGAAATTCTGCCTACCGGCAGATAGGAGCGGAAAATTCGCAATTACCAATTGCATTCCTTAGAAAAATTCATCTGGAATTAAGGGGAATTTACGATCTTTCCCTTAGAAAAGAGAGGATGGTCTCATTTACTTCCTCTGGGGTTTCCCACATGGGGATGTGGCCGCTCTTCTCGATTATCTGAAATTTCGAACCTTTGATGGCTCGATGGAGGTCCTCTCCAACGGAGGGAGGAAAGATAAGATCTCTTTCTCCCCAGAGGAGGAGGGTCGGCTGGTAAATTCGGGAGAGGTAATCCTTTAACTTTGGGGCCTCTTTGGCATTTTTGAAAGTGGAGTAAATCACCCAGGTGGTCCCTCTGATTTTGGAAATTTGGCATTGTCGGTCCAATAATCTGAACCGTCTGAGGAGAAAGGGAGGGGTTCCAGTCAACCCGGTTCGGCCGGACCAGGGGGACGTTGCATCCCCATAAAAATGGCATCAACAGAAAAGAAACAATCCATCTCAAACGAACCATCGACTTACGTGCCGCCTTTCATAGCCTAAATTGTTGCAGAAATGTTTAGAAAACCTACCTTGGAAATAAGCACCAAATCCCAAGCACCAAATAACAGACAATTTTCAAAGCACGAAATTCGAAATTCCAAACTAAATCGTTTTGGTCATTTGGAATTGGTGCTTCGAATTTATTTGGAATTTGGGATTTGGAACACTGCTGTCCAAGAACGGTGGAATCGATTGCAACTTCAGTTGATTCCATTGGGTTTTTTGCTCAGAATTCGACTCCTTCGAAACCAGGTTTCACCGCAGAGTCACGGAGATCGCTGAGGGAGATTTTTTCTGCTCCAATCGGGAGACGGCGATTGGAGCAGAAACTCCGTCCCTTCGGGAATAAGATCGAACCCTTTTATCGCTATGGCACCTATTGTCAGCCTTCTAATAATAGAGCAGAAACCTTTTTGTTTGTCGGCATCTCCCGACAAACAAAAAATTCTTTCTCTGCGTCCTCGGCGGCTCTGCGGTGAAAATGTTATTTTGGACAAGCATGGATTTGGAAATTGGAATTTAAAATTCTGTAATCTCTCCTCCTTTGATGGGCCTTCGGGTTTTCGTATTGATATCGAAGGTAAAACCGGGCTCAATGATCCCAGACCGGGTGTATCCTCTATCCTCCCAGTATCCACCTTCCATCTGGTCGATGAAATCGATTTCTCCTAACCACTTACAACTCTTATATCCCCAGAGGTTCGGGATGACCATCCTCAACGGCCCCCCATACTCGGGTTCGATCCAATCTCCGTTCACACCATAAGCTAAGAGGACTCTTGGATTTTTCAAATCTTTTATACTGACAACGGTTGTATAACTTCCTCCAACAGTGCTGAACCGGACGTAATTCGCCTCTGGATCAAAAGCGATCTGCCAAACAAAGTCATCCCATTTTATTCCCTCCCAATCCGCTCGAACCGACCAACCCGATACAGAGGTCAGACGGCTGTTAACCCAACTCTTTGGCATCGCTAAGATATCTTTCCATGAAAAAGACCGTTTCTCTTTTACCAGTCCTCCCACCAAAAGGACATAATTCTTAAGGTCAATCGCCGGCATCCCACCTGCCTTGAAAATAGGTACATCGAGGTCTTTAAGAATACTCATTTCTTTTTCTCCCTCTTTTTCTTGAATAGTTCCTCAATTGACTTAAGCCCTTCCGACAATTCTTCAGCTCCTTTCCCAGTGCCTTTGAAGATGGTTTCGCCGACTCTCTTGATCGGAATTCCTAAGGCCTCTGCAAGAGAGATGGCGAGCCGATTGAGGAAGGTCTCCTGAAGGCTGAACTGAGGGTCATCGATATTCCCCTTCACATGGAAGCGGACATTAATTCGATTCTTTTTATCCTTTAATATCGAGATAAGGTGCTTCGCTGGAATCCAAAAGACCGTTCCGCCTCCTTCTTTGATATGAAGGTTACCCAGTTCCAACTGCCCGGGTGCATCGATCATCCTTTTCTTCACAGTGACCTTCGCATCCATATCGATATGCCCAGTTTCAATCTCTGCAGACACCCTCTTTCGATAGTAAGGCTCAAAGACCTTTACGTCTATCTCTCGAACCTTAAAGGATGTCTCCATATCTACGGTTTTAAGGTCTATCCATCCCTTCGTGTAGAGGTCACCTTCTTTCGTCTTTCCTTCCATTTTTGCTTTTAATTCGATGGGTGAATGGGTCGAGATGATCGGATATTGGATATCTTTTAGGTCCAAATCAAACTCTCTCAGTTTGATTAGTGCTGGAGGGTCTCCCATCTTTCGGTCTTCAAAGTCTATGGAGCCTTTCTGGATTCGAATCCGATCGATCTTAATATGAAGGGGCTCTTTCCCCTTCCTCTCTCTGTCATTGGAGACTTCACTTTCCTCCCTTCCCTTTTCCATTCCCCCCCAAGGTCCGACCAAGGTTCCCTCTTGAGATCGATAGAAGTAGAGCGAGGGCTGTTGGATGGTGAATTCTCTGATGCCTATAGTCCCTTCCAGAAAAGCGGAAAGGTCAGGATAAATTCTCATCTCCTCAATCTCGAAGAATTTCTGTTTAGAATGAGGGTCTTCGTATCGAATTCCCTTGGCCGAGAGGTAGGTGCTTTTCACTTGGATCTCATTAACAGTGAATCCAGGTCCCACCACTTTCTGAAGTTCGGCCTGGATGAATTTCACTGCATAGAAAGAAAGAACAAAATATCCTCCGATGAAAATGATAGCAACGATCCCCGCCAGGATAAGCCACTTTTTCATTCTCTTAACTCCATAAAGTATTTAGTTCGAAGCTGGATAGAAAACACTGCTAAAGGCAGGTGGGTGTGCTGGGCCGGCTAAAAATAAAATAGACAGTTACAGCGCCGGGCGATTTATCGCCAAAACTTTATAGCGGCACCTTTGGCCGTTTCACTGCTCCGTTTCCAGACATTTTGCAAAGGTCACCTCAGCTGAAATCGCATGTTCCCCATAGAATATAGAAAAGAACCGCTTCATAAAGTTTTGGAAGCACACTCATCTGCCGATTTAATGCAACACCTGGGTTAAGGGTAAGGTTGAGGTTAAGGAAATTCTTTCTCAACCTTAACCTAAACCTCAACCTTTATTATCCATTTAGCCATACCATTAGGGTTTTATAATTAAAGACAGTTCCTTTGTCTTCTTCTCATAGGCCTCCGCTAAAAGGGTGAAGATCGACTTGACGACCAATTGAAAGAGAAAGGGATTGGGCTGTATTGGATTCACCGGTTTTTCGAGATCGATGGCTACTGCCAGTGAAACCCTTGCCTCCTCCTCTTTCCCCAATTTGAAGAGAACATAGGTCATCTCTTCCAGTCTCCTTCGATACAGTAACCTTCTTTCTCCCGTGAAGAGTTCGGACATCGCTTTTTGATAGATCCCCTGAAATCGAGCTTCCTTTTGAGTCTTGTTGAGAACGATCTTCGACTCTTCTGCTTCCCATACCTCATCTGCATAGGGTCGGATCTGATTCTCCTCAATTCTCCAACTGTTAAAAAGATCCGTTTTAAGAAGGTCTCCTCCTCTGCTCAAAATCCGGTCATCTTCTGCCATCTCTTCCACTTGAAGATACGAATAGACCAGCGGCCTCTCATATTCCTTTTTGATACGCTCAATCTCGGTTTTTAAATGGAGGTAATCCTGGGGAGGAGTCCCTTTCTTTTCAAGGGTTAATTGGTAGGCCTGATCGAAAAGGAATCCTGTATAAGAAGGCTCCATTTCAACTAATGGGAATGGACTTTTCTCTCGAATCTCTTCAAAGAATCCCCTGAAGCCCTTTCGGGTCATTTCCTCTCCAGAAAAATCGATCAATCCTTCCGTATCACTGATCACGCCTTGTATAACTGTCCACCCTCGGCCCGTGTGAGGAATGACCAGCAACAGGAAGCGTTGACCAAGAAAATCGAAACCACCCCCAAATCCTTTGGGTGGTTCCGCTCGTAAAGGACGGAGGATAGACCCTTCTTTGTCCGGCCGAACCTCCTCCAATGCAATTCCTTTACTTTTCAGCCGGTAAAGGGACCGCTTGATAATTTTTCGAACCTTCTTATCCTTGGAAACATCAAGCATTCGCTGAAGCAGTTCGGCAGTCTTCGTATGGGGGATGGTTGCCATTAATTCAGCAACCTGCCTGTCGATTTCTGGATCCCTTCCAAAGAGATGGAGGGGGGATTGAAGAATCTCTTCGTCTGATTTTCCTTCCTGGATATCAGCCTTTACCTTCTCAATGAGCGTATGGACATCTTCCATATTTATTTCTCCACGTTACCTCCGAATCAATATTACTCCCCTCTCCCCTGGTGGGAGAGGGATAGGGTGAGGGGGAGGTACTCCAATCTATCACCCCCACCCTCACCCATCAAGAGACTGTGTCGTAATCAACGAGAAACTACTTCCGTTGCAAGGCGGAACAGGCGGTCGGGTGACGAAGCTTTAGAACGGAAACCTTTCATTGCTCAGCTTCGAGGCTGCAAACCCATGAAAAGAATCCCGTTTCTAAGAAGGCCGATTACCCATAACTTTAAACGACCGCATTCTAAAACTGAGGAGCCTGATCCCGCCACGGCGGGATTCCGCCGGAATCTACCCTCCCTCATGATTGCGACACAGTCTCCAAGGGGGAGGGGTTACATGGGGGGCTGGAATGAGCTACAACAAATTACTAACCAAACATATTTGAAATTTCCCCAATATATCCTCCCCCTTCGACGGGGGAGGACAAAGGTGGGGGTGGACAAAATTGATCCCCCTCCCCTTCATCCCCTCCCACGGTGGGGAGGGGAGTTTCAACTAGAGATTTTCAAAGTCTTAGAGATAAATTCTCAGACTTAACCATGTAAGAATCTAAAACTACTGACTGTTTGTTGAATCGTCAAGATCATTGTCATCGAAAGGTTAATGAAAAGGGTGTTTCGGCAGAGGAGCTCAAGCCTCTTGGGGTCTCGATAATCACCTCTCCAAACCTGGAGAA
>Ga0315274_10001380_pt1 | contig 37391 bp, 29 predicted proteins | sample YL17G02_20_MG_FD_203700 | JGI IMG/M metagenome (GOLD analysis project Ga0315274, IMG submission 203700) | Sediment microbial communities from Yellowstone Lake, YNP, Wyoming, USA - YL17G02_20 | ecosystem: Environmental > Aquatic > Freshwater > Lake > Sediment | place: USA: Wyoming | collected...
CGGCGTGACGTGGTGGGCTCACCTGCAACGGCTGGGGTGGACTCCGCTGCAAAAGCGGCCGGTCCAGGCGTGACAGCCGAACGACGAACGATCCGTGAGAGCCGGATGCGGGAAAACCGCACGTCCGGTTCGATGAGGGGGGACTGAGCGGCTCTGTGGGCGCTCAGTCCTCTACTCTACCGGTTCCAGCCACTCTGTGGCCTCGGTGCTCTCTGTGGCTGAAATTGGCTGTCTGTAGTCGGTTGCCGGCTGTAAATCCCTGTCCGGCAAGGGTTTATCCGCGTCCCTGGGCATTCCATAGAATCCCTGGATTGCCCAGATTTCACTTGACACAGAACAGCGCCTCCTGTATCCTATCTACGCAACGATCAGGATGGCATCACAACTGAATGGCGAGTCGCGAGCAATCAATGGTCAATCATCAATAATCAATCCGAAGGGGGATGGGTGGCGGCCGGTGAAGCGCAGAATCGTCGCCAACCGCCGGAACGCAGGCCCACGCCGTCCTGTCCGGCCGATTGTGCAAAACAAAGCCAATTTGAAAGAAGTGTCAAGTTTGAGGTTTCAAGTGTCAAGCAGGGGAGGCCAAGCATCGAATCATCCGACTTGACACTCTGCGGGAAACGCCCCACGGCACCAGCAGGGTCCGTCGTGCAAAACAAAGCCAATTTGCCCGGCCCATTCGACCGGAGCGGACAACCCGTTATGCGAAACAAAGCCAATTTCCAGGTGACCTGCCGTGCAAAACAAAGCCAATATGCGGGGCCCGTGCATGCTGTAGGGGGCCGGGCAACCACAGGGGTTTGGCCCTACGTGGCGCTGCTGGCCTTGGGGCTACTTGGTCCCACTGCGGCTCTTCCTGGCGAGGTAGTCGTTGATGGCGGCGGCGGCGATTCGGCCCTGGCCCATGGCGAGGATGACCGTGGCGGCGCCGAGGACGATGTCCCCGCCGGCATAGACGCCCTCCATCGAGGTTCGGCAGTTCTCATCGACCACGATATTGCCCCACTTGTTGAACTCCAGGCCGGGGGTGGTCTGGCGGATCAGGGGGTTGGCCAGGTTGCCGATGGCGATGATGACGGCATCGACCTCGATCTGGAACTCGGAGCCGGGGATCGCGACGGGGCGTCTGCGGCCGGAGGCGTCGGGCTCGCCCAGCTCATAGCGGAGGCACTCGATGGCCACGACCTGACCCTTGTCGTCGCCGATGATCCGCTTGGGGCTTTGCAGCAGGTGGAAGTCCACCCCCTCCTGTTGGGCGTGATGGACCTCCTCCACGCGGGCGGGCATTTCCTGCTCCGTCCGGCGGTAGATGAGATAGACCTTCTCGGCCCCGAGTCGCACGGCGGTTCGGGCCGAGTCCATGGCGACGTTGCCGCCACCGACGACGGCGACCCTCTTCGACAGCGCGATGGGCGTGTCGGCCCCGGCACCGAAGTCATAGGCCTTCATCAGGTTGGCCCGTGTAAGGTACTCGTTGGCGCTGTAGACGCCGACGAGCGATTCGCCCTGGATGTCCATGAAACTGGGCAGGCCCGCCCCCACGCCGATATAGACGGCGTCGAAGCCGTCCTCCTTCATCAGTTGCTCGATCGTTCTCGTCCGGCCGACGATGAAATTCGTGACGATCTTGACGCCCATCTGCTTGAGGGTCTCGATTTCCCCTTGCACGATGGCTTTGGGCAGCCTGAATTCGGGGATGCCGTAGACCATGACGCCGCCCGGCTTGTGGAAGGCCTCGAAGACGGTCACGTCATGGCCGGCCCGCCTGGCATCCGCGGCGACGACGATGCCGCCCGGGCCCGAGCCGATGATCGCGACCTTCACGCCGGTCGGCGGCGCGACTTCGGGGATTGCGGAATCCGCATGGTCGAGATCGGCGACGAACCGCTCCAGCCGGCCGATGGAGACGGCTTTCGACACGTCCTTGAGGCTCAGCCCAACGGTGCATTTCTCCTGGCACTGGACCTCCTGGGGACAGACGCGGCCGCAGACCGCCGGCAGCAGGGAGTTCTCCTTGATGATCTGCAGCGCCTTGCGGTAGTCGCCTTCGGCGATCGCGCCGACGAAATCTCGGATGCGGATGCGGATGGGGCAGCCTTCGATGCAGGGGGCGTTCTTGCACTGCAGGCAGCGTAACGCTTCCATCCGGGCCTGTTCCTCGGTATAGCCCTGGGCGACCTCATTGACGTTGCGTCGCCGTGCCTGGGCATCCTGTTCGGGCATCGCCTGCGGCGGGATCGCCATGCGGTCCTTGGTTTTCAGCCCGCCGGCATCTCTCTTCGCCAGCAGGTCCTTCAGCACTCTGGTTCTTTCGTCACTTGTCACAGTACGGATTCCTGTAAGGTGGGCCGTGCCAATGTAGATCAGGCGTCGTCAGTCGTTGAGGCCGAGCTTGCAGCGGTGTTGCCTGTATCTCTCGTGGGCCTGTCGCTCCTGGGCCTTGTAGGCGTTCAGTCGTTTGATCATGAGGTCGAAGTTGACCTTGTGGCCGTCGAATTCGGGGCCGTCGACGCAGACGAACTTGGGCTTTCCGTCCACCTCGACCCGGCAGCCGCCGCACATGCCTGTGCCATCGACCATGATCGTGTTCAGCGAGACTTGGGTCGGCACGCCGAACTGCCGCGTCACCTCGCAGCAGAACTTCATCATCAACGTCGGGCCGATAATAAACGCATGGTCGGGCCTGGGATTGCGTCCACAGACCTCTTTGAGCGGCTCCGTCACAAGGGCCTTGCGGGCGTAGGAGCCGTCGTCAGTGCACACGATCAACTCATCGCTCACCTTGGCGAAGCGATCCTCCAGAATGAGCCTGGTCTTGTCTCTGGCCCCGAGGATGCTGATGACCCGGTTGCCTGCGTGCTTGAGCGCGGTGGCGATGGGCAGCAGCGGGGCGTTGCCGATGCCGCCGCCAACGCATACGACCGTGCCGTAGCGCGTGATGTGCGTGGGCGTGCCGAGCGGGCCGGCGATGTTGCCAATCGCGTCGCCTTCCTTCAGGTCCGCCAGCTCGGTGGTGGTTTTGCCCACCCGCTGCCAGATCAGCTCGATCGTGCCCTTCTCGCGGTTGGCCTCCGCGATTGTCAGAGGGATGCGCTCGGAATAGCCGCTATCGATGCTGAGAATGACGAACTGCCCGGGCTTGCGGGCCGCCGCGATCAGCGAGGCCTCCACCTCGGCCCAGAAAACATCTTCTCCAATTTGACGCTTGCCTACGATCCTGTGGGACATTTTCAAAATAGCCTGTCTATTGTGTCGCTCATATCCATCTTCCATCTGGTCGATGATCGGGGCCAGCACCGCATAGTCACTACGTCTCGACACGGAACACCGGGGCAAGAACGTTACCCAGATTCACGCATCCTGACTCGACAACAAGAGCAGCGGATCATGGTCTTTCGAGTTGCCGGGGGCATATTTTGCCGATGCGGGTCAGGGTTTGTCAAACACCAAATCATCATCGTCGGCCGTGCCGGTATCCTCCTCCATATCCAGGTCCTCCTCCTGCTCGGGGGCTTGCGAAGTGGGCTTGGCGGGCAGCTCTACGATGGGAATCGCAAGTGCGTGGGCAGGCTCGGCCGGGGCCGCAGCTTCAGCTTCCAGCTCGCCGGTGGTCATAATGGCCTTCTGGACGGCTTGTTCTGCCGGCTCGTCCGTCAGGGACCGCAGATAGATTTGGAACGTGTTCTCGGCCTGCTCGGCCCAGATGAGCTTGCCGCGAATCAGCTCCAGAACCGCCAGGAAGACGCCGACCATGACCAGGCGATTCGGCTTTCCGTCGAAAATGCGATCGAAGGTCAAAGGCCCTTCCGTCTGGAGACGGTGCAGCACCTCGATCTGGTACAGGTCGATGGGGGTGTCATCCCGGATGTGGCCGTTGTACGTTTGCGTGCCGGTGGCCTTGCAGATTGCGTCAAAGGCCTCGAGCAGGTCCCAGATGCTGACCTGGTCCATGTCGATCTCCGGCTCGGCTTCGGGTGCCAGGCGGTCGATGAGGTTGGTGGGCCGGCCCTGCCGTTCCTGGTGCCGCTCGGCCGCGGCGTCGAGCAGATTGGCGGCATCCTTGAACTTCTTGTATTCGAGGAGCTGGCGGATCAGCTCCGCCCGCGGGTCGCCCGATTCCTCCGCGTCCATCTGCTCCGGATCGGCCCGCGGCAGGAGCATGGCCGACTTGATCTCCATCAGGGTGGCCGCCATGACCAGGAAATCGCCGGCCAGGTCGATATCGAGCTGCTTGAGGATCTCCAGATATTGCAGGTACTGGACGGTGATCTTGGCAATGGGGATGTCGTAGATATCGACCTCTTCCTTGCGGACGAGGTACAGCAACAGGTCCAACGGTCCGGCGAATATGTCGAGGTTAACGCGGTAATCAGTCAACAGCTACTCCTGTTCCAGGTCCTCGTCCTGCTCCTGGCCGACGTCCTCATCCCAGTCCTGCTCCATGTCCTCCTCAGTCTCCTGCTCCGACTTCTCCCCCTGCGGCCTGCTGGCTTCGAGGATCTCGCGTGCCTCTTGGGCCTGGCTCTCAGGCGTTTGAAGCTCGATATCGACGGCCGCCGGCACGCCGCAGACACTGGCGACATTCTGGCCCATGACAAACGCCGTAATGCCCTCCCCTTCAAGCAGTAGCCGGGCCAACTCCGCATTCATGTATTCGCTGAAACGTGCGACGGTAACGAGCTTCTCGTTCATCTTCGCTCTCCCAGGCCTATGGCCTTTCGGGCCTCCAAGAGGGTCGGTGCGGCGACCGCCCTTGCCCGCTCCGCCCCTTTCTTGAGCATGGCGTCCACGGCTCCCGGATTACCTTCAAGCTCGGCCCTCTTCTGCCGATAGGGCTTGAAATACTCGATCATCAGCTCGGCAAGGCGTTTCTTGGCCTCGCCGTAGCCCATGCCGCCGCTACGATAGCGGCGATCCCACTCGGCCAACTCCTCGGGTGAGGCGAACAGCCGCAGCAGGGCGAATACGTTGCACCTCTCCGGGTCTTTGGGTGCCTCGACCGGCGTGGAGTCGGTCACGATCTTCATCACCTTACCCTTTACGCTCTTTTCGGGCTCGAAGATCTCGATGGCGTTGCCGTAGCTTTTGCTCATTTTGCGGCCGTCGGTGCCCGGCACCACGGCTACCGACTCGACGATGTAGTCTGCGGGGATCTTGAAGACCTCGCCATAGGCGTTGTTGAACCGCATCGCAATGTCGCGGGTCACCTCGATGTGCTGTTTCTGGTCCGCTCCCACGGGTACCAGGTCCGACTTGACGATCAGGATATCCGCCGCCTGCAGGACCGGATAGGCGAACAGGCCGTGATTGGGGCTGAGCCCCTGGGCCACCTTGTCCTTGTAACTGACGCATCGTTGCAGCAGGCCCATCGGCGTGATGCAGGACAGAAGCCAGGTCAGCTCCGTCACCTCGGGCATATCCGACTGACGCCAGAAAACGGTCTTCTCCGTGTCGAGCCCGAGGGCCATGTAGTCCATTGCTACACTGAGTGTATACTCCTGCACCGCCTTCGCCGATGGATTGCTCGTCAGGGCGTGGTAGTCCGCGATGAAGTAGTAGCATTCGTGCTCCGCCTGCATGCGCAGGTGCTGGCGGATCGCACCGAAGTAGTTGCCAATGTGCAATCGGCCTGACGGCTGGATGCCCGACAGTACTCTCAACGCTGCCTCCAGGAAGTAAAACCAGAATCAGAAATAGGTTAGGCAAATGTCAACAGCGCGAGGATAACGAGAATAGGCATAAAAGTCAAGCCTCTTGCCCGTTTACCGCGTCGAACATGGCGACGATGTTCTCGGGCGGGACGTTGGCGAGGATATTGTGCACCTGCTGAAAGACGAAGCCGCCGCCGGGGTGCAGGATTTCGACCTGCCGCTTGACGTGCTCGGCCACCTGCTCGGGCGTGGCATTGGAGAGGATGTCCCGCGTGTCGCATCCGCCGCCCCAGAACGTGATGTCCTTACCGAACTCGGCCTTGAGCTCTCGGGCGTCCATGCCTCTGCAAGTGATCTGGACGGGGTTGATGGCGTCGGCGCCGGCCTCGATGATGTGGGACAACAGCTCGCGGACGCCGCCGCAGCAGTGCAGCATGACCTTGACATCGGCCAGCTCCTTGGCGCGGTTCCAGAGCAGCTTGTGCCGCGGCTTGAAGAACTCGCAGTACATTCGCGGGGACATCATCGGGCCGGTCTGCATACCCAAGTCGTCGCCGAAAAGGATGATGTCGATGTATCGGCCGACCGCTGCGAGAAAGCGTTCCAGCCGCTCCAGGTGGATGGCCATGAGCTCATCAAGGAATTCGTGGGCTTTCGCGGGCTCGGCCGCCAGCATCATCATGAACAGGTCGTTGCGATGGCAGAACTGGCCGATCTCGAAGAGATTGCCGCCGAACAGGCCGATGATTGCCTTGTCGGTCTTCGCACGGAGCTGTTTCGCCCCGTCGTGAAGGGCCTTGGTATCCACGGGACCGGGCGGGCTGGCGATGGCGGTCCACATCGTCTGGTCGAGGGCCTCGCGAACCGTCCTCGGGCCGTCGTCGCTGGCCATGGGGAAGTAGGTCTGCTCGAAGTACAGTGCCCCATCCGGCATGTGGGCGAGGATCGTCCCGCTGTCGGCCCGGATCATCCAGCGGCGTTCCTCTCGCTCGATGCGGGTCCAGGCGGGCACCAGACAATCCGTGCCGTCCGGCAGCGTCCAGGGGACCCAGTCGGCCTCACTCTGCGCAAACCCACGGCCCAGTTCAATGGTATCGACCCCGAACCGGTCCAGCACATCCTCATCCACGATAGCCAATTGCTGGACCACGTCGTACACGCGGATCGGCTTCGGAGGCAGGCCGAGATATCGCCGCAGCTTTGGATACGCCATTGCGGCAATTCCCGAAGATCGATGGCCCGAGAAATCGACAGGGACGCGCGCAGACTGACGATGTGTCAGTGCCGCCAGGACACGCTCTCGTGAAGTCATACCCAGTTTCCGAAAGTAGCCACGAAATCGAACGCGTAACGGCCAGCCGCCTGTTTGGCTTGCGCTCGGGGCAGGCCCCGCGCGGCGCGGCGCGAATCTCTTCCCATGCCGTGGAGATGAAGTACGGCTGATTGTTCAATGCCCCTTGGATCAACGATCGCTCGACACGCTGCCGCGGGGCGGCACACTCCCTTTGGCTATGTTCTGCCGAGGGACTTCATGTACCGGGGAGACTTCTTCAATCCCATGCGTGACGCCTTCTTCTTCACAGCCTCCGTGGGACGTCCAAGCTCCGCGGCCACTTCCGCGGTCGGGCGGTTGGGGAACAACCGTTTGAGCTCCTTCAGATCGTTCCTCGACCAAGATCCCTTCATCATATCTTTGTCTTTCCTGGCCATCTCGAGTCCTTTCTCTTGTCTCTCATTGCCACTTGATCTTAGCCCTATAAAAATTGTAGTCCTGGGCACAAGCGCAATCAAACACTTTTCTGATCGAGTGCAAAAAATCCGCCACCGGCATTGCGACCGGACGCTGAGGGGGCGAGCAGACATGGTGACACTCATATACGCCTCCCAACGAGACGGCCGGGCAGCGGGATCGACAAGCTCTCAGGACGTGTGGCGAGTACCAACCTTGTCTGCAAAGGCATTGCGAGGTGTCACGCAACGGGCTATCTTAGTGCTTCAAGCTCATGGGTCGAACTGGAAGGGCAAGGTATGCCGCTTGAGAATATGAAAGTGATGCTGGCGAAGGCTACCGCGGGCAGGTACGCGGTGGGGGCGTTCAACGTTCTCGACTACAACTCGGCCAAGGCGGCGGTGCAAGCGGCGGAAGAACTTCGTGCCCCGGTCATTCTTCAGACGTCGGCCAAGACGGTGACGTTCTGGGGCAGCCGGACCTTGATGGGCTGGCTGAGGGAGCTGACCGCGAGCTCGCCAGTGCCGGTCGCCGTGCATCTGGACCACTGCAAGGACCTGGACCTCGTCAAGGAGTGTATTGAAGCCGGCTGGACTTCCGTCATGATCGATGCCTCGGCTAAGCCATTCGAGGAGAATCTTTCACTGAGCCGACAGGTCGTGGAGATGGCCCGGCCCAGGGATGTCACCGTCGAGGCGGAGCTGGGTGCGATCGTCGGCGTCGAGGACGACATCCACGTCAAGGAGCAGGATTCCCATCTGGCTGATCCCGCACAGGCGGCGGAGTTCTGTGCGAAGGTCCAGCCGGACTGCTTCGCCCCCGCCATCGGCACCGCTCACGGCATCTACAAGGGCGAGCCCAAGATCGCCTATCATATTCTCGAGAAGGTGGCCGCGACCACGCGCGTGCCCATCGCCCTCCACGGTGGCACGGGCCTGTCTGACGAAGTCTTCAGAAGGTGCATCGCCCTGGGCTGCGCGAAGGTGAACATCTCCACACAGGTCAAGTACGCGTTCATCGACGGCTTCGTCGCCTACCACAACGCGCACAACACCCAGTACGACCCTCTCAAAGTGATCAAGGCCCAGTTCGACGAGATGAAGAAAGGCATCGCGGCCAACATCCAACTGTTCGGCGGCGTAGGCAAGGCGTGAGAGCCAACTGAATGAACCACCTGTAGTCCTCGCTTGGCTTGTGTCCCATCGTCGGCGGAAGCAGGATCAGGGATAGACGCACAACGGTATGGGAGGTATAGTAAATAGGAGAGGTGCAAACTCGCAGAAGGAGTACGCAAATAATGGGCGAACAAGAACAGTTTGTGGTTGATCTGAACGGCAAGAAGACCGCTGTCATTCTCTCACTGAAGCGATATCAGGGGTTGATGGAGGACCTGCACGATCTTGCGATGGTTGCAGAGCGACGCAACGAACGACCGATCAGCCTTGATGAGATGAAGCGCAGACTGAAGAAAGATGGCCTCCTATAACGTTATCTTCAAGCCGTCGGTCGAGAAGGACCTTCGTTCGCTGCCGCAGTCCATGATGGCACGCGTCTTTGAACGCGTTGAGGCGTTGCGGGACGATCCTCTTCCACGTCGCTTGCTCACGTTGGCCGGGGCGGAGGAGTTGTATCGTATACGTGTCGGTGACTATAGGGTGATATACGGCGTCGATAAGGACAACTCACAGGTGGTGGTTCATTACGTGCGACACGGGCGAGATGCTTATCGACGACTGTAAGAGCCAAGCACGTGACATTTGGGTCCGCCACGTCATAAAGGGCATATGGCAGATAGACTGAAGGCGTTGATCTTTGATTGCGACGGGGTGCTCGCGGACACGGAACGCGACGGGCATCGTATTGCCTTCAATCAGGCGTTTGCGGAGAAGGGGTATGCCATCGAGTGGGACGGGGCCCTGTACAAGGAGCTTCTCAGGATCGGCGGCGGCAAGGAGCGGATGAAACACTTCTTCGAGCAGACCTCCTGGCCCTGCGGCATCGGCGACAGGGATGCTCTGATCAAGGCGCTTCACAATCGCAAGACCGCCCTCTATACGCAGATCATTGAGTCGGGCCAGTTGCCGCTGCGTCCCGGAGTCGCACGGCTCGTGGACGAGGCCATCGCCGCCGGCGTCAAGCTCGCCGTCTGCTCGACCTCCAACGAGCGGTCGGTCAACGCGGTCGTCGAGAGGCTGCTCGGCCCCCGGCGCACGGCGAACTTCGATGTGATCCTCGCGGGCGACGTCGTGTCGAAGAAGAAGCCCGACCCGGAGATCTACACTCTTGTTCTGGACCGGCTGCACCTGAAACCAACGGAATGCGTCGTCGTGGAGGACAATCGGAACGGACTGCTCGCCGCCAAAGGCGCCGGTGTGTGCTGCGTCGTGACGACGAACGAGTACACACAGGACGAGCATCTTGCGGAGGCCGATCTGGTGGTCTCGGAGCTTGGCGATCCGCCGAACGTGCAAGTGGACTTAGCGACGATCCGCCGCATCGTGGAGAAAAGGGGTGGGAGACGCTCATGAGAAAGACCGTTGCGGCCGTTGTGTCGATCCTGCTTGGCCTTGCGCGAGTGAGCGTTTCGCGGCCGGTGCCCGGGGATGTGTTCCGCGAGTACATGTGGTGGAACGAAAAGGGTGATGCGGGCGGGGCCTTCCGCGTCGGCGGTAAGCATGGCGAGATGGACCCGGACCGAGGCTGGGCACAGGACTACATCAACAGTCCCGTGATTCTGGACCACGATTTTGACCTGGAGCACGCGACCGGCGCGGAAGTAATCGTTGAGAAGATCCTTTGCCATGACTCCACAAGAGGCCTCGCGATTGAAATCAATGGGAACCCGTGGATCAAGATCCCCGAGGCGGAGGCGATTCCTTCGCCGCAGTGGGAGTACCAGCATCACATCTATCCCATTGTGCCGGTTCCGCTTTCCCATCTCAAGAGCGGCAGGGGCAATCAGTTCCGCCTGCGCGTGGACCCGGAGCATCCGTGGAACTGGCCACAGAACCTGATCTACGGCGTGCATTTCCGCATCTACTACGATCCCGCGAAGAAGCCGCATCCCACGGGCAAGATCGTGTCGCTCTCGCCTGGGGCAAGGCTCGGCAAAAGCGTCCGGCTGGAGCTTGAGGCGTCCAGTCCCGCCGGCGATGTCAGGCAGGTCGATTACATCAGCCGCTATGAGGACGTCAACTATGAGGGCGATGGGCTGTACACGCAGTGGCATTACCACTTCTTTCACGGCAGGATCATGAATCACATCGGCACGGCGAGTGAGCCTCCCTATCGTGCGACGTGGGACACGTCCTGGGTGCCCGATCAGAAGGAGCCGATGGCGATTGCCGCCCGCATCACGGACAGCACGGGGATAACCTGCATCACGCCCGCCGTCACGGATCTGAGCCTGGACCGCCAAGGGCTCTCGGTGGAGTTGTGCAAGCCCTACGACATTCCCAAGAGGTGGGTCACCCGAAGCGGGGAGCACGAGGAGCATTTCAACGTGACCGGCGATCTGAACAAGGCGGTCGCCGCTCAGCTCGTCTGGTCGAGCTGGAGCCCCGGCTACATGAGAGGGATATCGATCAACGGCACGAAAGTGTTCGACACGGAGGGGCCGAAGTACCAGTATTGTTTTCACCGCGTGCCTGTCAACCAGATGGCCGCGGTCAAGCCGGGCGTGAATGCTCTGACGACGGGCAAGACGCCGCTGATCGACGGACAAATGGTGCACGGGATGGAGGTGAACTGGCCCGGCATCATGATCCTGATCCAGTACGCTGGCGAGGTATCGTTCAGACACGTGACCGTTGACGATAGCGTCAAAGACCCTTGGGCGAAGATCGTTGCGGATATCGATGGAGACACATTCGTCGATATTGTCATTGGCGGCAGGGCGGGGCCTTTGGTCTGGTACCGCTATCCGGACTGGACAAAAGCCGTCATCGCGGGTGGCGGCTACAAGACCGTCGATGGTGAGGCCGGTGACATCGATGGCGACGGCGATCTCGATATTGTCATGGGCGGGCTCGTCTGGTACGAGAACCCACGTCCGCAGGCCGACCCCGCGAAGGGATTATGGAAGGCCCATCAGGTGGCCGACCATGGCACGCACGATCTGGAGCTGGCGGATCTGGATAAAGATGGTGACCTGGACATCGTCACGCGCGACCAGTCGGACTTCGGCGCGAACGCGGGCGACAAGGTGTACCTGTGGCGCCGGGACACCGGCGACAACTGGACTCACAGGATCATCGAGTGCCCGCACGGCGAGGGACTTGCTCTGGGCGACGTAGATCGAGACGGCGATCAGGACGTGGTTATCGGAGGCCTCTGGTTCGAAAACGCTGGAAGCATCCTCGACGGTTCCTGGCAACCGCACACGTTCTGCGATTGGCACCGCAGTGCGACGGTGCAGGTGGCGGACGTCAATGGCGATGGCCGGCTGGATGTGGTTCTATCCCCGTCGGAATTAGCGGGCAACTCATATCGGCTTTCCTGGTTCGAAGCACCGAGCGACCCCCGGCGGGCCGGCTGGACCGAGCATGTTATTGCCGATCCGGTCGAGTGTGTCATTCACGGCCTGGCGACCGCCGACTTCAACGGCGATGGGGCCGTGGACGTGGCGATGTCGGAGATGCACCAGGGCAAGGACCCCGATGAGGTGGTTATCTTCATCAATCGCAGCGGCGGGACCACCTGGCAAAAGCAGGTCCTCTCCACGAAAGGCTCGCACTACATTCGTGCCGGCGACATCGGTTCCGACGGCGACACGGACCTCATCGGCGCCAACTGGAGCGGTCCCTACCAGCCCGTTGAGATCTGGGAGAACACATCCGCCGCGGGCGGCTCTTCTCGTTGAGACTTTGACGCAGACGGCCACTTGATTGTTCAGGCGAGCGCTTCCCGTGCCTTGAGCACGGTCTCCTTGGGCTTGACGTTGTATGTGGCTTGGAGGATCGTGCCGTGCTCGTCGATCAGGAACGATGAACGGATGATTCCCTCCTTCTTCCTGCCCTGCACGGACTTCGTGCCCCAGGCGCCGTACGCCTCCGCAACCTCGTGGTCGGGATCAGATAGCAGCGGAAAGCTCAGGTTGTGCTTCTCGTCGAAGGCCCTTTGCTCCTCCGGGGTATCCGGGCTGATGCCGACGAAAGCCACGCCGGCACTGTGCAGTCCTTCTGCCGCGTCGCAGATGCTGATCGCCTGTTGCGTGCAGCCCGGCGTGCCCGCTTTCGGATAGAAGTACAGTAAGAGTTTCCCGCCCTCGAAATCGGATAATGAGACCGTCTGGCGGTGCTGGTCCTGCAGGGAGAAACCAGGTGCTTGATCGCCAACATTCAGCTTTGCCATAGTCGTCTCCTTTGCTCCAAAGCCGCGCATCACACTCTGGTGACTGCTACCCGGTTACAGAGGGCATGAAGCCCTTGTTGGTACGTCGGGGTGGAAAGCCGGTTCTCAGGAGTTGGGAAATCGAAGGGGGCATAACGCAGGTGCGGCTCGTGGTCAGGGCATCGGCGGAGCGGCCTGATCGAGGAGCTGTGCGGCGGTTCGGTCGTCGGTCACGAGAACATTGATCAGGCCCCCTCGCAAAGCTGCACGAATCGCCTGCAGTTTCTCCGCTCCACCGGCGACCCCGATAACGCGGCTGATTCTTTTGATGCTTTCGAGGTCGGTCCCGACGATTCGATGATTGATGGGGTGGTCCACTTTGCGGCCGTCGGCATCGAAGAACTGCAGGGCAATGTCGCCCACGACGCCGTGTGCCTTCAGGTCCCGGACCTCCTCCTGCGTCAGTGTGTTGCCGCCGACCAGAAGCGTGGAGCCCCCCGCCAGAACGCCAATGCCCACCAATGCCACGTCGGCCCGCCCGGCCAGCTCCAGCGTGTCCGTCACCTGCGGGTCCATTACAAGGGCGTCTCGCACGATCGTGTCTTTCACGATGCCCGGCGCGTGGATCAGACGGGGTTTCGCCCCAAGGGCCTGTGCCATCCGCCGGGCCAGCTCGGCCCCATGCGTCTCCGCCTCCAGCTCTCCCAAGCCGCCTAAGAACTGGACTACCCGCACGTTGGCCAAGTCCATGGGCGGCAAGGCGTTCACAACGGATAGCACGGCCGTGCCCCAACTCAGGGCCACGACCTCACTGCCCTGCAGGCAGCGAGCCAGACGGGCGGCCGCGACGGGCCCCAACTGGCTTACGATGGCGGACGTATCATGGCCGGAGCATGTGACGACCAGGGCTTCCTTCAAGCCGTACACCTCTTCGAGCCGCCTCTCGATCTCGGTATTCGACTCCTGCGGGGGCGCGATCGAAATCTGCACGATTCGCTCATCGCGCGCGGCACGGAGCAGCCGCGACACCCTGATTCGCGACAGGCCGAACCTCTCGCCAATCTGTTGCTGGGTCAAGCCGTCGTCGTAGTACGCCTTCGCGAGCTTGTACAGAAGTCGTTTGAATTCGAGATCATTTGCCATGACAAGCCTTGAACATATGTTCATGGACGTTCATCTTTTCGCATTGTCACGATCATGGTACTCATTGTCAAGGGTGAAAACCATGCTCGCACACGCACGGCGTGCGGATTATGATTGACAGAGGGTGACAGAATTCATAAAGATGTTCATACGTTCAGTGGTGAACAAGTGTACCGTGTCTCCCTCGGAGTCTGGAAAGGGTTCTATGAACGCCGCAAAATGGGTCTGCATAGTGCTTGTGGCAGCAGCTCTCGTCCTGACAGATCCGTCGTGCGCCCGTCGCGACGGTACGGGGGACCAAGTCACGGTCTGCTTTGCGTTTCAGGACTTGGAGACGGAGTTCTGGGTCGCGGCTCACAAGGCCATCATCGAGACGCTCAGGAGCAAGGGCATCCAGGTCATTGAGCGCAATGCCAACCAGGATGCAAACCGGCAGCTCGAGCAGATTCGGGCGGCCATCGCCCGCGGCGTGGACGGCATCATCATCATCCCCCAGGACGGCGAGAGCGCTGTCACGATTGTGGGTGAGGCCAACAAGGCGGGCGTGCCCATCGGCGTGTTCAACCGGCCGCCGACCAATCGCAGCAGGCCGGCCCTCGTCGTTGTGGCGGACAATCTGAAGATTTCGGAGCAGGCGGTGGCCTATATGGCCGAACAGGCGAAGAAGCTCGGCCGCAAGGTCACGCCGCTCATCCTTGTCGGGGACCTGGGCGACAGCAACGCCGTGGCCCGCCGCCAGGGGTTCATGAACGTCATCCAGAAGAACCCCGACCTGTTCAACGAGGTGATCGAGGTGCCCACCAAGTGGGATGCCGTGACGGCCCAGGCGAACCTGGAGGCCGCGCTCCAGAGGAACCCGAATGTGGACCTCATCTTCACATCCTCCGATTTCATGTACCCGCAGGTGCGGGCCGTGCTGGAACCGCTCGGCAAGTGGAAGAAAATCGGAGAGCCGGGACACGTGATCCTCGGCGGCGTGGACGGCGACCTGCGTGCCGCCCGCTGGATGAAGGAACGCTACGTCGATGCCACCGGCGTGCAGGACCTGTTCTTCGAGGCCGATGCACTGCTGAACGCTCTCCTGGAGGCGATGAAGGGCGGACAGAAGACGCCTGAGAAGTGGATGGACGACCCGGGGTTCGCGTTGACTCAGGCGAACATAGCCGAGCGGGCGAAGGATATGTGGGGCTTCAAGTTGCTGGCCGAGCAGGGGCCGGCGGGCGCTCAGTAAATGGCTGTCACGCACGTCCATCGGGTCTTGGCTTTCGCATCAGGCAAGGCGTTCGGTTTTGCCCGGCGCATCCTGCTCTCCGGGAACTTCGTGCTCTACCTGAGCATCGCCTTCTTCGCCGGCCTCTACCTGTTCATGCCATACATCGCCAGTGGCCGCAACCTGGCGAACATCTCTTCAAACATGTGGCCGCTGCTGGCTTTGGTCCTTGGCCAGATGTTCGTTCTGATCCTGGGAGGCATCGACCTGTCCCAGACGTCGATCATGGCGCTGACCAGCGTCATCGGCGGGATGCTGATGACGACGAGACTCGATCCGGCGCTATTCGCAAAGAGCCCGCTCTGGGGCCTGCTGCTTTCCGCTGACGGAAGCCCGCTGAGTGGCACGGTACTGGCCGTCCCGCTGGGTATCGCGGCGATGCTCCTGGTTGGGACATTGGTGGGCTCGCTGAACGGGCTGGCCGTGGCGAAGTTCCGGATGCCGGCCTTCATGGTGACGTTGGTTTCGATGATGTTCTTCAGTGGGCTGGCGATCTACCTGACCAAATCCGAGAACATCATGTACCTGCCGGATGGATACACGAGGATTGGCTCAGGCGGAATTGGGCCGGTCCCGTGGTCGTTCCTCGTCGTGCTAGTCCTGGCGGTCGCGGCGCACCTTGTGCTCAGGCACACGGTACTTGGCCACTGGTTTTTCGCGGTCGGCAAGAGCATACGGACATCCATTGTCTCCGGCGTGCCGACGGAGCGGGTGATCGTCACGGGGTACGCTGTCAGCGGCTTTTGTGCCGCCGTCGCCTCCATCTTGTATTCGGCCCGACTGGCCGGCGGCCGGCCGACGCTGGGGCAGAACCTCCTGCTCGATGTCATCGGGGCGGCAGTCATCGGGGGCATCAGTCTCTTCGGCGGCAAGGGCAAGGTGCTCTGGGCCCTGTTCGGCGTGCTGTTCTTCGTCCTGCTCTCGAATTCCCTGAGCATGCTCGCACTGCCCTTCTATGCGGAGCCGGTCGTCAAGGGATCGGTGATCCTGCTGGCGGCCCTGCTGGATGTCACGCGAACGCGATTCTTGGCAAGGGAGGCCGCTGCATAGCAAAACCGACTTATGCCCGATAGCATCCTCCAATTCGATGGCATCTCCAAGAGCTTCTTCGGCGTCCGTGCGCTGGAGGATGTGAGTTTCTCGCTGCCCAGGAGGCATCTGCTGGGCCTGATCGGCGAGAACGGCGCCGGCAAAACGACGCTCATGAACATCCTCGGCGGTGTGCTCGCCCCCGACAGCGGCAGGATGAGACTGCGGGCGGCGGACTACGCCCCGCGCCGACCGGCCGATGCGACCGGGGCTGGTATCGCATTCATCCACCAGGAGCTGAACCTCTTCACGAATCTCAGCATCGCGGACAATATTTTCATTGACCGCTTCCCACGGCTGGGGAGGTCGCCGTTCGTCAACAAGGGCGTGACAAGGAAGCAGACGGCAAGGCTGCTGGAATCGCTGAATTTGCTGCTTCCTCCGCAGACTCTGGTCGATCGCCTGACACCCGGGGAACGCCAATTGGTCGAGATCGCCAAGGCCCTCAGCACCGGGGCCGAGATCATCATCTTTGATGAGCCGACGACCTCCCTGACGGCCGCCGAGACGCAGCGGCTCTTCGATATCATCCGGGACCTGCGGCAGCAGGGTAAGTCCGTGATCTACATCTCGCACAACCTTGGCAATGTGCTCGAGCTGGCAGAGGATATCGTTGTGCTGCGCGACGGGCGGGTGGTGGACGCGGGGCCGGGGAAGGACTTCACCATCGACAGGATGATCTCGCGGATGGTCGGGCGGGCCATCGATCAGATCTTCCCGACGCGAGAATCAAAACCGTCGGACGAAATTGTTCTGGAGGTGAAAGGGCTCTCTCAGACGGGGATTGTCAAGGACGTCAATTTTGCCCTGCATAAGGCGGAAGTGCTCGGCCTGTTCGGCCTGATGGGTTCGGGCCGGACCGAGCTGGCCCGAATGCTCTTCGGCCTCGAGCCGTTTGAGGAGGGTGAGGTCCTCGTGAATGGCGTCCCCTGTGGCCGTATCTGTGCCGGGGACAGCATCCGCCGGGGCATGGCTTTCGTGACGGAGAATCGGCGGGAGGAAGGGCTGCTCATGGAGGCGACCGTCGTGGACAATATCGGCTTGGTAGCCCTGTCGGCCTTTGCGGCGGCGCGGTTCCCTCACCTGCTGCGGCATCGGCGGCTCGGCGATGCCGTCACGCAAATTGCCGAATCCATGCGGATCAAGAGCGGACCCGTGGCTCGCTCGCTCGCCAAGAACCTCAGCGGCGGCAACCAGCAGAAGGTGGTCATCGGCAAGTGGCTCATGTCCCGGCCGGCCGTCTTCATTATGGATGAGCCCACACGCGGCATCGACGTCGGGGCAAAGTACGAAGTGTATAGCATCATCAACGACTTGGCGGCCCGGGGCGCCAGCATCCTGCTGATCTCCTCGGAGCTGGAGGAGCTCATGGGCTTGTGTGACCGCATCGTCGTGATGAGCAAGGGCGAGATCACGGGCGGTTTCGATCGTGGTGGATTTGCGCAGGAGCCGATCCTTCATGCAGCGTTCAAAGGGCACCAGCGTTTGCTGCAAGGCGGGCGAGCAGGGCAAAGGTGAGTCGAGATGCGAAAGACCCGTGACACAATGCTGGTTATGCTCCTGCGACACACGCCGCTGATGCTCTTCATCACCGTCTTCCTTCTCTTTGGCTGGCTGTCGCCGCGATTCCTGAGTTACCAGAGCTTCGAGAACGTCGTAAAACAGGCCTCCTACATCGGGATTGTGGGGGTCGGGATGACCTTTGTTCTGTTGACCGCCGGCATTGACCTGTCCGTCGGCTCGAACATGTACCTGTCCGCGGTCGTCGCAGGCTTGCTGATCAGGCACCACGGCCTGCCTGCGCCGGCGGCTCTCGTTGTTTGCCTGGCGGTTGGACTGCTGTTCGGCGTAGTCAACGCTCTCGTCGTCACGCGGCTCAGGATCGTCCCGTTCGTGGCGACGCTGGGGACGCTCTGGATCGGCCGGGGCCTGGGGCTGTGGCTCACGGAATCGATCCCGGTGGAGTTCCCGGAGACTGTCACGCGGATCGGTGCGCAGCGGTCACTCGGGGTCCCGCTCCCGGTGATGATCTTTGCCCTGGTGGTGCTGTGTGCCTCGGTCCTGCTTCGCTCGACAGCGTTGGGCCGCCAGATCTACGCGGTGGGCAACGATATCGAGGCCGCCGCGAAGGCCGGCATCAACACTGTACGAGTGCAGGGCACGGCCTTCGTCATCTGCGGTCTGCTGGCGGCACTGGGCGGGTTTATCTCCGTCGCCCAGTTGGGTATTGTCAATGCGGGCTTCGGCAAGGACCGCGAGTTCGACGCAATCGCGGCGGCCGTGCTGGGCGGCACGAGCCTGTTCGGCGGGATCGGCAGCGTCTTTCCGGGCACCGTGCTTGGAGCCGTCCTGATCCAAATGGTGAGCATCGGCCTTGTCTCGGCCCAGGTGGATTTGTATCTGCAGCCGCTTGTGGCAGCGGGAATCATCTTTGTGGCGGTCCTGCTGGACAGCCTGCGGACGCGGCAGTTGGCCAAGCTCAGCCGGCGCCATATACGCGTCGAGGAACTGGCATCGCCCCGACACTTCGTAGAGAATAGGGCAATTGATGTTGGAGGTAGATAACGAGCCATGGCGAAGGAATCGGCAAAGAAGTTGGTGGCACGGGCCCGCGAGGTCATTCGTCGGGAGGCCGCCGCTGTGAATGTGTTGGGAGAGCAACTCGATGAATCGGTGGTTCAGGTTGCCAGGCTGATGTTGGGCTGCAAGGGGCATATCTTAGTCACCGGTGCCGGCACGTCCCGCGCGATCGCGCAGCGGTTCGCCCATCTGCTGTCGTGCTGCGGAACCTCGGCCCTGCCGCTGAACGCCGCCGATTGCCTGCACGGCGGGGCGGGCGCCATCACGGATCGGGACATCCTGTACGTGATCTCCAAGGGCGGCCGCAGCCGGGAGATCAACTCCCTGGTCGAGATCGCCAAGCAGAAAGGCGCCCGGATCATCGCCCACACGGAGAACCCGGATTCGCCGCTGGGCAAGATGAGCGATGCGATCTATAAGATCAAGGCCCCTGAGGATGTGGACCCCTATGGCATGATCGCGACAGGTAGCTCGCTGGTCAACGGGGCCGCGTGTGACGTGCTGTGCATCCTGCTGCTGGAACTGCGGGGCTACTCGAAGCAGCAATTCAGCGTGACACACCCGGAAGGGGCGGTAGGCGAGAAAATAGCCGAGAGCAAATGAGCGAGGAACACGAATGAGAACCGCGTATCTGACGGGAGCGAAGAGGATTGAGGTGCGGGATGTGCCTGAGCCGCGTGCGCCGGCGGGCGGCATCGTGCTGGAGGTCAAGGCTTGCGGGATCTGTGGCTCGGACCTGCGACGCTGGAAGGAAGGCCCGCCGAAGGGAGTCGAAGGCGTCGTGCCGGGGCATGAGGCGGCCGGCATCGTTCTCGATGTCGGCAAGGACGTGACCCGCTATGCACCTGGAGACTACCTGGCCATCGCTCCCGATGTCCACTGTGGCCGGTGTTACTACTGCAAGCGGGGACTCTACAACCTCTGCAACGATCTGCGGTTTGTGGGCGTCACGCCCGAGCTGCCCGGTGCACTGGCCGAGAAGCTTGTCCTCACGGAGGAAGTCCTGGTCAACGGGATTGTGCACCCGATGTCCGGGGGCATGTCCTTCGTGGAGGGCAGCCTGGCCGAGCCGAGCTGCTCGGTCCTCGCATGTCACCATCGTGCCGGCACAGGGCTGGGGGACACGGTCGTGGTCATGGGCGCCGGGCCGATGGGCTGCCTGCACGTCGTGGTCGCGAAGTCTCAGGGGGCGTCGGTAATCGTATCCGAGCCGAGTGCGACCCGCCGCAGACTCGCAGCGCGTTTCGAGCCACATGTCATCATTGACCCAGCCAATGAGGACCTGTCGGCGCGAGTGCGGGAGATGACGGGGGGCGTCGGGGCGGACATCGTGATCTGCGCCAATCCCATCGCCCAGACCCAGACCCAGGCGGTGGAAATCGTGCGTAAGCGGGGCAAGGTCGTTCTGTTCGGAGGTCTGCCCAAGGCCAGCCCGATGGCGACCCTGGACAGCAACCGGATTCACTACGGCGAGATCGAGGTCTTCGGAGCGTTCTCCTATCACCCCACGGTGCACGAGCTGGCGCTGGAGCTGATCCATCGCAAGGTGATTCCGGCGGATTTGTTGGTGACTCACACATTTGGCTTGACCGAAATCGATAGGGCATTCGAGACGGCCGCGGCGGGTGAGGCCCTCAAGGTGGTCGTGACGACATAGGAGGATACAGGTACTGTGATCGGTTTGAACGAGGAATTGGCGGCACGGCAGGCGGCGGGCAAGCCCGTCAGGATCGGCCTGATCGGGGCCGGGCAGATGGGCGTCGATGTGGTCGCCCAGGTCAAGATGATGAAGGGCATCGATATTGTCGTCATTGCCGATATCGACAAGAAGCGAGCCGAAGAGGCGTACAAGACCGGGATGCTCGAAGGCGATACGGTGGAGGTTCGTTCGGTGGCCGAGGCGGACCAGGCCGTCGCACAGCGTAGGCGAGTGTTCACCGACGACTACCGCATCGTCACCGACATGAAGCAGGTGGATGTGATGCTGGAGGCCACGGGCGTTCCGGAGGTCGGGGCCAAGGCGGCGCTGCGGTCGTCGCGGGCCGGGCAGCAGTTGGCGATGATGAACGTGGAGACCGATGTCACGGTCGGACCGCTGCTTCGCTGGTATGCCGAGAGAAAAGGCGTGCTCTATGCCCTGGCGGCCGGTGACGAGCCCGCGGCGTGCAAGGAGTTGTACGATTTCGCCGACTCGCTCGGCTTCACGATCGTGGCGGCGGGCAAGGGCAAGAACAACCCGCTCGACCGGCATGCCACGCCGATAGACGAGAAGTGGGCGAAGGAGGCCCAGCGGCGCGGACTCAACCCGAACATGCTCGTCGAGTTCGTGGACGGGAGCAAGACGATGATTGAGATGGCGGCGGTCTCCAACGCCACGGGGTTGGTCCCGGACGTGCGAGGCATGCACGGCCCCAAGACGACGCGCGACAAGCTCCATGAGGTGTTCGCTCTCAAGGAGCATGGCGGCGTTCTGAGCCGGGCCGGCGTCGTCGATTACGGGATCGGCGGCATCCACCCCGGCGTCTTCCTGGTCGTCACCACCCGCCATCCCAGGCTGCGGCAGGCCCTGGTCTACCGCGACATGGGCAACGGACCCTATTACACGCTCTTTCGCCCGTACCACCTGTGCAGCATCGAGGTGCCGCTGACCTGCGCCATGCTGGCCATCCGCAAGAAGTCGAACATGGCTCCGCTGGATCGGCTGGTCTCGGAGGTCTTCGCCGTGGCCAAGCGGCCGCTCAAGCCCGGCGATGCCCTGGACGGCATCGGCGGCTCGATGTTCTACAGTCTGATCGATACGTACGACGTCGCGCAGAAGGAGGGCTTGTTACCTGTCGGATTGGCCAAGGGCGCTCGGGTGATCAAGGCCGTGGAGCAGGACCAGCCCATCACGTACGGACACGTCGAGCTTCCTGAGCCGTCCACGATTCTAAGTCTGCGCCGGCTGCAGGACGACTGGATGGCCGGCCACATCCACGAAGATACATTGGCATCATCACTGGACGCAATCGCCATCGATTAGTAGATTGGCGCCGGGCCGCCCTGCGAGGGTGAAGCGCCTAACGTTCGTCAAAGGAGGTACACAATGTCACAGGCAGTACTGGCCGTGATTGTTGGCAATCGAGACTTCTTCCCGGATCGGCTCGTGACCGAGGGCCGGCAGGATATCCTCGCCCTGTTCAAAGAGATGAACATCGAGCCGGTCATCCTCCGCGAGAAGGACACGAGTCTCGGCGGCGTGGAGACGTGGCAGGACGCCAAAAAATGCGCGGCGCTGTTCCGGGCTCACAGCGACCGGATCGACGGCATCCTCGTGACGCTGCCCAACTTCGGCGACGAGAAGGGCGTTGCCGAGACGATCAAGCTGTCGGGCCTGAATGTCCCCATCCTCGTCCAAGCCTACCCGGATGACATGGACAGCTTCACCGTGGAGCGCCGGCGGGACTCCTGGTGTGGCAAAATCTCCGTCTGCAACAACCTGCGGCAGTACGGCTATCCGTTCACCCTGACGACGGACCACACGGTCCATCCGGACAGCGAGCAATTCCGGGCCGACCTGGCGCGGTTCGCCGGGGTCTGCCGGGTCGTCAAGGGTCTGCGTCGCGCACGGCTTGGGGCGATCGGGGCCCGGCCCAACGCGTTCAATACGGTCCGCTACAGCGAGAAGCTGCTGCAGGCGTGCGGGATCAGCGTCAGCACGATCGACCTGTCCGAGCTCTTCGCGGCGGCGAACAAGCTCGCCGACAACGACCCGAAGGTCAAGCAACGTGTGACGCTGATCCGGGGCTACATCAAGACGGAAGGCATGTCGCCGGAGGTCCTCATCAAGATGGCGAAGCTCGCCATTGTAGTCGACGATTGGATGGCCGCAAACGATCTCCGGGCGACGGCGGTCCAGTGCTGGACCTCCATTCAGCAGAACTACGGCATCAATGCGTGCACGTTGATGAGCATGATGAGCGAGCGGCTGATGCCCAGCGCCTGCGAAGTCGATATCACCGGTGTCGCCTCGATGTACGCTCTGCAGTTGGCCGGCGGGACGCCCAGTGCCCTGGTGGACTGGAACAACAACTACAACGACGATCCGGACAAGTGCGTGCTGTTCCACTGCGGCAACTGGGCCAAGAGCTTCTTCCGTGCGGACGATTTCAAGATGACCGCGGCGGAAATCCTCGGCACGACGCTCGGGCAGGAGAACACCTGCGGCGCCGTCACCGGGCGGGTCCCGGCCGGGCCGTTCACCTTCGCGCGGATTTCCACCGACGACCTGAGCGGCGAAGTCATGGCCTACGTGGGCGACGGCATGCTCACGGACGATCCTCTCAAGACGTTCGGCAGCCGGGCCGTGGCGGAGATCCCGGACATGCAGACGCTCATGCGGTTTATCTGCAAGAACGGCTTCGAGCATCACGTGGCGATCAGCAGGGGCCACACCGCCGCTGTTCTCGCGGAGGCCTTCGAGACCTACTTCGGGTTCGACGTGTACCACCATGAGACGTACTGGTGAGAGCTGAAAATTCCGGATTGCGGAGGCCCAGAAACATGTCGTTGATCGGCTTGGACATCGGGACCACGGGCTGCAAGGCCATCCTCTTCGATGAGGACGGCCGGATTCTATCGCAGGCGCCGAGGGAGTACGCCATCCTGACGCCCCGGCCGAACTGGGCCGAGCAGGACGCTGAGCACGTGTGGGATCTTGCCTGGGACGCCCTGAAGGAAGCCGTTGCCCGCAATCCGGGTGAGCCGCCGCGGGCAATGGCGCTATCCGTGCAGGGCGAGGCGGTGATCCCGGTCGATAATGAGGGCCGTGCGCTTCGCCACGCCATCCTCGGCATGGACACCCGAACCGGCGATGAGAACGAGTGGCTGGTGGAGCAGTTCGGGGCGGAGACGCTCTTCACGCGGACCGGCATGCCCGTCCACACGATCAACACGCTGCCCAAGCTCCTCTGGCTTCAGCGGCACGAGCCGCAGCTCTGGAGTCGAGCGCACCAGTTTCTGCTGTACGAGGATTTCTTCCTCCGCCGGCTCAGCGGGCAGGCGACGATCAGTCATTGTCTGGCCTCGCGGACCCAGATGTATGACCTTGCCGCGGGCACGTGGGCAAATGATATTCTGGACACATGCAAGATTGATCCTGAACATTTGGCGAGGCTGGCGCCGATGGAACCGGGTGAGGTCGGCATCCTCCGTAAGGACCTGGCGGCTGAGCTCGGCTTGCGTGAGGGACTTCTTCTGGCCGGCGGCGGGCACGACCAGGCTTGTGCGGCACTGGGCAGCGGGATTACCCGCGACGGCCTGGCGATGGTATCCACGGGGACGGCCGAGGTGGTGGAAGTCGCCCTACGAAGTCCCGTCCTTGGCGACAGCCTTCGCAACGGCGGCATTTCCGTGTACCGGCACGTCGTACCCGGCCTGTATCTGGCCATGACGCTCAACCACAGCGGCGGCCTGCTGCTTCGCTGGTTCCGCGATACCTTCTGCCGGTCCGAGCTCGAACAGGCCCGGCAAGCCGGCAAAGATGCCTACGACCTGATCCTGGCCGGCGCGCCGAACGGGCCGACGAGCCTCATGGTCCTGCCGCACTTCGCCGGAAGCGGCACGCCCACGCTCGACACATCCTCGAAAGGGGCGATCCTCGGCCTGACCTTTGCCACCGACCGGGCCTCGCTGGCCAAGGCAATTCTGGAGGGGCTAACATTTGAATTGAGGATCAACCTCGATCTGCTGCGTGACTCCGGCATTTCCATTCGCGAGCTTCGTGCCGTCGGCGGCGGCGTGCGGAGTCCACTGTGGCTGCAACTCAAGGCCGACATCTGTTGCACGCCGCTTCGCGTGCCTCAGGTGACGGAGTCGGCCTGTCTGGGTGCGGCGGTTCTTGCGGGCGTGGCCTGTGGAGTCTACCCTGACATAGAGACAGCGGTGAACCGCACTGTTCACCTGGGCCGTCAAATCACTCCTGATGGGCGGAACACCGTGGCCTATGAAAAGCGATTCCAAACCTACACCCGGTTGTATCCTGCCTTGAAGGGCCTGCAAGGTGAGCTCCCGTGAGTACAATGAGAGCCTCGAATGTCATATCATGGTTGGATATCAGAGCCGGATGGCCTGACGTTTGAGCCCAGGCAGGAAAGTGGCTGGACCGTCCTCTCCACGGGAGCATGCGCCAACCACTCTTGCGCACATTCGCCGGAGTTCTCGGACCATCCTTTGCCTGCGCGGAGGTTGTCGTTATGCGGAGCAGCCGAATGGTCGATAGACCGTAGTGCAATCGCGGCCCTGCCTGTACTCGCAGGCAGCCGGCTGAAAAATGGCTGTTCCGTGGAGATGACGGGTTATGATGGCGAACGATAGTCGAATGAGCGCTCGTATGACGGACGTCGGCCACAGCGGTGCCCCCGGAGTCAAGCGCCTTGGCATGCTTCTTTGCACAGGCGTCGTACTGGCCTTGTCCCTTGGCATCCGCTTCAGTCCCGCCCAGACGTCGATGGAAGTCACTCGCTGGCGGGAGTTCTCGTCCGCCAAGCGGACCAGCCAGCTCAGCGGCAAGATGGCGGGGCTCCATGCCATCGATCGCACAGGACTCATTGTCCTCGGCGACGGCGGATTCGCCCAATTGTCCAGCTCGATGGTCCACACGAATTCGCCGGAAGGCAAGGCATTCTACCAGGGGTTCGTCATGTATGATTTCCCGGATGGATCGAGTATTCTGGCCAAGGTGGACGTGTCGGGGGAGCACCACGGCAAGCAGATCGGGACCATCACGTTCGTGGCTGGAACCGGTCGCTTCAAAGGCATCACCGGCCGCGGCACCATTTCCTCCTGGCTGCCGGGTGAATGGGACATATACGCCGAGGTCGAAGCCAGCTTCTCGGTTGCTGGCAGATAGATCGCTCCGGGCCGACAACCATTGTCCCTTTCCACAAAATGACGCGGCGCAAGGCTGGACTGCTTCTGCGCTGCATCCGGCATGTTTCTGCCCATTGCTCGTCGCAGCGCTGCCGCCGCAGCCTTGCGCAGTCATTTGTTCGTCTTCAGCCTACCATGCACAACTTCCGGTGCACCGGTCGCCGAAATTCACCGTCCATTAGGCTCGATGGGGGATACGTCAGCGTACAATGACCCAGATGTCGTCGATGAACACTTCGCCGGCACCGCCCGCCTTCGGAGCTTTGCGATCCCCGACGCCGATGTATATCTTTTTGATGCTCGCCATGTTGACGCCAGTAAAGTCGACCAGCGGGATACTCCACTCCTGCCACGCGGCGTTCAGCAGGGCATTCGCGTCGGGATGGACCGCGACGGCCAACTTACCGGCATTGTCCTGAACAGCCACATAGAACGCGTCGGGACCGTTGCCCGGGTCGCCCCGGAAGGATAAGCTCAGGGTATTACCGCCGTTGACCTTCCAGTTTCGAGGCACGGTCCAGGTCCGCTCGGTCTCGGAGTAGTAGGGCGGGACGACGTTGTTGTAGTCGAACGGCATGGCCTGCTTGCCACTATGGACGGTCCTCAGTTCCACCCACGGATCGGTGCTCGTGCCAACGGTGGAGCCGGTGCCGTTGCCCGGATTGCCTGGAGCGGGCTCCGTGTAACCGAAGCCGTCGATCCACACCTGGAAGATGCGATTGCCGATATCGCTGGTGTACCCTTCGAAATCATCCACGACGACGAAGCCGGCAGTAGTGAAGCTCCAGATGCTGCCCTTCCATGGGCTTTGCGAATCGGCCTCGTTGACCTCATCGACTCGCCAATAGTAGGTTTTGTTCCACTCCAGGGTGCCCGGGATGAAGGAGGTCTCATCCAGCGGTTGACGAGTCTGATAAATGCCTGGCGTCGCCGGTGTAGCGTCCGCCATGGCTGCGGCGTCGGCGCTGAAATAGACGTCATGCTGAGCGGCTTCCTCGCCTGCCATCCAGCGCAGCACGGGTGCCTCTGTGACATTGACGGCCCCATTGGCGGGGTGGGGCTCGCGGGCCCGCAGCGGAGGCTGGAGGGGCCCGGCCGGGATGATCTCCCTCGGGATCGAGGGGCTCATCCAGAACAGTTGGGCCACGGCGCCGCCGCCGTTCTCGTACATTTCCATCACGAGGGAGTAGACCTGCCCCGCGGTCAGGTTGATGTTGCCACGGTTCTGGGTGGGAGAATGGTCCGTCCAGTTGTCGATGAGTTGCTCGCCATTGACCCACAGCCGCACGCCGTCATCGCTGTTGGTGATGAAGGTGTATTTTTCCGTGAAAGGCACCTCCAGCTCGGCGGTCCAGCGGCAGGAGAAGCCGTCCACCCCGATTGGCGAGCCGGGACCGCCGGGATCGCCCCAGTTGAAATCGATTTTGGCTTCGATCCGGGTCAGGGCCGGCATGCCGCTGACAGCCATGTTGTTGAAGTACTCGGCCTTGACGCCTGCACCAGGACCTATTGTCGTGAAGCTCCACACGCTGCCGACCTTCTTGTTCCCCTGAGCGTCGTACTCGTCGATTCTCCAGTAGTAGGTGGTCTGGGCCGCCAGCGTTCCGGGAGTGAAGGTCGTCTGCGGCGTCTTGATCTTGAACGCCTGGGCTGCTCCCGCCGCGACATCGTCCCGGCTCGTGCTGAAGTACACGTCGCGAGCTTCGGCCACGGGACCCGGATTCCAAGCCAGCACGACATTGGGATCAATCCATTTGGCGCCGTCGAAGGGCTGGGGGGCGTAGGCGGTCTCATAGACCGAGCTGAAGCTCCAGACATCGCCTGGGTGGATCGTTGTGCCATCCGCCTCCACCTCATCAACCCTCCAGTAATAGGCTGTCCCCGGCGTCAGAGGGATCGGATGGAAATACATGTTCGGGAACTGGCGACCGGCGAACTGGGCCGGGCCGAGATCGGCAGCAGCGCCAAAATACACGTCGTGCCAAAGGGCGCCCGTCCCCGCCTGCCACTGGAGCAGGGGCATGAGAATGTCTTTCGCCCCGTCGGCCGGCGACGGATCGTGGGCCTTGGGACGAACGGCGAACACCAGGACCTCGGCGGCCGACAGCGCCCGGCTGTAAAGACGCACGTCGTCGATCAAGCCCACGAAGTACCGGTCATCGAGGTGACTGTACTGTTTGCCGATGTGGAAGTACTCTTTGCTGGGGATGAACTCTGATGTGGAAGTCGCCTTCTGTTGCACTCCATCGACGTACAAGGTATTCGACTTGCCTTTTCGGATGCCGACGACATGGTGCCAGGCGGTATCGGTGTAGGCCATGTCGCTGGTGGCCGATGCGTTGATCGCCCCTGCGTTGCCATCCGCCACCCACAGGCGGAACACGTTGGAACTGTGCCGGACAAGGGCGAAGCCCCAGTAATCCGCATCCCCGTTCTTACGGGTCAGCCGGCCGGCGATGCCGCCGTAGTGGCCATCCGTGCCTGGGGCCAACTGCACCCACGCGGCGATTGTGAAGTCATTGGTGATATCCAGGCTGCTGCCGGTCCCGCAATCGATGTACTCCCTGTTTCCGAAAAACTCCAGGGCGCCGTCCCTCATCCCGGCTGTCCACCGGCCCACGTTCGTGTTGACCAGGGTGCCATTGTTTCCAAACCCGCTGCCGTCCGCGGCAACCAGACCGGTTGTCTCGTCGAGCTTCCACCAGCCGACCAGACCCGGCTCCCCCTGCTGTGCCAGGCTGGGAGCAACAAGCCCGCAGACACCGAACACACAGATAATAAAGGTCCACTTAGAACACATGATTATGCTCCTTTCCCAAAGGCCCACTGGGACATCGTTCGTCGGGTGCCTGTCGCCGGTGCCGTCGCCTGGGGAAGAGGCGCTTGGCTTGTATGGACCTGTTCTCTGATGTGCTGTCGGCGTGGTTCTTGTCATCCGGCGGCGATGCGGAAATAGCCGCTTTCATCCAGCCCATGCATCTTTCGTCGAACCATTCCGATCTCAAGCAACGGCCCTGGCTGCCCATGCGCAAACAATCCACCCGAACAATGGTGTGGCACCATCTCTCGTGCTTGTCTCTGCACCACATGCAGTGCTTCTGTCGTGTCTTTTCTCGGAACAAATTCGCAGGTCATTCTATTTCTACCACATTGCTTCCCGCAGGTCAAGCCCTGAGAACGCATTTTCCGGGTCTCTTGTAGCGAAGGATCCCACAATGAAAAGGGCGGCCGGCCGGCCATCCCATCGGCTCGTGGACAACCCGGTTCGCCTCCAGGGCTCATTGAAGCGCCCTGTACGCGTAACCCTTTCAGCATGAACTCAAAATCCTGCACCTCCTCGTTGTCCTGAGGAGGTCTGTAGAACTGAGAGTTCATCGGCTCGTGCAGGGCCTTCAGGTTCCACTCGATCAGCCCTCGGCTATAGAACCTGTGCATCGCCGCCACCCGGGCGGATCAGCGGAATCTCACAGAGCGGGGGATTGGTGTTGACGGCGCTCGTGTGACGGGTAAGCTGGTCATTGACGACATCTGGCCTGCCAAACGCTGGCCGGTGGCATGCAACAGCCGGTATCGGCTAAGGTGGTGGGCTGTGGGAGCAGGTAGCATGGGCATGTTTGAGACGACCGGGCGGCCGGGCGGCGGTGCACGCAAGATCACGACGCTCCAGAAATTGGAACGCATGAGAAAAACACTTCGGCATGAGGAGCCGGATCGTGTCCCCATCAGCGACTTCTTCTGGGGCGGCTTTCTCAAGCGATGGCGGGAGGAACTCGGTCTCCCATCGGACGCCAATCCGTATTACTACTACGATCTCGACTGGATTGTGACCGTTCCCAACATGGACCCGTGGATTCGACCATTCCAGACGCTCAAAGAGACAGCGGACGAAGTGATCGTGAAGACGGGGTTTGGGGCCATCCTGCGTAAGAAGTTCGCGTGTCCCATGCCCGAAATGACGGCGTGGGAGACTGACACGTTCGATAGACTCGAGGCCATCGAGTTCGACCCGCCCGATGATCGACGCCGGTTCTTCGATGCCGGTGACAATCAGATCGCCGGGGTGGGCGACGGGTTTGAACGGAACTCGCCTGCATGGATCGAGACAGTCCAATCGCTGCATCCGGACTTCCCGGTGTATGGCAGCATGATCGAATGTGCCGAGTGCCTCACGCGGCTGATCGGGCAGCAGAACTCCATGCTTTGGATGGGGCTCTATCCCCAGCGCATGGGCAAGGTGATCCACCGAATCGGCGAGTTCTACACGGCCTGCGCCAAAGCCGAGATCGACGCGGGCGAGGGGCTGCTCGACGGATTTGTCATCTGGGGCGACGTGGCCTACAAACGCGGATTGTTTTTCTCGCCCGACTATTGGCGCCAGCATTTCAAGCCGTGGGTCAAGGCCATGGCCGATTACGCGCACCAGAAGGGACTGCCCGTCATCTATCATGGATGCGGCAATGTGGAGGCCATCTTCGAAGATTATATTGAGATTGGCATCGACGCCTACAACCCGCTGGAGGTCAAAGCCGGGATGGATGTGATCGAGCTGCGCCGAAGGTATGGTCACCGCATCGCATTTTGCGGCAACAGCGATATCCAGGTTTGGGAGGCCGGTGACAACGGCGAAATTCGCAGGCAAGTCCTGCGCAAGCTCAATGCCGCCAGGGGTGGTGGCTTCATCTTCCAGTCGGATCACTCTGTGACCAGCAATGTCTCCGGCCGGACGTATGACTACATCGTGAAACTGGTTCGTGAGCACGGCACCTACCCGCTTGATCTCGGGCAATTCAATGAGGCCCTGTGATCTATGGCAGTTGTAGCAGCCAACCCGATTCTCGGAATAGTCCTGCACGCCTTCGGCGCGACCTCTGCCGCGCTGTGCTATACGCCGCAGCAGAAGCTGCGAGGGTGGTCCTGGCAGACGTACTGGCTGGCCCAGGCATCGATCTGCTGGTTCATCGCGCCGATCATCGGGGCCTGGATCACCATTCCCCAGTTGGCGGATGTCTTGCGCTCGGCCCCGCGAAGTGCCATGTTGCTCACATTCACCCTGGGGATTGCGTATGGGATCGGCGGCACGGCGTTCGGCATGGCCATTCGCCACATCGGTTACTCCCTGACCTATGCCTTGGCGATCGGCATCTCGTGTGTGCTGGGCACACTGACCGGGCCAATTCTGAGCGGTTCGCTGCGGGGGATTCTTGACCAGCGAGGCTCAGGCTGGGTAATGAGCGGCGTATTCATTGGTCTGCTCGGCACGCTCATGTGCGGCTTGGCGGGTCGGCTCAAGGAGGTAGAATTGCAGGGCGGCAGCGGTACGACTGCCCGATCATTTGCGATGGGAAAAGGGCTGCTTCTATGCGGCATCGCCGGAATCTTCTCCGCAGTCTATGGCATCGCCGTGAATGACGCCGGCAAGCCAATCGCCGAGACCGCTGCCCGATTCGGCGCCGGCCATTGGCAAACGAATGTGGTGTATATCTTCTCGAATACGGGCGCCTTTGTGACGACAGCTCTCTATTGTCTTTGGCTGTCGTGGTCGCAAAAGACGTTTCATGAGTTTCGCCGGGCAAAGGACACATTTGCCGGGGCGCTGCCGGCCAACTACCTGATGGCGTTGCTGACCGGCGGCATGTGGTACAGTCAGTTCCTCTTCTATGGCATCGCCCACGTTCGCATGGGCAGATTCGAGTTTTCGAGCTGGGCGATTCACATGCTCATGCTGATTCTCTTCAGCAGTCTGGCGGGAATTGTGATGCGGGAATGGCACGGGCGACGCGCTCACACGAAGGCGGCCATCCTCGTGGGATTGCTCGTCGTGGGTGGGGCTGTGCTGGCGTTGACCTACGGAAACTACCTGGGCCAACACCCGGGAGGGCTTGAGGGGCCAACGGACCGACAGAACACAGGAGGCTCACGTTATGAAACGGTATGGGATGGTCATTGGATTGAAGCAGGAGCGGATCGAGCAATACCGGAAACTGCACGCGGCGGTTTGGCCGGATGTCCTCAAGATGATGGCCGAGTGCAACATCCGGAATTATTCGATCTACCTTCGTCGACTGCCGGATGGGAACCATTATCTGTTCAGCTACTTTGAGTATGAGGGGGACGATTTCGCCTCCGACATGGCCCGGATGGCGGCCGATCCGACCACGCAGAAGTGGTGGGACGTCTGCATGCCCTGTCAGGAGCCGCTGCCTGACCGTGCCGAAGGCCAGTGGTGGGCGAGCATGGAAGAGGTCTTTCACTGTGACTGACACACCCGCCGCCGGATCGGCGGCTACTTACAGGTCCTTGCCAAGGAGAAGGAGCCATGAATCCAGGAGTCATGCTGTTGTTTCTTCTGTCGGGAGTCGTCTGCGTGGCGGCCGAGCCGGCCGAAGTCTTCGTCGTCCCGAATTTCCATCCGGCAAGCTGCGGGTGGCTGACCGACTGGTCCACCGAGCGCAACTATTGCGCCAATGATTACCTCGATCACCTCGATCGGGTGCGCGACGACCCGAACTACGCCTTCGCGCTGTCCGAGTGCAACAACATGATTGCCATTCTCAACTTCCATCCTGACCGCGTGGCGGAGCTGAAGCGGCGCATCAGCGAGGGCCGCGTGGAGTTGGTCAATGCCTTCTTCCTGGAGCCGACGATCAACCTGTCGGGCGGCGAGGCCCTGGTGAAAATGGGCGTGGAGGGCCTCCGCTGGCAGCAGCAGGTCTTCGGCGTGCGACCGCGATTTGCCTGGACCATCGACGTAACCGGCGTACACGAGCAGATGGCACAGATCGTCTCCGGCCTCGGTCTGGACGCCATGGTGTACACGCGGGATAACCCCACCGATAAGACGATGCACTGGCTCGAAGCTCCGGACGGCTCCCGTTGCCTGGCAATCTCGCCCGGGCACTACTCCGATTGGGGACCTGTATTCGGCACGCGTACCCCGCTGGACACCGGTGCGGTGACAAAGCTGCTGCAGGATGCGCGAGCCAGGGCCGCCCGCACGCCCGCCGGGGCGCCCGTGTTGGTGCTTGGCGGCAACGGCGACTACTCGCTGGCGCCGGCGTGCGCGAGGTACCCCTCAGCGTTCCTTGGACAATGGAGACAGGTGGCGCCACAGACCAAGTTGCGCTTCAGCGGCCTGGGTGCGTATGTGGAGGCCGTGCTGCCTGACATCCGATCCGGCCGGATCGAGCTGCCTGTCAGCCGCAGCGGGGCACGGCTGAGCTGGACATCTTTCTGGATTCAATGTCCCACGGTCAAGACCTGGTACCGCCGTGCCGAGCACGAGCTGCAAGCGGCGGAAATGCTGGCTACAGCAGCAAGTCTCAATGCCGATTTCACGTATCCTGTGGAGCCACTTTACCATGCCTGGCTCGAGATGTTGCTGAATATGGACCGCAATACTCTGTGGGGTGCGGCCGGCGGCATGGTGTTCGAGCACGAACGATCATGGGATGTGCGCGACCGCTTCGAATCCGTGGAGAGGATTTCCACGGGTACGGCGAACATGGCGCTTCGGCACGCGGCAGGGCAGGGCCGGTCTGTAGCTCTGTTCAACCCGCTCAACTGGCCGCGAGCCGACCCGATGCAGGTGGAGTTGCCTGCGGGCACAGGTCTGGCGGATGTGAGGTGCCAGGCGGATGGGGAGGGCCGGATGCTGTGTCGCGCCGCGCTGCCGTCGGCGGGTATCCTTACGGTGGAAACCTCGGCCGAAGCCGCGCCGGACCCGAAGCCGATCGACCTGCCGCCAGTCATCGAGACGGCCCACTACCGGGTGCGGATCGATCCAAAGACCGGCGCGTTGAGCAGCCTGAAGCTGAATCCCTCCGGTCGCGAGATGCTTTCCGGCCCGGTGCTGCTTGTGGCCGAGCGCGCGGGTGATTTCCACAGCACGCCGCGTCGCGATCAGCGAAAACGTCTCGCAGACTCGTCAGAATTCAAGGCACGCATCACCGTCAGCGATGGACCGCTGGCCACAGTCGTGAGAACTGACTCTTCTTTCCTCGATGGCCGCAATGCTCGGCAGACACTCCATTTCTACAAGGACAATCCCCGCATCGATTTCGATGTCGAGTTGAACGATGTCCCGGACAAGACGGTCATTGTGGCCGAGTTTCCGCTCGCTCAGCCGATCCAAGAGACTCGGCGGGGCATCCCGTATGGCTTCTCGCACGGCGCGTGGGTGGCGAAGAACCCAAATCTTTCCGGCTTTGCCGACGGGATCGTCGCAGCGATCCGCTGGTCGCATTACCAGTTCGAGCGGGGCGGCGTGGCGATTCTCGATCGTGGCTTGCCCGGCCGTGAGCTCGACGGGCAAACACCGGTACTATTCCTGCTCAACGCACAGGAAATCTACATGGGCTATCCGTGCGCGTGGTTGAGCGGACGCGGCCGGCACAGCCTCTCCTTTGCTCTCGTCGCGCACGAGGGCGACTGGAAGGACGCTCGCATCCCCCAGATGGCCTGGGAGTTCAACTGTCCACCCGTTGTGGCGGCAGGCGTGGCCAAGGTTGCGCCGCAGTCATTCCTGCAGACATCCGACAATGTCATTGTCGAGGCGATGCGCCGCGAGGGCAGCGAGATCGAGCTGCGCCTTGCCGAGTGCCTGGGTGTGGCCGGGACGGCGGAGATCCTGCTGAACCTGCCGCATCGCGAGGCCGCATTGACCGACTTCGTGGGTGGCCGCCGCCGGCCGCTGACGGGCGGGCCGGGCTATCAATTCCCCGTGCGCCCGCAGCAGATCGTGACGCTCCGCTGCCGCACGGACTCGGCTGTGACCGATGTCGAGCCCCTCACAGACTGGGAGCCGCTCGTGCCGCAGGCCAAGCGCGCCGCACTGAATACGAAGCTCGACAAAAAGGGTCATCCCCCCGCCGGTGGGCAGGAAGGTGGCACCCCGCCCCAACTACCGCCCGATGCAGCGAAATCCGTAGCCAAAGGCAAGGCGGCCACCGCGTCGAACATCTACCAGAATCGCGACGACTGCCGGGCGGAGTTGGCTTTCGACAGTGACCCGCACACCCGCTGGGCCTGCGATGCCGGGCTCCGGCAAGCATGGCTGACTGTGGACCTGGGCCGCCCGTGCACCATCGAGCGAGCGTTTCTCAGCGAAGCCTACGACCGCATCGAGGAGTTCGAGCTACAGGCCGACCGCGACGGACGATGGGAAACCTTTGCCCGCGGCGGCAAGATCGGTTCAGGTCTGGAACTGAAACTCCAGCCGGTCACAGTGCAGAAAGTCCGCCTGAATGTCCTCAAGGCGGCGGACGGCCCGACGATCTGGGAATTCCTGCTGTTCGAGCAGCGCACCGACAGACTGTAGGAGAGCCGCTACCACAAGTGGGAATGGGTCGGCGGCCTCCAGCTTTGCCGGATGATGCTCGATTCCTGCGAGCACACGCTCACAGCTCATGGCCAGAGTATCGTGATGGCTGAGAGTCCTCCACCTCCAGAAGTCACCCAATAGCAGGCGACAGCTATGATGAAATCAGGGTTCCTCATGCTGGGGCTTCTGCACCCCCTGTCGATTGCGGTCGCGTGACCCGGCCCCCCAGCCTGTCTGAAGGCGCTACGGTGCACTGCGATTTCCATCTGACAGTTCCTCCCGTTTCTCTGAGACTCTGCCGGAAGCCAGGATCTCTCGCTGCCCCATTTCAACATGCGCAAAAATTTCCCCTGCTCCGTATCAGAGCCATAAGAACAGATTGGAGGCGGGGGGATTCGAACCGGGAACATCCACGTTCACAACAGATACAGAATAGCGACAATACCCCCACAAATCACAGCGCAGAGCCGTTAGAACGCGGTTCTGCCGAACAGATCGAAACACTACCGGAACAGAACCAAACGCCGCCGGAACACGAAATAGGTGCGCCGGTGGTGCACGGGATTTCGGGTGACGCTGACCCCGACTTTGCACTCACTCAGGACCGCTGGGCGGAGTTGCCAGAACATGTCAAAGCCGCAATCAAAATACTGGTGCAGGCACATACTGATAGCGGAAGGAGGAACACCAAGCATGAGTAGGCGAGCGATGAGGATTCGATGGCAGCAAGTCTATGACGACATGCGTCTGGAATTCGAGGCGATGGGTACGGGCAGCCTATACAACCAGATGCAGAAGGAGTATGCCTTCAGACTCATGGGTGAACACGGCATACGAGCGACAGCGCGGATACTCGAATTGCCGCGCAGGACATTGCAGCGGTGGTGCCGAGAACAATCCAGGTACGTCAAACCGTGCCCGGATTGGGTTTGCTCATGGGCCGCCAGACGGCAGAAGCGGCAGAGATTTTGAGTATATGCCAGCAATACTGAGAACGGTCACATGGCCGAGATGTCGCCACTTAAAAAAAGGGGCTCCTCATAGGAATCTGTGCACGGTTTGAGGCTCCGGCAGCCTGCCCAGACCGTGGTATAGTGCCAGAATGAATGTTGCTGCGGTCCGGAATCCGTAGCACCGGTGGCTGATCACTTTAGCCTTGTTGTTCAGCCCTTCCACGACGCCGTTGGTGATCGGCATGGCGAAGTAATTCAACACGCCCTCCTGGTGCTTGCGTAGCAGCCAGGCGAAATCCCGCATCGGCTTGAGCCGGGAATGGGTGGCCCACCAGAACCACTTCTTGAGAAATCGCTCGGCCCACCCTCGGCGGCTGTAGTGCCACAGTTCCCGAAAGGTCTCCTTCAGCAGATACGCTCGATTGGTTCTCAGATTCAAGCGCTCCAGATGGCCCAGCCGGGCCTTCTGGGGGTCGGTCAGGTTCTCCGGATTCTTCAACCAGATATACCGAGTCCGCTTCAGCAACTCCGGATGCTCCTTCTTCAGTTCGGCCGCCTCTTGCCGGCGGACCTCATCGACTGCTTCGTTCAGATGGCGGACCAAGTGGAACTTGTCAAAGACCAGAATCGCGTCGGGCAACTCCCGCTCCAGGACCTCCACATAGGGCTGCCACATATCGCAGCAAACCCCTTGGACACAGCCCTGGAGGGCCTCTCCATGCTCTTGGAAGAACTTCCGCAAGGTTTCTTTGTCCCGCCCCTCGCCGGACCACAGCAGGCTCTTGTTCGTCAGATCGTAAACGTTCGTCACGTAGACGTGGCCCTTGCGACGAGACAGCTCATCGATGCCGATGTACAGCACCGCCCCAATCTGACGGTGCTCTCGCCCATACGCTACCGCCTGCTGAACCGCCGCTTTGACCGTGTTCCAGTGGACATGATACATCCGAGCGACCACCTCCCAGGCCAGCAGCTTGCCCATCGCACTGAGCAGCCAAATCAGTCCCCTGGAGAGCCGACATTTCCCCTGGGACCACGGAATCGCCTCGACCGTCACCTTCCGGCACGTCGGACAACAGACCCGGGCGGGACGGTAGACCAACTCCACCGGGATACCCCACAAGGGCACATGCTTCCACCGCCGAACCGTCAATCGATCCCGTACCCTCGCCCGCGTACCACAACGGCCACACCGCAGACGCCGACGGCCCTTGCGGTCCAAGTGAACCTCAATCCGATCAGCCGTCTCCACGATCCTTTGCACCTTGTGCCATTTGATCTTCAGCGTCCTTCGAAGTACACTCTTGAGCAGCATGTGCTATTCTCCAGGGGTCGTCTTTCTCTAACCAGTTGTCAACCCCTGAGTTAGCACATGCTATTTCCGCTGTCCATGCACAGATTTGTGAGACGAACC
>Ga0315274_10001381_pt1 | contig 37375 bp, 24 predicted proteins | sample YL17G02_20_MG_FD_203700 | JGI IMG/M metagenome (GOLD analysis project Ga0315274, IMG submission 203700) | Sediment microbial communities from Yellowstone Lake, YNP, Wyoming, USA - YL17G02_20 | ecosystem: Environmental > Aquatic > Freshwater > Lake > Sediment | place: USA: Wyoming | collected...
TCTCAGGCCGGTGAAGGAGCTCAGGCATGGCCCGGTGTTCATGGCGTTTGAACGCGGGTTCCAGGCCATCAACCACGGCTACCGCCTCCTCCTGGGTTGGGCGCTGGCCCACCGCTTCCTGATCCTGGTCCTGGCCCTGGGCACGTTCGTGTTGATGGTCGTAGCCTACCTCGGCCTCGAACAGGAATTCCTGCCCGAAGAAGACAAAGGCCGCATTTTCTGCTTTGTCATCGCGCCGGAGGGGTCCACGAGCGAATACACCGACCGCATGTTACGCCAGATGGAGAAGATCGTGAGCGAGACCCCGGAGGTCGAGCGTTACGCCGCCATCGTCGCGCCTGGTTTCCAGGGCCCGGGCCGCGCCAACATCGGGGTCATGTTCATGACGTTGAAAGAACAACGGCGGCGGAGTGTGCAAGAGATCGTCAATGGCCCGGAAGGATTGCGCACGAAGTTCCTCAGAGACGTTGAAGGCGCCCTGGCCATTCCCAGCATCCCCAAAGCCATCGGACGAAGCTCCGGGGCGCCGTTTGAACTCGTGCTGCAAAACCAGGACCTGGAGGCGCTCAATCAGGCGGCAATCAACCTTGCCAACCGGCTCCGCACCATCACCAACGCCAGCGGCAGACCGCTGTTCATGAACCTCCGCTCCTCCTTCGAGGTGAACAAGGCCGAGCTGCGCGTGAACATCAACCGCAACCGCGCCGCAGCCCTCGGGGTCTCGGTCGAAGACATCTCCCGCACGCTGCAAATCCTGTTCGGCGGCCTGGACTTGAGCCGCATCAAGCTCGGCGGCAAGGAATACGACGTGATCGTCCAACTGGAACGCCGCTCGCGCTTGACGCCGCAGGACCTGGACCGCCTCTATGTCCGCAGTGCTACCGGCGACGTGATCCAGTTGAGCAGTGTGGTGACCTACCAGGCCGGCGCGGCGCCCAACGCCATCGACCACTACTCGCGCCTGCGCAGTGCAACCATTTCCGGCACCCCGGTCGATGAGCCGATCGGCACCGCGATGGCCCGCGTCGAGCAAATGCTGGCGACCGAGCTCCCGGCGGGATTCCTGTACACTTGGGGTGGCGAGGCGCGCGACCTGAGAGACACCGGCCGCGAGGTTTGGTTCGTGCTGATCCTGGCCCTCGTAATCGTCTATATGGTGCTGGCATCGCAGTTCGAGAGTCTGATCCATCCGTTCACGGTGATCCTGGCCGTGCCACTGGCCGCGGTGGGCGCCTTCGGCGCGCTCTGGCTTCTGAATTTCCTGGGCAAGGCCGGCGTCATCCCTCTGATTCCGGCAATGAACATCAACCTGTTCAGCCAGATCGGCCTGGTCCTGCTGATCGGCCTGGTGACCAAAAATTCGATCCTGCTGGTCGAATATGCCAACCAGGCGCGCGCCAGAGGCGCGAATGCCCATGAGGCCATGATGCAGGCCGGTACGGTCCGGTTGCGTCCCATCCTCATGACGGCGTTCTCGACCGTCGCGGGTATCCTGCCCATTGCGATTGGGTTTGGGGCCGGAGCGGAGAGCCGCCGGCCTATGGGCGTGGCGGTCGTGGGCGGGATGCTCACCAGCACGTTTCTCACCCTGGTCATCATTCCGGTCGTCTATACCGTGTTCAGCGACATCGTCACGTGGACCCGTCGCAAGACCGCCGCGGCGCCCGGATCACCGGCCCACGTCCCGGCGCCCGGACCTGTCGTCAAAACTTGAGCGACCCGTGAGCTGTTCGCGGGCGGCGTGGGCTGGGCCTGCTTCCGAGAGATGAAAAACCTTATCCCCGTCCTGACACCCATCCTGGCCGTTGTCGCCGCCTCGCTCGTCTCCTGCTCCAAATCCGGGGCTGGCCCCGCCCGGCCGCGCCCCGATCCGGCCGTGCCAGTGACGGTGGCGGTGGTGGAGGTCGTGCCATGGGACCGCGTGGTGCCCGTGGTGGGTCCGTTGTCGCCCAAGGACGAAGCGGCGGTGAGCGCCGAAGTCGAGGGCCGCGTGGAGAAGGTGCTTGTGGACGTGGGCGAGGCACGGGCACCCGGGGAGGAAATGGCGCTGATCGACACCTCGTCGTACGAAGCGCAGCTTCAGTTGGCCGCCGCCAACCTCGCCAAAGCCCAGGCCAATCTCACCAACGCCGAGCAGAATCTCCGGCGGATTCAGGAGCTGCGCGCCGTGAACATCTCGGCCGCCAGCGACCTTGACCTGGCCACCGCCCAGGCCGGCCAGGCGCGCGCCGAGGTCCAAGCCCAGGAAGCGGCCCATGCCATCGCCCGCATCAACCTCAATCGCTCGCACGTCAAAGCCCCCTTCGCCGGCAGCGTCGCCGCCCGCCTGGTCAGCGCCGGCGACTACGTCAAAGCCGGCACGCCCCTCTACCGCATCGTCAACGACACCGAGCTCAAACTCACCGTGCCCGTCAATGAAGGTTATGCCGGCGAGGTCAAAAACGGACAGACGGTCCGCTTCAGCGTGGACGCTTACCCGAACCAGGTTTTTGAGGGCCACGTCTATCTGATCAGCCCAGCCGTCAACACCGCCAATTCGACCTTCCCGGTCTCGGCACTGGTGACCAACGCCACACGCCGGCTCAAAGCCAATACCTTCGCCCACGGGGAACTGGTGCTCGCCCGGAACGTTCCTACCGCCGTCGTGCCGCTGGGCGCGGTCGTCCGCTTCGCGGGCGTGACCAAGGCGTTCGTCATCGAGCACGATATCGCCCGTCTGCGCAACGTCCAGGCGGGCCGCGTCAAAGACGGCCGACAGGAAATCCTGGCCGGTTTGAAGGCCGGTGAGACGGTCGCCCTGAATGGCAACACCAAGCTGTTCGAGGGCGCAAAAGTCCGCCTGCAGCCGGCTGACAACCCCGCCTCCGGCAAGCCGGACAACGAGCGAGCCGCGGCTGAGCCGACCAAACCGGAGGCGCGACCGTGAACGAGCCGACCGATCCATCCCCATCCGCGCCAGGTCCCGGAGCGGGCGCCCAGGGCAGCCAACCTGAGATTTCAAATTTGAAATCTCAAATCTCAGAGAGTGGCGGCCTGCCGCTGGCCAACCTGTGCATCCAGCGCCCGGTCTTTGCCACGATGATCAACCTGTTCCTCGTGGTGCTGGGCTGGTTCTCGTTCCAGCGGTTGGGCGTGGACCAAACGCCCAACGTGGACCTGCCCATCGTCACCGTCACCACCACGCTGCGGGGCGCGTCGCCGGAGGAAGTCGAAACCAGCGTCACCAAACCGCTGGAAGAGATCATCAACACCATCCAGGGCATTGACGAACTGACCAGCGTCTCGCGCGAAGGCATCTCGCAAATCGTGGTCTTCTTTCTCATGGAACGTAACCGGGACGTGGCCGCCCAGGATGTGCGCGACAAGGTCAACACCATCCTGGCCCGCCTGCCGGACAACACCGACCCGCCCATCATTGACAAATTCGACGTGGACGCCTCGCCGGTGCTGACCATCAGCGTCAGCGCGCCACGCGATCTGAAGGAGATTACCTTCATCGCCGACAAGCGCATCAAACAGAACCTCGAAACGGTCCGGGACGTCGGCTCCATCACCATCGTCGGGGGGCGCGCCCGCGCCGTGCAGATCGCCGTGGACCTGGAGGCCTTGCGCGCCCGCGGGCTGACGATCGAGGACGTGCGGCTGGCGCTCCAGCAACAGAATATCGAAGTCCCAGGCGGGCGGGTGGACCAGGGCCAGCGCGAGTTGGTCGTCCGCACGCTCGGTCGCATGGCCTCGGCCGAGCAGTTCAACGACCTGATTGTGGCCAACATCGCCGGCCAACCCGTCCGCCTGCGGGACATCGGCACCGTGACGGATGGGGTGGAAGAACCACGCTCGATGTCCCGGTTGAACGGCGTGGCCTCCGTCGCGCTGACGGTGCGCAAGCAGTCCGGCAGCAACACCGTCAAGGTCATCGAGGGCGTCAAGCAGCGGCTGGAGGAACTCAAGTTCGTCCTGCCGCCGGACTTCAAAATCACCATCATCCGCGACCAGTCCATCTTCATCAACCGCTCGATGCACGAGGTGAGCTTCCACCTGCTGTTCGGCGCGGTCCTGGTCGCGCTGACGGTCTTCTTCTTCCTGCACGACTGGCGTGGCACGGTCATCGCCTCGGTGGCCATCCCCGCTTCGATTATCGCCACGTTCGCCATGATGCGGGCGATGGACTACACGCTGAACAACTTCACCATGCTCGGCCTGGTGTTCGCCGTCGGCATCGTGATTGACGATGCGATCGTTGTGCTGGAGAACATCCATCGTACCATGGAGGAAAAAGGGGTCTCGGCGGTGGAAGCCGCCAGGCGCGGCACGCGGGAGATCGCCCTGGCCGTCATGGCGACCACGCTCTCGTTGGTGGTCATCTTCCTGCCGCTGGCCTTCATGAGCGGACGCGTCGGGAGATTCTTTTCCAGCTACGGTGTGACCGTGGCCTTTGCCATCATGGTCTCGCTGTTCATCTCCTTCACGCTGACGCCGATGCTGGCGTCGCGGTTCCTGCGGCACACGACCGACGAGAAGGTCCGCGAGAAAAAGGCCCACGGCGGCGCGTTTCTCCGCTGGCTGGGCCGGCACTACGAAACCACCTTGCGCTGGAGCCTGGCGCATCGCTGGGTGATTTTCACCGGCGCAGGCCTCTGCATGCTCTCGACCGTGGGCCTGGTACGCCTGACCGGTTTTAATTTCATGCCGCAGGACGACTCCAGCGAGTTCGAGATCGCCATGATCATGCCCGAAGGCTCCAGCCTCGATCGCTCGCTGGACCTGTGCACGCAGATCGAGACGCGGCTCAAAACCATCCAAGTCCGCGGCCAGCCGGCGATCACCGATACGCTGGTCAGCATCGGCGAAACCTCCGGGCGCATCGGCAAAGGCGAAGGCGATGTAACGCGCGCCAGCATCTACTGCCGGCTGCCGCAACTGGGCGGCTTCTGGTCCACCTTGCTCGGCCAGTCCCGCCGCTGGTCGCAGTTTGAGGCGATGGGTGTGGCGCGGCGCATCCTGACCGATTACCCCGACACGCGCAGCAGCGTGCAACTCATCGGCGGCATGGGCGGCGGCGGACGCAACGCCGATCTCCAATTCAACCTCGTCGGCCCGGATTTGGACAAATTGACGGAGACCTCCACACGGATGATTGAGCACTTGCGACAACTGCCCGGATGCGTCGATCTGGACACCAGCCTCTCGGAGCGCAAGCCCGAACTCCAGGTGCGCATCGACCGCGAGAAGTCCAGTCAGTTCGGGCTGCGCGCCGCGGATGTCGCCAACGCGCTGCGCACGCTCGTCGGCGGCCAAATCGTCTCCACGTACAAGGAAGCTGACGAACAATATGACGTGTGGTTGCGCGCGCTGGCGGACGATCGCAACACCGCCGAGGCCGTCGGCCAGATCGCCTTGCGGGTAACACCGCCAAACAAAGGGGCCAGCAGCAGCAGCCTCGACACGCAACTGGTCACGCTGGACAATTTCGTCCAACTGGCCGAAGAACGCGGGCCGAACCAGATCGAGCGTTACCAGCGCCAACGGAAGGTCACGGTCAGCGCGAACCTGGTGAATTACCCACTCGGTGACGCGATGACCGCGACGCACCAGGCCTTTCAGGGGCTGAACGCGCCGGCGGATTACCAGCTCATTTTCACCGGCCGCGCCCGGACGCTGGTGGAAACGGGCCAGAACTTCCTCATCGCTTTCGGACTGGCCATGGTCTTTATGTATATGATTTTGGCCGCGCAGTTCGAGCACTTCGTTTATCCGGTTTCCATCATGCTGGCCGTGCCGCTCTCCCTGCCCTTTGCCCTCCTGAGCATGATCCTCCTGGGCGAACCGCTCAACATCTATGCCGTTTTTGGTTTGTTCATGCTGTTCGGCATCGTGAAGAAAAACGGCATCCTCCAGATTGACTATACCAACACCCTCCGCGCCCGCGGCCTGGACCGCGAAAGCGCCATCCTCCAGGCCAATCGCGTCCGCCTCCGGCCCATACTGATGACAACGATGATCCTGGTGGCCTGCATGATCCCCATCGCCCTGGGCAAAGGCCCCGGCTCCGCCGGCCGCGCCGCCATGGCCAAGGTCATTATCGGCGGGCAGATGCTCTGCCTGTTGCTCACCCTCCTGGTGACGCCCGTCAGCTACTCGGTCTTCGATGATTGGGGCAAGGGCCGGTTCTTCAAGCGGGGCGGACCGAGCCCGTGAAGTGCCCAGCGCGCACTCTCCCAGGAACCGGCCTCCTATCGGTAGGGCGAGACTCCGTCGAGCCCTGACTTCCTTGGCCGCACGTGATTCCAGGGCTCGACGGAGTCTCGCCCTACCAAGAGTCAAAAACGGTTCATGGGCCGTGTGCAGTTCAAAAAGCAACAGGTGGCTCTCCCTGAAGCAGAGGGTGGGAGTCCTTGGCCGCAGCGGCGCCGGGCCAACTCCCGCTTTTTGGGATTTGCCAAAGCGCACGGCATGGGCGACCCCGCTACGCCCGGGGACGCAGTCGTCCGTCGTCTGTCCTCCGTCAACTCACGGCGAAGGTTCGCTTCAGGTACGCCAGACTCTGGGTGGCGATGACCTCCGCCCCTTCTTCGAACTGGAAGACCTCCACCGAGACGTAGCCCTCGTAGCCAACCTCCTTCAGCGCCGCCGCGATCGGTTTGAAGTCCACCTCGCCAAAGCCCGGGCCTTTCAGGTTCTTGTCGTTGGCGTGGAAGTAAGCAAAGTGCGGCCACGACTCACGGATGATCTGTGGGATCGGCTTGGACTCCGAGGACATCGCCTTGACGTCGAGAATGATCTTGAAGTGCGGCGACTCCAGTTGGTGCACAAACCGGATCGCCTCGGCCGCCGTGTTGATGAAGTTCGTCTCCACCGGCGACAGCGGTTCAAGGCAGATCGTCACGCCGCGCGCTTCCGCCCGTTTCACTGGCTCGCGAAAGGTTCCGGTCGCCCAGTCCCAAGCCTGCTCGGCCGTCACCCCCGGCAGGACATTGCGTTGTTTGGGCGAACCGACCACCATGAACCGGCCGCCCACGTCAGCACAGAACTCCACCAACTCGCAGAAATACCGGCTCGTTCGGGCGCGGAGCGCCGCGTCCGGGTGGTTGAGGTGAAGTCCTTCTGGTTTCACAAGCACCCAATGGATGCCGGAGATGGCGAGCCCAGCCCGTTCAGCGGTCTGGCGGATCGTCCGGCGCTCGTCCGGCGTGATCTCGGTGACGGAGTTGGCCAGGGTAAACGGGGCGATCTCGACCGCGTCGTAGCCCGTCTTGGCCGCGAACCCAATAGCGTCTTGCAGCTTCCATCCCTGGAAGATCTCGTTGCAGATGGCGAATTTCATTGTTCGAACGTCAAGACCGGCTCGGTGTAGAACGTGGCACCCATGGCCCCGCCGATGGCATAGCGGTTCAATACTCCGGCGCTTTCCAAGCTTTTGAGGACCTGCAGGGTCTTTTCCATGCTTGCCTGGAACGTAATAGCTCGAACCTCCCAGAGGCTCAAGTCCGCAGTGGAGCAAGTTAGCCGGTAACCGGTCCCGAAAAAAGTGAAAATAACCTGAAAGATCCATCCGACCTCGGTGTTGAAGGCTTGGAATGAGATGAAATCGGTGTGGCCGCAGGGCCAAAAGCGGCAGATGAGACTTTGAATGACAAGCGGCGCATGAAAACGAGCGGAGAAACGGCGGAACGACGACGTGAGGGGCGGAGCCGCTATTGCGTCCTGGGGCAATGAAAGGGAGGAGTGACGAGCCTTTAACTGAGAAACCAAATCCTATGAAGAAGATCAGCGCCAGATTGTTTGCGAGTGTCTCATTGATCATCACGGCTATCGGGGCCGGCACGCCGCTGGCAGGTCACGCCGCATCCGAAGTCGCCGCGTGGGGCGCAGGAGGTCCGGGAGCTTCAGGCGATCCTAACTATGGCCAGTCGATAGTGCCCAGCGGGTTGAGCAACGTGGTGGGGATTGCAGCGGGATATGCTCACAGTCTGGCGCTGACGGCCGAGGGCCGGGTGGTGGGGTGGGGCGGGGAGACAGTGCCCAGCGGTCTGAGCAACGTGGTGGCGATTGCGGCGGGAGGGGGTTTCAGTCTAGCGCTGACGGCCGAGGGCCAGGTGGTGGGGTGGGGCGGGGAGACAGTGCCCAGCGGGTTGAGCAACGTGGTGGCGATTTCGGCGGGATATGGGTACAGTCTAGCGCTGACGGCCGAGGGCCGGGTGGTGGGTTGGGGGGACGCCAGCTACTGGAACGGCAATGAAATGGTCCCCATGACAGTGCCCAGTGGGTTGAGCAACGTGGTGGCGATTTCGGCGGGATATGATCATAGTCTGGCTCTGACGGCCGAGGGCCGGGTGGTGGCGTGGGGCGAAAACTGGGCCGGCCAGACGACTGTGCCCAGCGGGTTGAGCAACGTGGTGGGGATTGCGGCGGGGTATTATCACAGTCTAGCGCTGACGGCCGAGGGCCGGGTGGTGGCGTGGGGCTCCAACCATTCAGGTGAGACGCATGTGCCCAGCGGGTTGAGCAACGTGGTGGCGATTGCGGCGGGAGGCGAGCACAGTCTGGCGCTGACGGCCGAGGGTAGGGTGGTGGCGTGGGGGTCCTACAACAACGGCAAGGACTTGGTTCCGATGACTGTGCCCAGCGGGTTGAGCAACGTAGTGGCGATTGCGGCGGGAGTGGGGTGGGGGGGCAATCACAGTCTGGCCCTGACGGCCGAGGGCCGTGTGGTGGCGTGGGGCGCGGGAACGAACAATACCGGCTCATGGCCGCAATACGGGCAGTCCCAGGTGCCCAGCGGGTTGAGCAACGTGGTGGCGATTGCGGCGGGAGGGGCTCACAGTCTGGCGCTGACGGCTGAGGGCCGTGTGGTCGGGTGGGGCGACAACAGTCGGGGCCAAGCTACTGTGCCCAGTGGGTTGAGCAACGTGGTGGCGATTGCGGCGGCAGGAGCGTTTGTGGGCATGGGAGGTCCTTACGGGTGCAGTCTGGCGCTGAGCGGTCTGCCGCCGGGTGTGGGGGCGCCCGCCTGCGCCGGCCCGCGCTTGCTGGTGGCCACGGCGGATCGAGCCTTCCACCACCGGATCCTCGGCAAGAACGGCGTCGATGCTTACGGTGCCGTCGGCTTGCCGTCGGGTTTGGTGCTGGACCCAGAGACCGGCCTGATCACTGGGCTGCCGGCGCAAGCCGGAAAGTATTCGGTGGTCCTTTCCGCCACCAATAGCGTGGGGTCGAGCGCGTGGACGGTGACGCTGTTTGTGAACGAGTCGGCCGCCCCAGCGATCCTCAGCAGTGGGCTGGTGCTGGCCGGTCTGGGCAGCGGGTTCAATTACGCCGTGGACACCTACTACGTGCCGGAGTGGTATGGAGCCACCGGGCTGCCGGTGGGACTGGCGATAGACGCGCAAAGCGGGGTGATTTCCGGGGTGCCGGTGGAATTGGGCGACTTTGTGATAAGCCTGGTGGCCAGCAATCGCTCCGGGTTGGCCACTGGTTCGTTGACCCTCCGGGTGTCACCCGTGGTGGGGTGGGGCTACAACGGGGAGGGCCAGACGACTGTGCCCAGCGGGTTGAGCAACGTCGTGGCGATTGCGGCGTGGGGGGAGCAGTGGAGCGGTTACAGTCTGGCGCTGACGGCCGAGGGCCGGGTGGTGGCGTGGGGCATGCGCTACAACGGCTCGAACTCCTGGGTCTCAATCACAGTGCCCAGCGGGTTGAGCAACGTAGTGGGGATTGCGACGGGAGGGGATCACAGTCTAGCGCTGACGGCCGAGGGCCGGGTGGTGGGGTGGGACTACAACGGGAGCGGGCAGACAGATGCGCCCGGCTGGTTGAGCAACGTGGTGGCGATTGCGGCGGGATATGCTCAGAGTCTGGCGCTGACGGCCGAGGGCCAGGTGGTGCAGTGGCCCGGTAGCGCAGTGCCCAGCGGCTTGAGCAACGTGGTGGCGATTGCGGCGGGATCCTATCACAGTCTGGCGCTGACGGCCGAGGGCCGGGTGGTGGGGTGGGGCGCTAACTGGTTCGGCGAGACGGATGTGCCCAGCGGGTTGAGCAACGTGGTGGCGATTGCGGCGGGAGGGCAACACAGTCTGGCGCTGACCGCCGAGGGCCGGGTGGTGGCGTGGGGCGCAGGAGGTCCGGGGACTTCAGGCGATCTTAACTACGGCCAGGCGACAGTGCCCAGCGGCTTGAGCAACGTGGTGGCGATTGCGGCGGGATACGCTCACAGTCTGGCGCTGACGGCCGAGGGCACCGTGGCCGCTTGGGGCAGCTACCTATACGAATTTGACGCAGGGTGGCCGCTCTACGCCCCGATGACAGTGCCCAGCGGGTTGAGCAACGTGGTGGCGATTGCGGCGGGAGGCTATCACAGTCTGGCGCTGAGCGGTTTGCCGCCCGGTGTGGCCGCGCCCGCCCGGGTCGGGCCACGGTTCCTGGTGGCCACAGCGGACCGGGCTTTCCACCACCGCATCATCGCCAAGAACGGTGCCATCGCTTACGGCGCTGCCGGCTTGCCGCCCGGCCTGGTGCTGGACCCAGACACTGGCCTGATCACCGGGCTGCCGACGCAAGCCGGAACGTATTCGGTGGGCCTTTCGGCAACCAATAGCGCAGGGTCGAGTGCCTGGACGGTGACGCTGTTTGTGAACGAGCCTGCCGCTCCAGGGATCCCTGGTGGGCTGGTGCCGGCCGGTTTGGGCAGTGGGTTCAGTCACGCCATGGTGGTCTACAATGCGCCGGAGTGGTATGGGGCCAGCGGGCTGCCGGGGGGCTTGATCATTGACGCGCAAACCGGGGTGATCTCCGGGGTGCCGGCGGAATTGGGCGACTTCGTGGTGAGCCTGGTAGCCAGCAATCGCTACGGGCTGGGCACTGGCTCTTTGACCCTTCGGGTGTCACCCGTGGTGGCGTGGGGCTTGAACGGCGACGGCCAGACGGATGTGCCCAGCGGTTTGAGCAACGTAGTGGCGATTGCGGCGGGAGTGGGGTGGGGGGGCAATCACAGTCTGGCCCTGACGGCCGAGGGCCGTGTGGTGGCGTGGGGCGCAGGAGCTCCGGGGACTTCAGACTATCCTAACTACGGCCAGACGACAGTGCCCAGCGGGTTGAGCAACGTGGTGGCGATTGCGGCTGGATCTTTTCACAGTCTGGCGCTGACGGCCGAGGGCTGGGTGGTGGCGTGGGGCCACAACAGGTTCGGCCAGACGACAGTGCCCAACTGGTTGAGCAACGTGGTGGGCATTGCGGCGGGAGCCTATTACAGTCTGGCGCTGACGACCGAGGGCCAGGTGGTGGGGTGGGGCGAGACGACTTTGCCCAGCGGGTTGAGCAACGTGGTGGCAATTGCGCCGGGGTTGGCGCTAACGGCCGAGGGCCAGGTGGTGGCGTGGGGTGGGACGACTGTGCCCAGCGGGTTGAGCAACGTGGTGGGGATTGCGGCTGGAGAGGGGTTCAGTCTGACGCTGACGGCCGAGGGCACCGTGGCCGCTTGGGGCAGCCACACATACGGCTACGATGAGAAGGGAAACTCACTCTACGCTCCGATGACCGTGCCGAGCGGCTTGAGCAACGTGGTGGGGATTGCGGCGGGAGCTGATCACAGTCTGGCGCTGACGGCCGAGGGCCGGGTGGTTGGGTGGGGCGCAGGAGGTCCGGGGACTTCAGACTATCCTAACTACGGCCAGGCGACAGTGCCCAACTGGTTGAGCAACGTGGTGGGCATTGCGGCGGGAAGCCGACACAGTCTGGCGCTGCTGCAACAACCTACGGTGCCCACGCCTCGACTGGAGTTGTCGCGGGCGATGTCCGGACTCGAATTGCAGGCCCACGGTGCGCCTGGGATTTCCTGCCAACTGCTGCGCGCGTCCCGCTTGCCCGGACCATGGCTGCCGGCAGAACCCGTCACCTTTACCAACAACGCCCAACTGCTTCGCGCACCCGACACCTCCGAACCCGCCCAGTTCTACCGTCTCCTGCGGAAGTGACTGTGGCGGCCCGCAGAAAAGAGTGTCTGCGCCACCGGAGAGGATTCATCGAGGCCACCGCGGCCAGACGTCCAAGCCGACCCGCTTGAGCAATGCCTGGAACCTGGGTTCGGTCTGCAAGTCACGCCAGGCCGGATCCATCCGCAGCCCGCCGCCGGCCCAGTCGGTTTCCACCAGGCATTCGGACTTGTCGTCACAGGCCTGTTCCAGGGAGCTCAGGGCTTCGTCCTTTTGACCCAAGGCGGCGTGCACACGGGCCACGAAGTAGGGCTGCACATAGTGGAGGCGCGCACGCTCCTTCAGTTGGCGGAGGACCTCGAGCGCCTTCTCCCGCTCGCCCATGCGGGCATAGGTGTAGCCGAGCAAGGCCTCCAGTTCCTGTTTGTCTTCGACGGCTCGCCCCTGCCTGGTGGCCTCGATGGCCAGCGGGTAATCCGGCTTCTCGACGGCGCAGTACGCCAGCGAGATGAAGCCGACGTGGTGGCCCGGATACATCTGCAAGGTCTTGCGGGCCTCCTGGATGCCCTCAGCATAGCGACCCTCCACATAACGGGCCGCCATCGTGTGGTATCGCGCTGTAACGTCGGTCCGGTTCTGTCGCTCGAACATCTCCTGCTCAATCCGCGCCTCCTCGAAGCGCCCGACGAATCGGTAGTGCATGGCCCAGAGCAGATGTTCTTCGGGCTGTTCGAGTCGCAGGCGCTCAAAGTCGGCGAGGGCACCATCCCAATCCCAATCGTAAAGGCACTTGTGGGCCAGCAGCCCGGCTCGCGCCGGGAAATGCGTGTCGTCCATCTGCACGACCTTTTGCATCCGCGTGCGGATCTCCGGCCAGATGATCTTGTGCGGCCGCTCTTCAGCGTATTCGCGCACGACCCAGGCGGCGCCGAATTCGGCATCCAGGAAACCCGCATCCCATCGGAGCGCCTCGTTGAAGGCGTCCAGTGCCGAATCCAGTGCCGTCCAGCTTCCCCTTTGTGAATTGGACTGACCAATCCGGCAGTAACCCAGCGCCACGAGATTATTGGTGAGCTTTCGGCTCATCTGCCGCTGGAGCTCCGGCGTGATGCTCAGGCCGAGCGCGCCGGCCACCTTGCCAATCGCTTGCTGTTCGAGGGCGATCAGGTCGTTGGTAGTGCCGGTGTAGGTCTCGGTCCAGAGCGGCTGGTCTTTGCCGGTGGCGTAGAGCGCCAGGCGCAGATCGACGGCGGGTTCCTCGACGCGGGCGCGGCCGGTCAGGACGTGGGTCATGCGGAAGTCCCGGCCCACCTGCCGCCGCAGTTCGTCCTCGTCGCGCGTGATCCAGGCCGACTTGCGCGGACCCACGCGCAGGCCCTGCCCCTTGAGCAGGTCGAGCGAGTCGATGAACGTGTCGGTGATCCGCGAGCGGAGGTCGTCGCCGGTCTGGTTGGTGCCCGCGTTGCGGAAGGGCAGGACGAAGATCGAGCGGCCTGAGGTCACGGCAGCCCGTTCGGGCGAGCTCGCCTGCCGCGTCCCGAACCAGACCACGCCCAACGCCACCACCAGGACTACGGCCGCAGGCAGCGCCTTCCACCCCAGGCGTCCCAGGTGTTCGAGGGTCCGTCGCCGCCGAATGGAGCCGCCCTGCTGCAGCCGCTCCAGCTCGGCCCCCAGCGCCGCCGCCGAGCCGTGCCGCCGGGTCGCGTCCCGCGCACAGGCCTTCACCACCACCTCGTTCACCTCGAGCAACCGACGCCGATCCGGCCACGTGCCCAGGTCCGACGGCAGCGTGGGAAACTGCCGCCGGTCCAGCCCCGTCGCCGCCTCATACAACACCTTGCCCAGGCTGAACAGATCGGCCTGCGGACTGCCCGGCCCTTCCGGCGGCAGATAGCCTTCGGTGCCCACGATCGACCGGCTGTCGCCGACTTCCGTCACCAGCCCCACATCCGCCAGCTTCGGCTGCCCGTTCACGAAGATCAGGTTCGACGGTTTGATGTCCCGGTGGACAAGGCCGTGTTCGTGCAGATGACCCAGCGCCGCAGCCAGCGAACGGCCGAGGGCGAGGCACTCGTCCACCGGCAGTCGGCCGCGAGACTTCAGTTCGCTGCGGAGCGTGTGCGGGGAGTAGTGTGGAAGATCGGAGTTGGGAGATCGGAGATCGCAGATTGAAGCTCCGGGCTCGGTTTCCCCATCTCCAATCTTCGATCTTCCAGCTTCCATCCTCGATCTTCCATCTTCCATCTTCACCGGCGCTGAGTCGGCGAGCTCCATGACGTAGTAGAAGTACCCTTCGGCCTCGTTCCGTCCCACGTGGAGCACCTGCACCAGGCCCGGATGCGACCGGGATACCGGCTCGAATTTGAGCAGCCCTTCAAACTCGCGCTGGTACGGTCGTTCGTCCTCGAACTCCTTTCGGTAAACCACCTTGACGGCGCGCCAGGTGTTGGTCGTGCGGTTGCGGGCCAGCCAGACCCCGCCGTAAGCCCCGTGACCGATCAGGCGCAGCAGGTCGTGATCGGGAATCGTCGGCGCCGGAAGACCCCCGGAAGTCGCTGCCCGTGCCTCCGCAATACCGACCGGCCTGAAAGCGCCATCACCTGGCGATTCTGAACCCGACCCTTTCACAAGGGTTGCATACTACGCCACGGACTGGTCCCGCCGTCCAGAGATTCCGCTTGGCGAACAGTCTGGCTCGTCGGATCGGGTGTGGTTAGGGCCAGCAATCGCAGAGTATCCCCAGTGTGCTTGGGCGGCGCCACCCGGTCTTGAGTCCAACTCTACTCCAACGTCGTGCGCGCGACTTGCCGGTTCGCGGCCAGAAGGTTCTGCACGAAGCGTCTCAGCTCAGCGGTGGTTGGCGGGTGCGTCACGGGCGCCTCCTGCCAGTAGTCCGGCTTACCGCAAGCCTCTAGGTGCTGTTGGAGTTTGCGGTGAAACTCGGCCGGGTTGTAGTCGTTGTCGGTGGCGCAACTGGCTTGCAACAGCAGCCTTGGCCAGTCCACTTTTTTCTGCTGGTCAACTGCGAAAAGATCGATCAGGTCTCGCGTGAATCCTCGGGTGGAAAACGCCGACACCTTCGCGAACAGCAAGTCCGGCAGACTCACCACTTGAAGTCCGGAGATGTGGCGGCTAGGTTGATACTTGCGGCGATGACGGAGGTAGGGCCTGGCGATCTCGACGCGGAGGACGTGGCGGCCTACCCTGACCTGGTACTCGTAGATGTCCTCACTGAGCCGGCTGATCAGCTTGAGTTGCCGCGTGCTGACCGGGAAGCGGCGGTGGACCACCTCGAGCTCTTCGGCCTGATTCTGCAGGTCGATGTCGAAGCTGTACCGTCCAAGGTGATTCTCGAGATGTTCGTGATGCAGCGCGTTCGCCCCCGCTAGTGCTCCCGCTGTTTTCAACTCGGGCAGGACCTCGAAGGCCCGAACGATGACCGTCCAGTCCGGTGGCCGCGGCGAGCTCATGAACCCTTCAAGAACAACTCGCGCAGGGTTCGCTGCGTCTGCCTTTGACCGTGTTCGAGGCAAAACGCCAGGTCGAACCAGCCCTTAGGCAACTTTCGCCAGTGCCACGCACGCCCACGCTCAATGACGTTCAAGGCAACCTGTTTCTTGCCGAAGCCGCCGAGCTTTGGACCCAGATTCCAGGCAAAAGCCCGGAGTTCAGGCGGAACTGAATCGCGGCGACACGGTTTCTCGCCCTTCTGACGCGGACCCTTCATTCGCCGCAGTCTATCTGCAAGCTCCGGTTTTTCAAGCCGTCTGCTTCACATGGCGCACTCGCGCCGCCGACTACGCCAAGTTCGACTCCATTCGGCGGATTTCCTTCTTCAGCAAAGCGGACAGCCGATACTTGGCGAGATAGACCCGGGCCACGTTGATCCCGAGGGTGCGCGCCACGTCCAGGGCGGACTGCTGCTTGAGCACGTAGAGGTCGAAGATCTGGAATTGCATTGGCTCGACTTGGTCCCGCACTCGCTCGACCGCCGTCTCCAGAAGACTCCGCTCGTAGGCCGCATCCCATTCCGCTCCAAACTCCGGCGCCGCCGGGTCCGGCACCCGCTCGATGGTCGAGGTCCGGCCCGTCTCCTCCGAGCCATCCGGCCTCGGGTTCTTTCCTGACGTCACCTGGCCGGCCGGCTGCCGATGTCGTCGCCGGAACTGGTTCTTAATCCGCCAGACTGTCAGGTTCAGCAGCCAGGTCTTGAAGGCGCAGACCTTGGGATCATAGGCGAATCCCGGGAGGTTTTTGGCCACGGAGATGGCCGTTTCCTGAACCACCTCCTCCGCCTCGTCCTCAGTCAGGCCGGCCTTCAAGGCAAATGCCCGGATCAACCGCCCGTAAGTGGCGTAGAATTCCCGCCAGCTTTGCGGGTCATCGCCCGACTTCAGCCGGTTGAGCAGGCTGGGACGGGTCGGGATCGAATCGCCGGTCGCGGTGCCCATGATCGTAGTCATTCTATCCGTTTAACACCGACCAGCGAGGGATCTTTCAAGGAAAATGAACCATGATCCCGTGGCGGCCGAGGTGAGGAGTCTCCGGCTGAAGGTGGTTTCTCGGGAATGGGGTCAGTCAATAGTTTCTTGCCATTCCTCTCGCGGCGCAGACGGCCGTTCACGCATTGACCAACTGTCTGCGTGGCCGGCGTGACGCAGGGGCTCAATACGCTCCTGTGATTCTTCAGCCTTCCAGTGGATCAAGACGACACGGCTCATGGTTGAGGCGAAGGTAGCAATAGTGGCTCTCCCCGGAAAGGCCCGAAGAACCGAAGTCTCCGATACAGGGCGGCAGTGAGTCCAAAAGCCACGCCGCCAGTTCAGCCCGCTCTCTTTCCGACAGTGCGGCGGCCGCATTTTGGATCTCCGTCACGGACATGATCATAGCACCGCGAAGCCGCAACCAAAGTGGAGCGCGGCTGTGTCTGCAGGACCAGCCGCAGCGCGGGTGATTGCGGATGGACTTGCGAAGGTGGGACCGCCCCCCGCGCTGCCAAGGTGCTGCGACTGGTGCTCCGCACACAGTCGCGCTCCGAAAATTCTTGCAGGTCGCGAGGATCCTACCCGATAGCAGGGCAGGGTAATCGTACCCCGTTTTCGAGGCAAGCGGTGGTGATCGGTGATCTGATCGGGACCGCCCATCCGATCGGTTCTGACCACGCAGTCTTCGCGACTCAGTTTCTCTTGATCTGCCTCAACAGTTCGTAAGCGCGTTTGGCGTTAGGGTCGCCGGCTTCCATTGCGCTGACGAGTTTGTTCTCCAACGCGACGATGGAGCTGTGGATCGCCAGCCCTTGTTGGAGGTTGACACTCCCACTGCTACGGACGGCTTGGAGGGACAGCACGGCCTTCTCGTATTCGCCGGCCCGCATGGCCTGCGCCGCCAAACTGGCATCCTGTTTCACCTCGGGACTCGCGTTGGCGAAGGCTTGCTCCAGTTGTGAAGCGGCCTCCTTGGGCGTCCGCACGGATTTATAGGCCTGGTCCTCGTCCGACTTGCCGCAACCGCTGAGTCCGAGCAGCAAGGCGGCGCCCAAGCCCGACACGAATGAGCGGATTAAATGAGTTGCCGTTTGCACCGCTGTGTCTTCGCAGGAGTTTCTGCGCGTGCCGAAATCACCGGATCAGTCCCCCCGCGGCGACCCCGGATTGCACCAGAACCGCCCTGGCTTGATGCCCGGATAGCCGCCGATGCCGGCCTCTTGGTAGAAGAGCTTGAACTTCAGATACTCGGTTTGCCCTCCGAACATGCCCATCACCGAACCAGTGTTGTGCCGGGTGGTAACCCCTTCGTCCGGCGTGCTTGTGGCGTTGTCCCAGTTGTCAGGCAGACGTTCATCCGCCTCCCAGTAGAGCATGTAGTGGGGTTGAAACTGAGTAGTTTTGTACGTTGTCCAATTCCCGCGCGGGCCCGTATCGTAGCCGGAGACGGCGCCGTTCATGACGTAGCTGCCGACCTGCATCTCCCGGGCACGGAACAAGGCGGTGTTCGTGCGGTCGAGGGGACACCAGTAGAGCTTGCGCTCCTTGTGGTAGGGCCAGAGCTGGCCCAGTTCGACGTTGTGCTGCGGCTTATTGGTGGTAACCCGTGTGTACAACCAATTGGCCACATTGAAGGTCTCGGAGCTCCACGAGGTGTACGGCAGGTAATCGTCGTTGTCGCCCACATACATGAGGGTGCACAAGAGGATTTGCTTCATGTTGCCGATGCACTTGGCGCGGTTGCCCTGTTCCTTGGCCTTGCTCAGCGCGGGCAGCAACATGCTGGCCAGGATGGCAATGATCGCGATGACGACCAGGAGTTCGATCAAGGTGAACGCGCGGCGAGGGAACATCAGCCGCGCACGACGCGAGGCAGCAGGACAATGTCTCATGGCTTGCTCTTTCGAGGCAGCCTGAACCTACGTGACCGGCTTTACGAAGTCACTCCCAAAAACGCGGGCGAAGCCTCCGGACTCATACCTTTTGCGCCTCCTTGGCCCAAGTATCTTTCAAGGTAATGGTGCGATTGAGCACGAGCCGACCGGACTGAGTGTCAGGGTCGAGTGTGAAATAGCCCAGGCGCTCGAACTGATACCGGAGTTCGGATTTCGCCTCATTCAGCGACGGCTCGCACTTGGCGGTCACAACTTGACGCGAATGCGGGTTCAGGAATGACTTGAAGTCGCCGCCCGCGTCAGGCTCGGGCACGGTAAACAGGCGGTCGTAGAGGCGCACCTCGGCGTCGATCGCGTGTGCGGCGCTGACCCAGTGCAGGGTGCCTTTCACTTTCCGTCCCGCGGTCGGCCCGCCGGTCTTACTGCCGAGATCGGCGGTGCAGCGCAGTTCAACCACGTTGCCCGCGGCATCCTTCACCACCTCGTCGCATTTGATGATGTAGGCGTACTTGAGCCGCACTTCACCGCCGGGGCGGAGGCGGAAGTACTTCGGCGGCGGGTTCTCCAGGAAGTCGTCGCGCTCGATGAAGAGCCTGCGGCTGAAGGGAATCTTGCGCGTGCCGGCCGCCAGGTCTTCGGGGTTGTTAACGGCGTCGAGTTCCTCGACCTGGCCTTCGGGGTAGTTCGTGACGAGGACTTTGATCGGGCGCAGGACAGCGAGGCGCCGGAGCGCGTGTTGGTTGAGGTCGTCGCGGATGGCGTGTTCCAGCACCGCGACGTCGGTGAGCCCGTTGTATTTGGTGATGCCGACGTGGCAGGCAAAGCTGCGGAGCGCGCTCGGCGTGACGCCGCGGCGGCGGATGCCGGAAATGGTCGGCAGGCGCGGGTCGTCCCAACCGCTGACGTGTTGCTCGTTCACGAGTTGGAGCAGCTTGCGCTTGCTCATGATGGTGTAGGTGAGGCTGAGGCGGGCGAATTCGTATTGGTGCGGCAGTGGCCGCGGCAGGTCGAGGTTCTCCAGAATCCAGTCGTACAAGGGGCGGTGCACTTCGAATTCCAGCGTGCAGATCGAGTGCGTGATGCCTTCGACGTAGTCGCTCAGGCAGTGCGCGAAGTCGTACATCGGGTAAATGCACCACTTGGCGCCGGTATGGTGATGCTCGGAGTGGCGGATGCGGTAGAGCACCGGATCGCGCAGCCAAATGTTCGGCGACTCCATGTCGATCTTCGCGCGGAGCGTCCGTGCGCCATCGGGGAACTCGCCCGTCTTCATGCGCTGGAACAAGTCGAGGTTCTCCGCGATGGAACGGTTACGCCACGGGCTTGCCTTGCCCGGGCGGTCCGGCGCGCCCCGGTATTGGTCCGTGTCCTCCGGGGTGAGGTCGCAGACGTAGGCTTTGCCGTTCTTGACCAGTTGGAGGGCGTACTCGTAGAGCTGGTCAAAGTAATCGGAGGCGTAGAACGGCTCCACGATGGCCGATGGCCGATTGCCGATTGCCGATTGAATTGCGCCGTGCACCTGTCCCACGACCGATCCGAGGTGGAAATCCGGCTTGCCGCCGCGGGGGACGGCTTCGGGCGTCTTGCCGCGAGGCTTCATGCCCAAGCGATCGTCGGCCCAGCCGCCGATCAGCCATTTGACGTCCGCGATGATGGACTCGACGTATTCGACCTCTTCCTTGGTCGGGTTGGTGTCGTCCAGGCGGAGGTTGCAGATGCCGCCGAATTCACGCGCGATGCCGAAGTTCAGGCAAATCGACTTAGCGTGGCCGATGTGCAGGTAGCCGTTCGGTTCCGGTGGGAACCGCGTGACGATCTGTTGGTACCGCCCAGCGGCGACGTCGGCGGCGACAATGTCCCGGATGAAGTCGGACGGCGCAGGAGTGACTTTGCCTGCATTTCCGCCTGTGGCATTATGTGGCGTTGTCATACCCCATCGTTTTATCGGTTCACTGGAAAAGCACAAGGCAGGGGTTGGCCTTCGCGCCCGCTCAAGGACTGGGAGCGAACGCACTAACGTCTCTGAATTCAGCGGAAAACCAAGGCTCGACCGCGTCGCCCTGCCGAGTTCGGTTGCGGTTCCGCTACGCTGCGATTAGTGTCGCGCCTATGTTTCGAAGAACCGCGGTTGCCGGCCGGCTGGTTTTGCTGATGTGGATGGGCGCTGGCGAGTGGGCGGGGGCGCAGATCACCGTTGAAGGACTCGCCGATCGGCAGGTGTATGTCGACAGGGTTTCCTTCCGGGTGCCCGCCGAACCGGGCTTTGAGTATGCGTGCCGGCTGGATGGCACGGACGTCCCCGCCTCGGACTGGATTGAAGTCAACCAGCCGGACTACCACGAACTGCGAGTGATCCGCACGGAGCCGCCGGCAAACGTCGTGACGAGCGGGCTCGTGCGGTTCATCGTCCGGTCGTCGGAACGTGGCGACAGCGAGTGGGGACTGCCGCCGTGGACGCCGTATCCGGTCATCAACTCTTCGTCAAATGAACTGGCCAGCGCGCATCTGCGGCTCATCACGCCCCAGGACTATCCCTTGGGTTTGGAGATTCCAGTGGTCGCCTGGATTGAGAACGACCAGGGCCGCGCAGTCCGCGCCAACGGCCTGCTCAGCGCACCCCATCATCCGTCGATTCAACTGCGCCGCGGCGTGGGCGCCGGTTTCCTCGCCGCCACGAACTCCGCCGGGCTGCTCCGCTACGCCGCTCAGCTCGCCGGACTCAACATCAACAAGACGATCAACCTGGAGAACGAGACCACCTGGACCACGGTCGCCGGCATCCTCAGCGACAGCACCGACTGGCCGGCGAATTCCCGCATCGCCGTCACGGGCAACGTCACCATCCCGGCGGGCTCCACGCTGACGATCGGGGCCGGGACAGTCGTCCGGTTGAACGCAGGCGTGGACCTTACCATCAACGGCCGCCTCATCATCAACGGCACGACCGATCGTCCGGTCGTCTTCACCCCCGTCGCTCGGACGCAGCCGTGGGGCGGATTCTTTCTGACTGCCGACACGGCACAGCTTGAGGCCACGGGCGCCATCTTTACCGGCAGCGGGGCCGATCCCAACGGGGTCCCCAACAGCCACCGGCACGAGCAGTGTCTGTTTTACTGCGACAACTCACCGCGGCTCACGCTGACCGATTGCGCCGCGATTTACCTGGCCGGGCAGTTCGGACACGGTGTGGACCGCGGCCAGCCCTGGACGAGCATTACGATCACGCGCACCCTGATCCAACGCTGCACCACGGGGGGAGAATGGAACGGTTGCGCACTCCAATTCCTGCAGTCCGCCTTGATCGAGACGCCGGCGGACGATCCGGTCTTTATCGATGGCGACAACGACGGCATTTACTTCACTACGGGACAATACGTCGTGCGGGACAGCCTCATTGGCTGGACCAAGGACGACGGAATCGATTCTGGCAGCGGTGGCACTGGTTCCGTCACGGTGAGCAATTCCTGGCTGGAATCGTGTTTCCATGAAGCGTTCGCATGGTCCGGGGGAGGCCGGACCACGACGAACCTGAACACCGTATGCCTGAATTGCGGGCAAGGCCTCGAGTGCGGGTACAGCATTGGAACGAATTCCCCCCTCGACTTCGCTGACCACTGCCTGAGCCTCGGCAACCTGACTGGCGCGCGTTTCGGCGACAATTACGACTGGACTTACAACGGATTCCTCCGCATGACCAACTCGTTGGTTCTCTATAACTACCGGGATGTGTGGGGTATGAACTGGCAGACGGACTCGCTGGGCTGGATCTACCGTACCAACGCGATGGACATCCGAGGCAACACCCTCAGCGCGCCCAACGCCAACCACCCCGACAACCTGGTTTGGGATCCCGCCCAGGATGGCTGGCGGTTGGCCGCGTTCATGACCACGCCGCCGGGTGCGCCGGTAGGCCTGGCCTTCGCGACGCGCAGCTCGCAAGCCGACCTTGCCATCTTGGCCAGCGGTCTTTCTGTGGGTTTGAGCACGTTCACCACCAACGTCGTGGCCGTCGATTACTCGGTCGAAGCTGCCGGACAGACTCTGACCAACGACACATTGCAGTTCGCCCCCGGTGAAACCGTCAAGAGACTGGCGTTGCCCGTCCAGATTCCGCCGGACACCGCGCTGGTGCGGGTGGGGTTGAGCCACCCGGTCCACGCCGAGTTCACCGGCCCCACGAGTTTTTACTTCGTGGATAATAGCGCCACCAGCGTCAAGCTCATCTCGGCCGGTTCGCTTTGGCAGTATCTGGATACCGGCGAGGACGCCGGCATAGCTTGGCGCACGCTGGCCCACGACGCGAGTCAATGGCTGTCCGGCCGCGCGGAACTGGGCTATGGCGACCAGGACGAGACCACGATGATTCGCAGTAACGGCGTCGATGGCCGCATCATCACCACCTATTTCCGGCGTCTCTTGGAGGTGACCGACCCCACGGCCTACGGCAGCCTGACAGTCAGTTTGCGCCGGGACGATGGCGGGATTGTCTATCTCAACGGCTCGGAGGTCTTCTCCAGCAACATCACCAACGGACCGGTCAACTACCTGACCCTCGCATACGATGCGGCCGACGACGGAGAGACGTTCTACTCGACCAATGTTCTCGCGTCGTATTTGGCGCCGGGGACCAACCTGGTCGCCGTGGAGATCCACCAGGCTAAGCCCGACTCCTCAGACATCAGCTTTGATTTGGAATTGATTGGGCACCCGCTCCCGCGCCTTGCCTGGCAACGGGAAGGCAACGAGGTGCTGTTCATTTGGCCGGATGAAACCTACGCACTGGAAGAAGCGGAGAGGGTGAACAGTCCATGGAAAACAATGGCCACAGTACGGAGTCCGGCAACTGTGACTCCGACTTCCTCGACGTTTTATCGTCTGCGAAAGCTGTGATGCGACCGGAAACCGGTCCAGTCTGACCGAGACGCCGCGCTGCCCCCAAGGCTCACTCTCGGCTCAGCCGAGGGGCAGCAATCACCGCGACTGGGCGCGATAGAACCGGCCGGATTGTCTGATCGCTTCCGCGTCAGTCCACTGGAGGGTACCCGTCATGTTGGTCACCGTAGCCAGCGAGGTCCAGGTCGTCAGATCGGACGAGCCGTCGATCGTGAAGACCATGCCCTTCCAGCACTTGATCTGAAACGCGCCCGGTCCCTGCGGCACCAACTCCGTGGGCTCAGTCACCGTCAGGAACTGCCGCGCCGAGACGTTTCTCACGTCCTGCACGATGCCCGAGGGCCATTCGATGCGGAGCGTGTCCACGACCTGCGCATCGCCCAGGCCGAAGTGGGCCTCGAAGCTCTGCCCGCCCCAGCAAGTGCCCCCGGCGTCAATGAGCCGGAGTTGCCACATTTCTTTGCCGCGGATCGTCGCGTTGGCGCGGATCTTGGCGCCGGTGCCGAAACGCGGCGATGATGTGCCGACGCATTTCACGCGGAGCCAATTGTTGGAGTTGCCGTTATTCCGGTAGAGGAGGTTCGGCGTGAGAGACATGCTCCCATGGTGGGTGACGAACAAGTCGAGAAAGCCGTCCCGGTCGTAATCCACCCAATGGACGCCCATCGATTCACACACGTCATTGGCGGGGCTGCCGCGCTCGATGCGGGTGAACGTGCCGTCGCCGTTGTTGTGGTAAAGGTAACCCTTGGCGCTGACTGCTTGGTTGTTTGAATTCCACCAGCCGCCCCCGACAAAGAGGTCCACGAACCCGTCGTTGTCATAATCACCCCACGCAACACCGCCCCCCCAACTCTTTTCACTGACAAGGCTGCCCACCTCGGCCGCGGTCATCTTCCTGAACGTCCCGGCTCCTTCGTTGTGGTAAAGGGCGGTGGCTGTGCCGTACCCCCCCAAGCATACATCCAAGCGGCAATCATTGTCGTAGTCAGCCCAGGCAAAGGCAAAGGGGGCGTTAACCAGTACACCGTTGGTAAGGGGGGCAAAGCTGCCGTCCCCTTGGTTGCGGTTGAAGTGACCACGTGCTGGAACGGTGGGCAGGAACAGGTCCGGCCAGCCGTCTTCATCATAGTCCACCCAACTGCCGAACGTCGCGGCCACGCGGGCGCTGGCGAGGGAGCCCACTTCGTTGGTGGTCATTTTGAGGAATGTACCGTCCCCCAGGTTGTGGTAGAGCCAATGGCGGGTGGCATACGAGCCCAGATAGCCGTTGCCCACAAATAAATCCAGATAACCATCTCGGTCATAGTCGCCCCAGACGGGACCGGTGGAATCGGTGCCTTCAGCCCCGGGGCCGGAAGCGATCTTCTCGAAGCTGCCATCCCCTCGATTGTGCAGGAGCACGTTCTTGCCCCCGTTGTTGGAGCTGAACAGGTCCAGATGGCCGTCATTGTCGTAATCGCCCCAGGCGTTTCCCCAGGCCGCGTTCTGGAGAAGTAGTCCTTGGGGAATGGGCGCCGTCAGGCGAGTGAAGGTACCGTCGCCGTTGTTGTGGTAGATGAGGTCCTTCACCGACGGATCGTACTGGTGAACAAAGAGATCCGGGAAACTATCGTTGTCATAGTCGCCCCAGACCGCGCCATGCCAATGGCCTTTATCGGTCGCGAGGGTGCCGGTGGTGACCTTGGTGAAAGTCGGATCCACGTCGAGCGGGGCGGGTTGACTTGTTACACTGCCGGTGGCGTCGGACACCACCACGGTGTAACTGCCCGCGTCGAGCATCTGTACGTTCGTGATCGAGAGCGTTGCTTTGGTCGCGCCGACAATCTCGGTGTCATCGTGCCGCCATTGGAAGGTCAACGGCAAGGTGCTGCCCGCAGAAACGCGGAACTGGGCGGTGGCGCCCGGGCTCACCGACGTATTCGTCGGTTGCCGAGTGATGGTCGGTTGAGCCAGTCCGCAAACGGTCAGGCTGAAATAAGCGACGAGCTGCCACAAGCGAGGTTGGCATCTGCATCTCTCAAGCTTAAGGGGTCGGATCTTCATGGTTTTCATCGATCTTGCTGTTGAAGTCTTCACTTGGGTTCTGAAAGAAAACCGAGAGAAGGTTACAAATCAGGGCATTGACGAAGCAATGCCCTCCAAGTTTGGACAGGAGCGAGTTGCGCTTTCACAGAAGCCGACCAAACAAAGGATTTACTTCGTTTGCTTGGTCGCCTTCGGCGAGGGACCGGTCCCAGGCCCTTTGTAACTCTTTACTGTTTTTCTTTCAGAAGGAAGTGACGGCCAGGTGCGCCACCCGTGAAAGCGGGGGCCTCAGGACAGCCCGAAGTCGCAAAAGGCGACGGTCTGCGGCTGAGGCTCCGGCGGCGTGGGGCACGACTGGCCGGAAATCATCAACAGAAAGGTTTAAACCATGAATGCAAAGAGAAACGTGACAGTCGCAGCCGTGGGCGTGTGCCTGGGGGCGCTGCTGATCGTCAGTCAAACTGCGGGGTCCAATCGCGGCCACCAACCGTTCAAGCTCGGGGGAGCCTGGATCATGAAGTTCCAGGGGAACCCTACCACGTGTATGGTCACTGACGCGCCAGATGCCAGCGGCCGAAGGGCAGCGGTTTCGGGCACGACGGTCATCGGCGACCCGACACTGGGCGGTGCCTTCCTGGAGGCCCAATGGCAGTCCCCGGTGATGGGTGAGGCGGTCGTGACTGGCTGGGATCGGGGCGCGTTTACGGTGGTCCAATACGGCCTGAAACCCGGCGCCGCGGGTCTGCCGGAGATCGTGTATATCATCGTGGACAGCGGGACCTTCAAGGAGATCGGTCCAGGAAAGACGGAGCACCAGCATAACGCGGCGGTGTATCTCCCATTCCAGGACGCGGACGGAGATGGGTTGCCCGACGAAGGCCAAGCCCCGGTCGCTTGTGTCCCCATGACCAGCCTCGAGACCCGCGTGTCGCTACTGCCGCCCTGCACGCCTTGAGGTGCGATTCGCCTGGCCGCTTGCTGAGGACAGAGAGATCGGGAGCCTGCCGCGCAACGCTGGGCAGGCTCCCCTTGGCCTCGCCGACGATTTGCGAATGTGGCTCAAAGGCCGCCTGGACGTTGCGCCTTCGCGGGGGCTGCTACTAGCGAATGATCTCGGCAATGCTCTCGCTGTCAATCAGCACAAACCCCGACTCCCCGAAAAAGAAAATCTCGCGGTAATCCTTGGGAGCGCCGAAATCCCGCGGCTCGCGGAACGAGTATAGCGTGCCGTTGTTGAGCCGGACCGCAAAAGGTCGGAAGGGCTGCCGCTCGGCGGCCTCTTTGATAGCCGTTGCGTTCATCGGCATAACCTTATCCCCACCGCACGACAACGCCAACGGCAAAATCGAAGGAAGGCGCTTGCCAGAGTTGAGCGGTTCCTTCGCGGTTGATGCCGACGAGCCTGCTGCTGGCGAGAGGACAAGTGACTCTCGCGAGTGGCCGACCCGAGGGCGGACGGATCAAACCCCACGCGCGACGTTCAGCGTTCCTTGGCGCTGCCTATTTCGATCGCGTCAATCTCGGCCAAGGTGGGCAGCGGGGTGACGCGAATGAGCCCTGGACGCTCCTGCCAGACGAGCCACCGGTCGCCCGGGCTGAAGTCGGCTTGCGCAGCGTAGCGAAACTCCGAGCGGGCCTGCCACTTATCCGAGGCCATCACGGTATCCGGGAGCAAGAGCATCTCCTGTCCCGTGGCCGGGTTCGACAATCGAATCGAAAAGTCGGCGCCACTGGTGGCGAGCGTGTGGCCATCGGAGGAAAAGGAAAGGAAATTCACTATTCTTCTGAGTGGTTCCTGCAAAGGTGTCCCCGTATCGACCGAGCAGAGCCCGACACCGCCCCAGCCGCCGATGGCTAGCACCTTGTTATCCGGCGAAAAGCGGAGTGCCAGGAGCAAAGCGTTCCGTTTGCCCTGGAACGCCGCCTTCTCGCAGTTGGCTGGCAGATCCCGGATTCTCACCACCAGGTTGGTATCGGCGTAAGCCAGCCGGCGGCTGTCGGCGGAAAAGCCGGCAGCGAAAAAGTGCGTATAGTGAAACTGCAAGTGGAGCACGTTTCGAGCGGTGCGCAGATCCCAAAGCGTGTAGTTGTTGACGCCGAGCGATCCCAGCAACCAACGATTATCCGGCGAAAGAAGCTCCGGCTCAAAGTCGCTTCCGCCCAGGGCAACCGACCGCACGTGCGCACCCGTCGGAAGGTCCCAAAAATGAACCGTGCCGTTCGTGCTGACCCCTACCGCCGCCTGGTTTCTCACAAAGAACCGGACTTTCTTGCAGCCTTGTTGTTCCGCGTGGTTCCACTCTTGGGAGCACATCAACTGGCCGTCCGGCAGACGTAGCAACCGGGTGGTCTTCCCCTGCTCGTCCATAACGACCAGGGCACTACCGTCCGGCAAAGGGCCGACCGGTATGGTATTCGTCGGCAAAGGGAAAGTCAGGCTTCTGGCTTGAGGCCGTTTGACACTCCATGATTTGGCTGTGTCATCCCCGCTCGCGGACACCAGTGTTTGGCCATCGCTGGAAAAGGCGCAGGAGAAAACGGTGCTGTTGTGTCCCTGAAAGGTAGCCAATCTGTTCGACGTGCCCGTTTCCCACAAGTGAATCAGTTGATCCTCGCCTCCGCTGGCCAGCCGGCTGCTGTCGGGCGAAAAGGCCAGGGCACTAACCGGGCCCCGGTGCGCCACGGACCTTTTGATCGGCTGCCCGATAGGCAGTGTCCAAAAGCACACTTCACCTGAGGAGTGCCCGGAGGCCAGCCATCTCCCGTCGGGCGATATCGTCAACGACTGCGTCGGCTCATTGGTCGCGATGGTGGTCCTGCGCCCGGTCTGAAGGTCATGCAATACAATACCGCCCACCACGTTAAAGATAGGATCGGCAGTGCTGTAGGCGATCTGGCCTCCGTCGGGCGCGATGGCCAGATTGCCGTATTGCTGCGACACGTTGGTCACCTGCTGTTGATTCCCGTTGCTCAGGTCCCAAACCAGCAGACCCTGACCGTTGGCGCCATTCGCCACGACGAACTTGCCATTGGCGGAGAGACAGAGAGCTGGCTCGGCGGATGGCAACCACTTAACTGGTCTCCAGCCCGTGGTCTCTCTGATCTCAACCCCGTTGGTCCCCGGCATCACCAGCCACTTCCCGTCGGGCGCAAATCCAAAGCACTTTCTGGGCGATAGGAAATGCAGGTACTCGAATTGCCGGACCACTCTCCCTGAAGCGAGCTCCCAAACCCGAATCTTGTCATCCCAACAAGCCGTCACCAGCTTGTGCCCATCGGGAGACAACACCGCGTCTCTAACCGCCGTCGGATGAGGAAAAGTCTGGGCTTCGTCGCTGCGACTTTCCTGCCACAAGTAGCGCCACTCGATCCCCCGCAGGTCATCCTTGTCTCCTGTCTTGGGCCGCTGCTGCTGCAACAGGGACGCCGCCGTGCCCCGGTCGTGTTGCTGAAGAGCCAAATGGGCGGCACGCATACTCGCCACATAGGCATAGCGCCGTTGGAGTTGGCGTTCCTGCTCGGTTTGACGCCATTGCCACAGCACCCCGAAGAAACCCAAGGCGAGTGCCATCAGCAAACCCGCGCTCAGACTCGCTACCACCGGCTTGCGCCGACACCACCGCCACCCCTTGCCGCTCGGGCCAATGGGACGGGCCAGAATGGGTTCGCCCCACAGAAACCGCCCCAGCTCGTCCGCCAGTGCCTGTGCCGTGGCATACCGGCGCGAGGGTTCCTTCTCCAAACACTTCAGACAAATCGTCTCCAGGTCGCGCGGCACGCTCCCGTTCAGCAATCGCGGTGACACCGGTTCCTGGTGCAGCACCTGGCCCAGCGTCGTCTCCAACGTTTCTCCCATGAAAGGCGGCCGGCCCGCCAGCAGGTAGTACAGAATCGCTCCCAACGCATACACATCACTCGCCCGGCCCACGCGGTGCCGGCGCCCTGCCGCTTGCTCCGGCGGCAAGTAGTTCGGGGTGCCCAAGACCTGGCCACTCAGCGTGAGTCCCGAATCGCTCTCCAACCGCTTGGCCAGGCCAAAGTCCGTCACGCGCGGTTGATCGGTCTCATCAATCAGCACATTGGATGGCTTGAGATCCCGATGGAGGATGCCCCGTTCATGGGCGTAATGGATGGCTTCGGCGACGGCCCGGAGGTACCGGGCGGCGCGTTTGGCTGGGAGTGGACTGCCCTGGGCCAAGGCGGCCAACGTCGGGCCGTTTACGAAATCCATGGTGAAGAAGTGCTGCCCGTCGCGGAAGCCCACTTCGTGAATAGCCACGATGTTCGGGTGTTGCAGACTGGCCGCCGCCAGGACCTCAACCTGAAAGCGTTTGACTGACTCCGGGCTCGCCTGGGTCCCCAGCAGGAGCGTCTTCAGAGCGACGGTACGATTGAGTTTCAGGTGGCGTGCCCTATAGATTATCCCCATGCCGCCCTGGGCGATTTTCTCCAATAATTCGTATTCGCCAAACAACCGGTTACTTTCATCGGCTGCACTCGGGGCCGCGGGCACCTCACGATTCGTTTCCGGCACGACTCCCAGCGTTGGTTCTTCGTTTACGCTGAATCCCTCCCGCAGCAGACACTGCGCGCATAGCCCCTCCGGGGCGTAGCTGCTGACCTCCGTCCCGCATTTCGCGCATTGACGCATGGTTCCCATAAACGCTGCTCTTGGCTCTGGACGCCTTCTGCCTGTTTCTTCAAGAAACCCGCCCAAAGGTTACACGGATTGCAGGGCTTGGTGGAGGCCGGAGGGGGGCGACCCGCTGTGGAGCCACCGGAGTTGGGCCAACTCATCCTCGCAACACCGCCATCAACTCGCGCAGTTCTTCGTCAATCTCGTCGGGGCCGGCGACAGTCTGGGCAATCTCAGCACGCAGGAGTTCGCGGTAGCGCCGACGCAAGCGATGCACTGCTACCTTGAGGGCCCCTTCACTCAGCCCCAGAGCAACTGCCAGGTTAGCCTGAGAGAGGGTGTTTTTCTCTCCCCAAAGGAAGTCCTTCACTGCCTCAAAGAAGTCCCGCTTGCCGGCAGCGACGTGTTCCTCTCGCAGCCGAGAGAGCACCTGCTCCAGCAACGTCGCCGCCCAGCGCTTCTGGAATATCTTCTCCGGAGTCAGGTCGTCCACTGGTTCCGCCAGATAACGGTTCTCCGCCGTGGCCTGATCCCAAGAGACAAGTTCCTGGCCTCCTCCCCGCTTCTCGCAGCGTGCCCGATGCCATTCGTTGGCCAGGAAATGACTGAACGCGCCCAGGAGGAAAGTTCGGAACCGGCCGCGGCTACGGTCCGCTGTGCTGAGCCAGTGCTTGGCCAGCACGCGGGCAAAGAACTCTTGGGTCAAATCTTGCGCGTCTTCCGGACTATAACCTCGGCGACGAACATGGGCATACAGCGGATACCAATACGCGCGGCATAAGCGCTCCAAGGCCTCAGCCGCCTGCGGCGAGTCGCGTTGTCCCGCCGCCAGCACGACGCTCCAGTGCGTGGTGGCAAACTGGCCGGCGGTCTGTGCTACGGACTCGTGCCGGGAGTCATCAGCGGTCATAGCTGTATGGCATTCGGCAGAACCCAACAAACCCGCGGGGCGCGCGCAGCTCGGCCTGTCCGAAGCCTCCACTCGTGTTCGGTTGGGCTGCGGGCCCCATGACGCCATAGTCCAGCCGCGATTGCCAGCCCGGAATAAGCACGCTTCAGTTGCTGAACACGCGGTTGGTGCGGAAGTAATCCGTCACCGCCCACAAGTTCAACGGGTAGAGGAGCCCGCGGTACTTGATGAAACGGGCGCTGCCGTCGGCAAAGGTGTAGTTGGAACCGCCGCCCTTCTGGTTCGCCTTGGTCACGGAGTGGCGTCCGCGCTCAATCTGGTCCACATCGTTGCCGCCGTTCTCCAGGAAGTCCATGTAGAAATGCTCGGAGTTGGTCTTCTTCTCGCCGAACACGATCGTGAGGCTGGGTTGGGCGATGGCGCTTTCCGGGATGGATTTGTTCATCATGCCGCCCAGGTCCGGGATGTTCGCGACCAGCTTGAAGTAGTCGTTCCACCCGTTGATAATGTAACTGCGCAAGGCGGAGTCGGGCGGGAAGTTCGCATTGGTCAACTGGCTCCTGGAGAATCGCCGCAGATCGTCCGGGCATTTCAGGACGCGCAAGTCCTGGTAAATCGGGCGGAGCTGGGTGGGCCACCGGTTGTCGTCCCGTCGCGCAGGGAACAGCCCGTTGTGGTCCTGGGCGTACATCACCACTGCCAGGCCCAACTGGCGGAGGTTGCTCAAGCAGGCAATCGCGCGGCCCTTTTCCTTGGCGCGACCGAGTGTGGGCAACAGCAGGCTGGCCAGGATCGCGATAATCGCGATGACCACCAGCAGTTCGATGAGCGTAAAGGCAGCCAGGCGCTTGCGCGCCGCGGACCAGGCGATCGGGGCAGCACACCCTTGCGGCCGCAGCGACGGTAGCTGATTTGAGGGCTGCGAATCGACACGCCTCGAGCGTTGTTTACGGACGGCTTCGACGGCCTTATTCATGTCCGGCGCTGGTCTAAGCGAAGCCCAGCGGGCTCGCCACACTTTGCATCGCCGCGATGACCTGGTTGATATGCTCCTCCAGCGGCAGGCCGACCAGGGCGGCGCCGTGCTCGATGGCCTCGCGGCTGACGGCGGCGGCGAAGGACTTTTGCTTCAGCTTCTTGCGCACGCTGCTGGCGCTCATGCCGGTCAGTTTCTCGGGCCGCACGTACGCCACGGCTGTGATAAAGCCGCACAATTCGTCCACCGCATACAGGGTCTTGCGCAAGGGGCGATCCAGCGGGTACTCAGCCTGGTTCCAATCCGCATGGGAGAGCATGGCGCCGACGATTTCCTCGTCCACGCCCCGCGCACGCAGGATCTTGGCGCCTTCGCGCGTGTGGTCGGGCGGATTCGGCCAACGCTCGTAATCGAAATCGTGGATGAGACCGGTGAGACCCCAGGTTTCCACGTCGGCCCCGAAGCGAGCGGCGTAGTGGCGCATGGCGGCTTCGACGGCCAGCGCGTGTTTGATCAAGGACTCGGACTTGGTGAACTCGTCAAGGAGGTTCCAGGCTTCGTCGCGGGTCATCGGCAGCTTCCTTTCGTTTTGCGCAGGCATCGGGACCATGAAGCGTCCATGACAACCTTTGGTCCCATATGGGACCAAAGGTTGTACACGCGTCCGCCAGGGTTCATGGAGGGTTCCCTGTTCCTTTTCGACCTGCTCACGGCCCATGAACTCCGCGGCTGGTGTGTACGCTTTAGCGTGTTGGGGAGGACCAACCACACCCTGAAGGGTGGACACCAAACGAACTGGTTCATGAGAAGACTCATCGGGGCATGGTTCACCGGAGGGGCTTACACCGACAGGTTTTGATTCTTGGCGCGCGATTCCTCCGCCAGCCGCGCTTTGAATTGCAGGACCTTCTCGCCCAACTTCGGATCGTTGTGCGCCAGGATCTGCACAGCCAACAGCCCGGCGTTACGCGCCCCGCCGATGGCCACGGTCGCGACCGGGATGCCAGAGGGCATCTGGACGATCGAGAGCAGCGAGTCGAGCCCCTTGAGGGTCTTGGTTTCGATCGGCACGCCAATGACCGGCAGGGGCGAGTAGGCGGCGATCACACCGGGCAGATGGGCGGCGCCCCCGGCGCCGGCAATGATCACATGCAGACCGCGCAGGTGTGCGGTGCGCGCATATTCCGCCACGTCCTCCGGCGTCCGGTGAGCCGACATGACCCGTGCTTCATACGGCAGACCGAACTCAGCGCAAGCCTCGCCGGCCAGTTTCATCGTCGGCCAATCCGAGTCGCTGCCCATGACAATGCCGATGAGCGGTTGGGTTCCGGTTGCCTTTTTCATATATCGGTTCGATCGAGCGTCATACCGGCGCACCGGCGTCGTTGAGCGCGAGGACTCTGCACCAATGCGCGGGCCAGCTCAAGCCCGCATGGCACCGAGGGCATCAGGGGTCAGGCTACTCGCCCTTGCCGGCCAGGCCGGCTGGCTCGGCCCATAGACCCACAGGAGGTTATCGAGTCCTTTGGTTTTCGTGAAGTAGTCGAACATGTGCTGCCAGACTTTGATGAAAGTGTCCGGGTCTTTCGCGCCCCACCAGAACCAGCCGCCATTCATCTCGTGGAAGGGGCGCCAGAGAACCACCACCCCGGTCTGCTTGAGCTCGGAGAGTCCCTCGGCGAGCTGATCGAGTTCCTGCAACCAGCGCGTGTAGGTCTCCGTGCCCGGCGTGAGCAGCGCCGCCAGGTCCACGCCCTTGTCGCGCAGTCCACCGCCCTTGGGGTTAGCCGGGTTATAGAGGTGCGCGCTGATCGTGACCAAACCGCCGTGGTTCCAGTATTGGATGGCGGCTTGGTTCGGCTCTTTCCAGGTGAGGCCGCCGCGCCCGAAGTCGGCGTAATCGGCACCGAAGATCGCGGGCCAGTGACCGGTCTTTTCGTGAACGTCGTTCATTAACTTCAGGTTGGCGCCGCGGCCGAAGTTCGTGAATTGGCCGGACAACACCCGCTTATCCTTCCGGCCGGAGAGGCGCTGGAAGTACTTCAGGACAGCGCGGGTCTTGGCGTTGGCGTTCGGGTTGGCGGGTCCATCAGCGGAACCGGCGCTGCCGGCCAGGGCGGAGGTGAGCAGAAGCAACAGAGCAGTTTTCATGTTTTGACCCAATCATGGTCAGGCGGCGTCCATCTCCTCGATGAATCGCTGGAGCCGCTTGAGGCGCGCCCGGTACGCGGCGTGGAGTCCGTCGGCGGTTTGCCGCAGGGTGCGTTGGGAGTTGGTGTGCGGATTGAGGGCTGTGGCGCGATCCACCTGCGCGAGCAAGGCCTGCGGAATCGAACCCGCGCCCGTCAGCGCCCCGGCCAGCCCGGCGGCGACGGCGGTCAGGCAATCGGTGTCACGCCCCATGTTCACGCCGGCCTTCATCGCTTCCCAAGTGTTGCCTCGGGTCATGCGAAAGACGCAAACCGCCTTGGTGACGATCTCGTTGGCGTAGCTCTGGGCATAGACCACCCCTTGGCCGCTGTACATCGAGTCGAACCGTTTGCGCATCTCCCGGAAGTCCGCGCAACCCGCGGTGAGCTTCAGGCCGCGTTCCAGTTCCTGGCGCACGCCGGCGGCGCGCTCATAGGGTTGGTCGGCTCGGTCGCAGTTATCGAAGATGGCTCCCAGCACCGAATCGATGGTGGCCCCGGTTTTCGTCGCAGCGGCGATGCCCACTACGGTGACTTCCGCCCAGCGGATCCCCCGGCTGTTGGCGGTGTGGTAGAGTTGACCGACGTCATGGATGTCCTGGATGGCGGCGGCGATGTCTCCGGCATTAATCAACCCGATGGGATGGCACGAGCGCGACAGGGAAACCAAGCCGGAGTAATCGCAGTATTTGCCGATGTCGGCCGCGGGTATAGGAGTCTTGGCCATCGCCAGCAGCGGGCCCTCGAAGGGTTCTGACACCAGCCCTGCCGCCTTGGGGTTCATGTGCTGGACCCAGGCTTTGCGCACATCCTCCGCCGTGACACGGTCCTGCTTCTCCAGGATGGCCGTGATGATGAGCTTCTGCCGTTCGACGCCATCTTCCGTCGTGCCGGGCTCGCGGTTCCAGCCGTTGCCGTAGTGCTGATACGGGAGCAGGCGATCCAACGTGCCGTATTCCCGTTCGATTTTGTCCCACGGCCAACCTTCCACCGGCGCGCCCATCGAAGACCCGATGTGACATCCGGCAATGCAGCCAAAGAACTTCTCCCGCAGGTTGGCGTCTGCTTTCGCCGCTGGGCTCTGCCCCAACAGCTCGGCGGCGGTGGCAACGCCAAAGCCCGCGCCCAGCGTGGCCAGCAGGCCCGACTTCAGAATTGCGCGGCGGTTCATCCGCACCGGGGCACTGAGTTCGTGTTGCATAAGCTTGGGCAGGTCGCGTGGAATCATCTCCCCGCGAACATCTCATCCACAGGTATAATGGCGACGTTCGCTTCGCGGATTCGGAGAGGGTAGTGTTCGATTTCCTTGTCTTCGGCCAGGATTTCCGCCGGCTTCCGGATCTGACCGTAGTCGATGGGTGAAGGCGTGTCGGCCGCCAGGGCGCGCCGGAGGCCCTCGGCATCAGCCGTGACCATGGCGATGATGAGGTTGTCCACCTGGAGATGCCGGCGGATGGCGGCATTGACCTCCTCGATGGTGATCTCGTCCATCATCCGGCGAAAGCGGGCGAGGTGTCCCTCCAGGCCGTAGAAGCGATCGTCCACGGCATAGCCCAGGCGCGCCTCGGTGTCGGTGGCAAACTGAAGGCAGTACTTCTTGAGAAACGATCGATGCGCCTCGAACTGCTCGCGGGTCAGACCGTGGTCGCGGAGTTTCTCGACCTCGCGCACGGCGGCGCGGAGCGCGAACAAGGCGCGCCCCTCCGGCACTGGCCGGATCCAGACCTCGAAAAGCTGCTGACGGCGGCCCACACCGGTCGGCGGCATGAGGCGCTGGCCCCCGTGCGGGAAGGCCTCGATGTACGAGTAATCGCCGTAATTCATGCCCCGGGCTTCACGGATGAATTGGTACAGGTGACCGGAACTGTTGCGGTGTTCGCCCAGCCACGAATTGGCCAGCCACAGGGCGTAGAACTCACGCGAGCCGCGGTGGACGGTGATCGGGTAGCCGAGGCTAATGGCGGTCGCCGGGCCGGGCTTCTTCACCAGCACGACCTGGCGGCTGGCGAGGGGGCGGCAGGCCGGGGCGGCAACGGTTTCGGGCTTGCCTGGCGGAAGCTGTTGCAGGCCGGCCTGGAGTGCCTGCTCAAGGTCGGCGGAGTAGGCCCCACCCAACGCCAGCGTTACGTTCGCGCGGGTGAAGTGCGTCGTATAGAACTGACGGACATCCTCGAGCGTGATCGCCTTCAGACTCGCCACCGTTCCCAGGGTCAGATGCTGGTAGGGAGTGCCGGCAAAGACCCGTTCGTACAGTGCGGCCTTGCCCAACTCTTCGTCTGAGGAATACCGCAGGGTCTTCTCCAGCGTGTCGAGGGTGCGGCTCTTCACGCGCTCGAAGTCCTCCGTCCGAAAACCCGGCTTCAGGATCGCCTCGGTCAAGAGCCGAGTAAAGGCCGGTGCCGACTCGCGATAAACCACACCGCTGACGACCGTCATTTCTTTGTCCACAGAGGCGCTGTAGGAGGCGGCCATGGGATAGAGCAGTTCCAACACCTGGCTGTAGGAACGGTCCCGGGTGCCGCCTTCGGCGATGAGGCTGGCCGTCAATGCGGCCAGACCCTCCTTGCCCTGCGGGTCATCCTGGCTGCCCACCTTGAACCACAGCTTGACGACCACGTTGGGATCGTTGGCGACCGGGAGCAACACCGGGGACCCCGCTCCGGCTTCGGCCGGGATCACCTGGCCGCGCGTGTGGAGCACAGCCACGGTGCTGCGTTCCGGGGTGAGGTACCGGTTGGCGGCCTGCCGGACCTGCTCGGAGCTGACTTGGCTGATGCTGGCAAGATAATCGTCCACGGCGGTCATGTCGCCGGTCAACGCGATGAACCGGGCGAGCAGGTTCGCCACCTGGTTGGGCGAAGCGAGGGAGGACAGGAAAGAATTGCGCACACGAGAACGGACGGCTTCGAGGCGGGCCGCGGCCACATCCTGGTTCCGGAGCTGGCTCAGGTAATCCCAAATCTCGCGCTCGACCGCGGGCAGGTCCGCCAGGTTTTTGACCATGGCCGTCACGCCCCAGAGACCCGGATCCCGATTCAGACTGAAATCAGCTTGCAGGAACTGGAGCCGCTGTTCCTGCAAGACGAGCTTGCGGTAGAGGTCGGAGGTCTCGCCAAAGGCCAATTCCTCAATCAGCGTCGCCGCCACCATCACGGGGTCTTGCGGTCGGAATTGCTCGCCTTTGAAGCTGAGAGACAGGATCGGCAGCGTCTGGCCATCAAAGGGCACATCAATCCGGCGCTGGGCCTTTTGTTCGGGCTCCGCCGGGACCTGCGGCGCTACGTAACCCGGTTTCCAGTCCTCGTAATGCTGGCGGATGAGACGCAAGGTCGCCTCGGAATCGAAATCCCCCACGACCAAAAGCACGGCGTTGTCGGGGCGGTAAAAGCGTTGGAAGAAACTCCGCGAGTATTGGTACTGCTCGGGCATCCGTT
>Ga0315274_10001383_pt1 | contig 37312 bp, 38 predicted proteins | sample YL17G02_20_MG_FD_203700 | JGI IMG/M metagenome (GOLD analysis project Ga0315274, IMG submission 203700) | Sediment microbial communities from Yellowstone Lake, YNP, Wyoming, USA - YL17G02_20 | ecosystem: Environmental > Aquatic > Freshwater > Lake > Sediment | place: USA: Wyoming | collected...
CTGTGGATCATGGATCGGGCACCTGCCGTTGATGCCTCATCAGACAGGGGTTGGGGTTCTCAAAGGGGGAGGGGTCGCGAAGCAAGCCCGAAGGGCGTACCCTGTGGGAGCCCGCCTGGTTTTGAGGGTGCAGGGGTGGGGCTCCGCTTAACCGCGGGGTAAGCGAAACTCTTCTAGCGCACTCTACTTTGAACCAATAGTGATTATGAACAATTGATGGACAATCTCCATCCTCAACCCCATAGTATAATTGCGGCATGGCAATCATCGAGGCCATCCGTGACAAATTCACCAATAACGCCTTTGAGTTCTCGAAACATGCCACCGATCAATCCATCCTCCGAGAGATAACTTTCCAAGAGATACGCGAAGCAGCCAGTCAAGGAGAAATAATCGAGGATTACCCAGACGATAAATACGGATCAAGTTGCTTGATTTATGGTTTCACTTACGCCAAGCGTCCTATTCACATTCAGTGCAGCTACCCCGCTCACCCACTCATCAAGATCATTACCGTTTATGATCCCAGCGCAACTGAATGGATTGACTATCGAATTAGGAAATAAAACTATGAACAGAAGTATACCGGAAGAAAAACTGGTTGAGCAAAAAGTCACTTATACTTTATTCAAAGACGGTAAGTTCTACATTGTAGAAAACGTACCCGCACGCGTAAATGTTGAGACTGGTGATCAATTTTTTTCACCCCAGACAGTTGAACGTCTGCAACACATCATCTTGCGTCAACACAAGCCTTCTCGGGTAATTCAAACTCCTGTATTCGATTTCTTTTAGCAGTCTTTTTGTTTGGTGGGCAGTATTCAGAGTTTTTACACCAAACAGCTGGCTCATCTTTATTTTTAGTATGGGTCAGATAACCATCATAACGTTATAAGTTCGGAAATCTAAGGAGAAAATAATCCTGCAATCACTCCAATGATGCTGGTGAGCACAGCCAATATCGATATGAGTCTAGCCGACCATATTTCTAATCTTGGGTATTTTTCAAACGCAGATCGTGTAATCATATGGGGAAATAAAAGCCAATTTTTCCTGGTTTTAGCACGCCAATTTTTATTATAATTTTGGTATTTTTGTGGATTGAACCATGGCAAATAAGCGAAATATAAAGAGAGCATCAAAGATATCGTAGCCATAAAAAGAAGTGATGGATTTCTCATTATTAAACTCTTGAGGCTTTCTAGCCAAATTTCTTCCAACCGGGCATTATTAACCTACTGTGTACTACTGATATACCTATTAATGGAGGAAGAAATCCACCACCCTCCCATGCTATATTCGATATTAAAGCGTTATCTACAGAAGGACTAATTGTATCACCGCCCCCTCCCACTGCACCACCACATTGCGGTAGGACTGCCAGTTACCCAACAGCCCCCGTTTTTTAGGGGTCGCCGTCATAGGCAAATGTGGCAATAACCGTGCTGTTCTTCTTGACCTCCACCAGCCAGCTCCTCGGCATCGTACTTCAAATCGTAGGTGTCATAACCAATCTCACGGCGGGTATGGTTGCCATTATAGTCATACACGTAGGTATTGCCATTAGAGCGCGCCGTGACCGCAAGCGCATGAGCTAGGTCATCATGAGTGAAAATTAAGCCACCTGCAAATGAAATTATCATATGTCTGTTTATTTCACTGACTGACATCGTTCTTAAAAAATGCCTTATTACGCCAGTATCCTCCAAAGAAACGCAATCATGAGATCATCCCTGGTTAAGATATCGAATTTGTTATGAATTGGCTCAATAATCGACCTGGGATAGGCTTGGTTTCAAAATGCTTTCTGAGATATTCATGGATAAATATGTCGCACTTTTTCCTTGAATCCATAACCATGGTAATTAATATTAATTCTTGCCGGAATAAATATTAAACAAAAAACCTCATCATATTGAACATGCTATGAGTTATTGCACTATAGGTTATTGAACGTGAACGCCATGCAATTAGGCCCAAAACAAGACTCATAATGGGAACTACTACCCAGAATGTGTAGGGTTTATTGATATAGTTTAAATGGGTTATCCAGAAAATAATTGCTTGTATAATCAGAATTTTTTTATCTCCCAATCCATAATTCTTTAAATACCCCCATATGAAACCCCTGAATATTAATTCTTCTTGAACCGCGACGTGCGAAAGTTCATAAATAAAAATCGTAAAACCCACAAGTAAACCTGGCCAGGTATCTAACGTTGATGTCTTACTTATAAATAATTTTGAAAGCGTAACCAAAATAATTGGCATGAAAAAACCTATGTATAAGCTTCGAATAATCCATAGATTAGCATTACTATTTCTTGGTTTCAACTGAAATTTTCCTTTTATTAAAATATATAATATTAATAATCCCATAAGACAAATGATTAAGCTTTGCTTCAATGATGAACCAATCCTGAATATAGTTCCGGATAAAATGAATATGATTATTGAACTCTTATCGATATGAAAGTTTTCTAAGTCATTTCTTTTTATCCATATAAGTGAGCCTATTATTATGTACATTCCATTTTCAAGAATGACATTTGCCCAAATCGGCATAGGTTTAATAAATAATTGTATTCCCAACCTAAAGGGTATAATTAATATTAATAGGAGTATTAGAAATATTTGAAAAGAATATTTATTTATTGGTAAAAGAATCCTAATAATCCATTTTTTATTACACAAAAATTAAAACTCCTGTTTTAAGAAATTGTCAAGAAATTCATTATTTAGTCATTTATGAATAATCCAACTGCATCTGTATAATTACAACATGGATATGAGAGGGAAGACAATTGGTATTTTATGCGACGCGTTTCACAAATGTGGCCACGAATTATTAATTAATATGGAATACGGTCTTGCAACAAACAATTTATGAAATATCCAGGTAATCTACAATCTCAAGTTAAGAAAGTCCGTTCCTAACTGGCTGGCTCGTCTTTTTGTGCATCGTTGTAACTTCTATTTTTCATCTCTTCTTGCTTTAAAGTATCAATTAATATCCTTCTATATCTAGTAATTATTATTGCTTGCATGAATGAGCCAATAGTAATTATCCCACCTGGAATAAGAGATACAAAGATTGCCCCCCAAATTTTATCTACGTTCCATATATAAGTTTCATCTACAAACCCCATTGCCATTATGATGGAGAAGAATATTAAGACACCCGCCCCGCCAGCAATAATAGAATTCATTACTAGGTACCTAATAGATACCTTTCCTTCAGTCGTCAAATATCTAAATTTTTTATAGGCTCGGAAACCTAGATTTATTCCAAAGAATCCAGCAAGAAGAGCAATAGCTAATGAGAAAAAGCGCATAGAATCACTCCTTTATGGAAACATGGGGAAGGGGTGGGGATTGGGGCGGGGATCGCATGTGAAGTGAAGCACGTCCTTATGTGTTCGGGTCTCCCCGCGAAGCGTCCCTCGCGGAGCACACTTGAAAATTGCGGAGAGAATAACCCCGATATAAAAACAACCTTAGGCTCCATAATTAGATTACACCAAGGAGACCTGCTGTCGCGGTCCCGGCTCGGTCAGGATACCTTTTCCGCTCATGCACCCTACCCCCCTTCCTTCAATCATCATTCCTCAATCCCCCATCCCCAATTACCTGTTTTCAATCCTCGATCTCGAACACCTCCCCTGCGCTCGTCCCCTGCACCTCCGGGAAGTAAGCCATCCAGGCGCGGGCAGGGATGATGCGGTACTCACCCGCCTGCAATGGTATCAGGGTATAGGTCAGCATATAACTGCCGGCAGGTAGGTACTCGGCTGTCCACAGCACGTGGTCATCGTAGATCTGCGGTTCGTCGAAGTACCACCAGCCCCAGCCTGCGGAATAGGGATTCCCGGCATCGTAGACCGCCGCGCTGGTGGTTTGCTCACCCTGCTGGCTGGTCTTCAGCGCCTGGTTGAGCACCTCGCTTCCGGCCGGGAAGTGGTCTTCGACCATCAGGTAGTAAGCGTCATGCGCCAGGGTCAATGCCAGGCGCACGTTCAATTTTGCACCGGGCGTTAACCTGATGGATCCCACTTGTACGCAGTCCTCATCACAGTTCGCCTCATGGAATGTCCGGCTGATCTCCATACCCTGTGTGAGCGCCGGCGCTGACTCGACCGGGCGGTCCACCTGCAGCGCTGCCCGGTAGTACAGGTTGCCATTCCCCTCCTGCCGGCTCAGGCTTAGGCCATTTGGCGCCTCCAGATGAAGATTTTCCAGCGGCAGGCTGGCGGATACAGGTGTTAGGTTCTGGGGACCGCTGGCTTTCCCCTCGGCGATTTGGGCGCCGTTCAGCGCAGCCGAGAATGAAAAATCAGCCTGCAGGTCACCGGAGCCTTTCATCGCTTCGGTCAATCCCAGGATGACCCAGGCATTCTCGTAGCTCGAGCCCCATATGCCTGCTGCCCCGCGCTGGCTTGCCAGGTAACGCACTGCATCTCTTATAATGGCTGAAGCCGGGTTACGCTGCGCCAGGGCATACACCACCGTGGCTGTGGTATACAGCGGAGTGCCGGGATTTTGCCAGCTTCCCTCGTGGCTCTCCCAGTGCGCGCCGCTCGCCGAGCGGATGGCGCTGGTTTCCAGGTTCGAGATCAGGTCACGTGCCCGGCTGTCTCCGGGGGTCAAACTTTCCAGTGTCAGCGCCAGCAGCGCATTTGCCCATGGGCTGAGATGGTCACGCCAGCTGTAAAGTGCTTCGACAGCCTGGCTTTCCGCATAACCGGTCTGCCCCAGGACATACTCGATAAATGCCAGGCGGTCCATCTGCCATGTCTCCAGGGTGCTGCTATCAAGATAAGGCCTTACTGCGATCAGGTAATTGCGTCCCTTCTGGATGACCGCCTCATCTATCTCAACACCGGCTTCTTTCGCCCGCCACAAGCCGAACAGGACGTAAGTGGATGTGTAAGGATTGCTCTTACCCTTCACGCTCCATCCCCAGCCGCCGTCCTCGTTCTGGCGTGTTAGCAGGCGGCGTACGCTTTCGTCAAGCGAACCTTCCAGTCGTTCCTTCAATTTGGGTGACTCCAAGCCGGCTGCCTGCTGGGCGCGGTAGGTCTCCAGGTTGGGCAGGAAGTAGGAGAGGATCATTTCACTGCTGCCTGTGTAAGCCGGCACTTCCATTGCCTCCAGGCTGTCCAGCAATGCAGCTGACAGCGATGGAGCCATCTCCACGTCCAATTTCCCACCGGTCGGCGTGAAGCTGCGCGGCAGGCTGATGACCTCCAGCCGGGAACCGGCCTCTGGCAGCACCCCGCCGGATACAAAGGTTTGAGGTGCGGTGTAATGCAGGATGGGCAGCGCTCCCTGGCCTGGACGGGTCGCGTCCTGATAGCCTCCTGCCTGTGCTGAAAAGACCAGCTCGGCTGCCTCGTTGTTCTGAACGGTCCCCCACCATGATACCCGTGTTCGACCACCAGCCAGGACGGTTACCTCCTGGGTGCTCCGCTTGGGATCATCGGGAAGGAAACCCACTCCTTGCAGTGTGACCGTACCCTGCATGGAAATGGATGTATTGTTATGAACTATAGCAGCCATCTCGAGGTGGTCACCGGCTACCAGGAAGCGCGGCGTAACCGGACGTACGAGCAGCTCCTTGGTGCTGATCACCTGTTCAACTGCCTGCCCGACGCGCGTGTCCTGGGTCAGGCCTCGTACGTCAACCTGCCATGTCGTCAGGTTATCCGGCAGGGTAAGATTGACCTGTGCGGATCCATCGGGAGCGGTAAGAAGGGTCGCGTTCCAGTAGGCAGTATCCGGGAATTCATCTCGCACGACCATGGTCGCTCCATCGCCTCCACCTCCGCCCCGGCCTCCAGAGAAGTAAATGCCACGTACACTATCCGCTGCCAGTGATAAGCCCATACGCACACCCAGCGGCTGTTCCCCGTAGAAAGCCGGCAGGATGTCCGGTGCGTTGGGATCTGCCAGTGCCAGCGCGGCAAGGTCGACCACGGCAAGTGAGAACTCTCCCTGGACAGGTTTCCCCTGGTCATCGGTCACGCGCACGCCGAAATTAACTTCTCCGCCAGGTTGGCTGCGCTCGGGCTCGGAGGTTAGGGTCACATCCAGGGTCTGTGCCTGCGGAGCGACCTCCAGGTTGAGATAACCCTGGCGGAACTCCCGCCCTCCCACCAGCGTGGCGGATAGGTATACATTTGGCGCATCCTCATCGGTCAGCGCTACGGTGTATGTGGTTCCACCCGGTTCCAGCTGGATGACCTCTGCCATGCGTACCATGCCGCGTTCCACGGTAACCAGGGCTGACGTTTCCGAGCCAAGGGGATTGGGGATGAATATCTGTGCCGTTTGACCGGGCAGATAGGTGTCACGGTCGGCAGTCATCTGCAGCTGCTGGTTGGGCAGGTTGGGCCAGACAGCCTGCGACCCACCCCCCACCCAGAGCAGTATCTGGCTGCTGGCTCCAGATCCCTGCACTTCGAGCACATACGTACCGGCTTGCGGAGGCGTAAAGGATAGGTGCGCTTTGCCGTCCGAACCTGTCACCATGTCGCTGCTGCTTACCGGGGTATAAACCGGGATATAGGTTGCATTGTCGTACGGATCAGCCGGCTCCTGTCGTTCCCACGTCACTTGTTTGAACTCGGCGTGCAGTCTGCGGGATGGGGAAACCTTGCCTGCCCAATCCACGGTCAGGACATTGAAACCCATTGCCAGTCCTGCCCGTCCAACCCACAGATCGGACTGCAGGCCGATATAGAAATCCGCCGGATGAAGCAGAGCTGACGCCCGCGCGCTGACCGGCTGCCCGCTTTCGTCTTGTGCGGTCACTTCCAGCGTCAGTCGCTGCAAGTCAGGTTCACTTGGTAGCTCTGAAAGTCGTATGGGTAGCATACCATTCTGATCGGTTGCAGCGTCACCTTCCGCAATGACCTTGCCAAATGAACCATAATCCCCACCACTCCCTCTGGAGTAAAACCAGTTGGTGTCAAAATTACCGGTCGTATATTCAGGCAGGCTGAAATAGTCAGAACGCGAATAAAGGATCCAGTGTACTGGCAGGTCATCCACCGGGGCATCGAAGAAGTAGCGCGCCTCCACCAATCCCTGCATTTCCTGGCCTTTCTTTGCCTCTCCCGGGTTCATCGAGGCAGAAAGGTTGATCTCTGGTTTGCGATAATCTGCCACCTGGAAGGAGGCATAGAAGTCAAGCTCCTGGTTCTGGAATGTGTAATAACCGGGCTTTGCGTCTTCGGGAAGGGCGAACGAGCCGTGTACCGTGCCAAAGGTGGATAGCGGAAGATCATATGCCTTTAATATCTCGCCATCCCAGTCAGATAATGATAGGGACAGGCTGGTCAGATCAGGGTCCTTATAGCGCCCATCGTATGCCTGTCGTACTGCTGCCCGGAAATATACTGTCTGCCCGGGGCGGTAGATTGGGCGGTCTGTGTACAGGTATACCTGGGTATGCGCTGCACGCCAGTCTGTACGGTAACCAAAATTCCATGGACTGACATCCTGGTTCCAGGAGGACAACGCAATTGAAAACTCTTCCTGGCCTGTCTGACCGAGCATGGCATAGTATGTCTGGTAAGGGTCTTTCTGTGTTGGGATATCTGTATGCCAGAGCCCGCTGGCATCGCTTTGACCCGAAGCCAATACCCTCCCAGACGCATCAAGGATTTTTAATGGAGCGTTCGGGACAGGCATGTTTGTCCGAAGGTCCGTCACCCAGATCAGGGCATCGCTAGCGCTGATCTTGAAGGTCAGGTTGTAATTGCTGGCAACCATGTAGAGCGGGGATTGCTTGCTACTGCCAGCCAGGTCGGGTGATTGGATGGATAGGTAATAAAGCCCGGGAATCAGTGCCTGGTCATGGGGTGATAATCCCAGGGGTATGGATTCGCTCTTGTTCCGCTTCAGTTCCAGGTGCTGCCGCCAACTCTTGGGACTGGGGGGTGTATATGTCTTGGACAACTCGTAACCCCCCTCACCCATCAGTTTGAAGAAATCTTCCAGCGGAAGGCTGCCAATGGTCATATCCACACTGGAGAGATTGGTTGCCTGGACGTAGAACTGCGGTTTATCAGATTGGGTGAAAACTACCACTGAACCCATATAGGGGAACATCAGTTGAGGTGCAGCCGGAGGTGTGCGGAAGTGCAGATAGAAAGGTGCTGTGATGGACCCTTCCCATGTATCCTTCAATCCAGGAGAGATGATCAGAGTGTACTGCCTTTCAGGTTCAAAATTGCCATAAATGGACAGGCTGTGTCCCGCATCGTCAGGCCAAAGATTCAGGTTAGGAATGGCTGGATCTATGCTGATAAACTTCTCGAGTGATGTGCCTTTTCTTATCGGTGCGCTGAAGCGGACTTCGATGCTGTCATATTGATTCTTGTATCCACCCTCATTCGGAGATGTGCTCGTGATGCGATAGTCCCCATAGGTACGCACCATCACATTCAGATCCTGCCCAAGAATGGCACCGCTGCCTGCCTGCGCCTGACCGTTCAAGGTAAATGTGTAGTTAGTGCTCCTTCCCAGCAGGCTGGCAGGTTTATAGGTCATCACGGAATGATCATCGTTCCAGGTAAGCATCCCTGAAACCACCCCGGCAGGACCGGAAAAGCGGAAGTTGTCCTTGACGCTGACTGGATCCATTGGCTGGTTAAAGGTCAATTTCAGGGCTACATCCAGGGATAAAGCCAGTTCGGTTGAAGGTTCGATCGATACCAGCCTTGGACGGGCAGTGCTAAATGACCACTCCTTTATCTGTGAAGAAGGATCAATTGGACTCCCGGTTGTACTGATAAGCGCATTGTTCAACCTGGCGGTATAAGTCACACCGCCATTCAGTGGAGGTTCCGGATAGAAGATGAAGGTGCTGGTATTTATCCACTCACCCTTGCCTTGTGCAGCCGGTTGAAGCATGAAAGCCGCGGGGAGGGAATTGGGATCTCCCCCCAGTGGAACCACCGGTTGGTTGAACGAAGCAACAATAGCTGAGGTCGGGATGACATCAGCGGCATCTGCCTCGGGCAGGAACTGGGTCAGGCGCAAATAATCGGCTGTCTGGTAGGTCAATGTGAACGGCTCCGTTATAGCCAAACCGTTTGATGCGCGCGCGGTACCTGCCAGTGTGATCGCCTGCGTGGATGCCGGTGTAAGGGGTTGGTCAGGGGTAAAAACAAGCGTGGCGTCATCCTGCCATATCAACGAACCTTCCAGAGCAGGTTGACCTGTGATTGCGGACTCAACTGAGGTCTTATCCATCGGTTGGTTGAAAAAGAGCGTGATGGGGGTTTGTAAGGGTATCTGGCTGCCACCTGGAGGGATGGTCTCGACCACCAATGGTGGAAGAGGCTGGGGGAGAGCAGTCGGTGTGACGGATGGTCCGCTTGTTGGAAATGGTAAACTAAATAATTTACATGCTGAGAGCAGCAAAGAAGCGATGAGCACCAAATGAAGGGGAGAGATAACCTGTTTCTTCATAATGCCTCTTTCGGGTGTGATCGGATGGACACCCATCTCATTATACACAATGCACAAGTGTCATGCAGGTCCAGGAGGTAATAAAAAAGGTGGATGGCTCGACCACCCACCAAAGGTTAAATTAAAATGAGATCGTTTATCCGCTGATATGAGCCAGGCGCGGGTCAAGTGCATCCCGCAAGCCGTCACCGAGCAGGTTGAATGAGAGCACCGTCAGCATGATCGCGAGACCGGGGTAAAAGACCAGGTAAGGGGCTGTAAAGACCTGGTTGCGTTCAGAACCGAGCATGGATCCCCATTCGGGAGTAGGGGGTTGTGCTCCCAGGCCGAGGAAGGATAGGGCAGCCGCATCGAGAATGGCGGTAGCGATACCCAGCGTACCCTGCACGATGAGCGGGGTCAATGCATTTGGCATGATGCGCCGGAATAGGATCTGGATCGTGCCTCCACCCAGGGCGCGTGTCGCGGAAACATAATCCATTTCTCTCACTGAGAGCACACTGGCGCGTACAACCCGGGCATAGGATGGGATGGAAACAATACCGATTGCCAGAAGGGCATTTTGCAACCCCGGACCCAGCACTGTCACGATGGCAATTGCCAACAGTAACGAGGGGAATGCCAACAGTACATCCATCAGGCGCATGATGACATTGTCAACCCAGCCTCCAAAATAACCTGCCAACGCACCCAGGATCGTGCCAATGACGATGGCAAAGCCCACGGTCGTGAAGCCGATCATCAGGCTCAGGCGGGAACCGAAAAGCAGGCGGCTGAACTCGTCACGTACGTTGCCATCAATACCCATGATATGCTGAGGTTGATCGGAGGGGCAGCCCAGCAAGTGAATGCAAGGCGCCTGCCTGCTTTTAACAGATTCGACACCGATCAGGACGTTATATGGATTGTAGGGGGCTATCCACTGGCAGGTGAGGGCGATAAAGACCAGCAGGCTTAAGATCCCTAAACCGACCAGGGCGGATTTCCGGCGGAAAAGTCGCCGCCAGGTGATCTGCCACAGGCTGACGGATTTCAGCGAGAGTCCCTCAACATCCAGTTTGGTGATCTTTTTGTTAGTGTTGTCCATCTCGCCAACCTAGTCCAGTCGAATGCGGGGATCCAGATATGCATAGGAGATATCGACGATAAGGTTTAAAACCACAAAAAAAACTGCGATGACCACTGTAAAAGCCTGGACGATGCCATAGTCGCGGGCAGTGATTGCTTCGTACAGGCTGCGACCAACGCCTGAAAGGCTAAATATGGTTTCGGTAAGCACTGCACCACCCAGCAGACCGCCCAGTGAGAGACCGACAATCGTCGCCAGGGGCAGGAGGGCGTTACGAAAGGCGTGTTTCATAATAACCAGTGATTTTGCCAGGCCCTTGGCGCGGGCGGTGCGAATATAATCCTGACCAAGCACATCGAGCATACTCGAACGGGTCATACGGGCGATCAATGCCATGGGGATGGTTCCCAGGGCGGCGGCAGGCAGGATCAGGTGTTTGAGGGCGTCGCCTAATAGCTCCCAATTTCCCGTCAGCAAGGCATTGAGCACGTTCATTCGACCGATAAAATCAATAATGGTATACGAAATTGTCCCCTTGGTGACACTCAACCCCCAAAAATCAGCCAGCGTGGGCGCGATAACACCTGCCGACAAACGCCCGGAGGGTGGCAGTGCGAAGGGCGTGCCTTTGAGTAACAGGGCGAAGATGTACGCCAGCATCAAGCCCAGCCAGAAGACCGGCATGGAAACCCCGATGTTCGCCCAGAACATCGTTAACACATCCACCCATGAGTTGTGCCTGACAGCGGAAATGATCCCCAGCGGGATTCCGACCAGCAAGCTCAAGATAAGGGCGGCGAAGCTCAATTCAACAGTGGTGGGCAGACGTTCGCCCAGAATCCTGGTCACCGGCTGACTGTAACGGAATGAAGTACCGAAATCTCCTCGGCTGATCTCACCAACATAAACAGCAAACTGTACGGGTATAGGCCGGTCCAAACCGTGGCGGTGGATGAATTCATTACAAACCTTATCCGTAGCTTTCTCACCCAGGATGGCACGGCAGGGATCACCCGGGATTAAACGGCTGAGAGCGAAGGTAACAAAGAGGATACCAATGAGAACAGGGATGCTGGAAAAAAAGCGTCGAAGGAGATAGGTCGTCATATATATATTTTTGGAAACCCCCGATGAGAAAAATCCTCACCGGGGGTTGATGATGCGCCTTTGCAGGCAGTGAATTGATTAAGCGGGAGGTGCGTTGAGGAATGCACCAAACAGGCCCGAGAAGTAGGAAAAGGCGCCAGTGTTGCCCTTATGCAGTGGGTTGGCAGCATCCCATTGCGCAATGTATGAAGCCACCACGTCATTTGCATCGAACATCGAGCCATCGTGGAACTTGACGCCCTGGCGCAGGGTGCAGACCCACTCGGTCAGCTCAGCGTTGGGCTCGCACTTTTCGGCAAGCGCTGGTTCTGTAACCAGGCCGCCGACCTCAAAGGTGTAGAGAGCCTCCAGAACCTGTTCGCAGGCACGTAAAGATTCACCGTCAGTCTCATCCGGGCAGTAGAGAGAAATGGGTTCGGCATTCTGCATCCAGACGAAGGTATCCTGTCCGGGAACCTCTACTACAGCGAAGTACTCATTACCCAGAGGGCTGGCATGTGCACCGGTCGCGGCTGCCTTGTAAGCCAATGCGGAACCACCATGTGCTACCGGGAGCATGGGCACATGCTGTTTGAGCAGGTTATTGGCTTGTTCGTATAATGGCTTGCGAGCCTCATCATTACCCAGTTGTGCAGCTTGCTTAAGAACATCCGTTAGATCGGTGAACTTGTCGCCAAACTGCTTGGAAGAACCGGCGCCAAAGTGGTAGTCGAGGAAGTTAGTCTGATCCGGATAGTCGGCGTTCCAACCAAGCAGGTGCAGACCGGCAACCTCGCCCGAATCGGTCGCATCCAGGAAAGCGCCGGATTCCATGACCACGATCTCGGTAGTGATGTTCAGGTTCTCCTTCAATTGATCCTGGATGTCCACAGCTACCACGCCAGGCTGCGGCAGGTAGGCACGGACGACATCACGGTAAGTAATGGTGGTGTCAAAGCCATTCGGGAAACCAGCCTCAGCCAGCAGAGCTTTTGCTGCGGCTGCATCAAAGGTGTACCAGGGATCGCCAACACAACCATTTCCAACTAGGCATGGTGTAAAGTAATCAGCAACTTCAGAACCAACTTTAGGGTAGAAGTTATCTACGATGCGCTTGCGGTCAATACCCATGGCAATCGCCTGCCGTACCTTCTCATTGTCGAAGGGTGGGTAGGTATTGTTCATGCCAATATAGAATACGTTGAAACCGGGGCGTACTTTCAGCTGTAGGTTGGTGTCCGCCTTTACTGTGGCAAAGTCATCGGGACCGATATTGTCGATGCCATCCACTGTGCCGGATTGTAATTCAAGCAGGCGCTGTGCAGACTCCGAGCTCCAGCGGAAGACCAGGGTTGACGTCTTGGCTTTTTCGCCCCAGAAGTCATCATTGCGGGTGAATACCAGTTCATCACCACGCTTCCATTCCGCAATCATATACGGTCCAGTGCCTATTGGTTTCTCAAGCAATTCACCTGAACCGCCGGTCGACTCCAGGTATTCGCTTGGTTGGATGGTAAAGGCAGTAAAGGCAACTTTCGATAGGAAAGCAGGGTCAGGGTAGCATAGAGTAAATTTCACCGTGGACGCATCCACGGCTTCGATCTTCTGGAATTCACCACCATAATCACAGTTGGGTGCTTCCTGCATCATTGCCTCGAATGGGATTTCAGTCGGGGCTTCTGTTGCCGGTGGAGCCTCTGTTGCTGGCGGGGCTTCAGTGGCGGCTGGTGTTGCCTTGGGACCGCAGCCTGCCAGTATCATGCTGGTCAGGACGACCAGCGACAATAGAACGTACAAGTAACGTTTCACGGGTTTCTCCTCCTAGAGAATTTGGATTTGTTGATCACTCGTTTAACCACAGGATTGTAAATTACCTTGATGACTGCAACCTCCTTTCTTATCTAATCCTACTATTATAGCATACCATTATCCAAAATAGTCTAATAGACCGGCACCGGTATACCAACCCCATGCAAACGGGTCAGCCTGGGATCTTCCGACCAGATGCCTGCGATCTTGACACTGCAATCCGGACAGGTTCCCTGGGCTGTAATGCGGTACTCATGGATGATATATCCTGTACGCCGGATGAGCGTCTTGCTACAGTTCGGGCAGTGAGTATCCTCGTATTCATCAACACGACCAGGGATGTTGCCGGCATAAACGTAATGAAGCCCGGCTTCGCGTCCGATCTCAGCCGCCCGCAGTAGTGCTTGCCCGGGCGTGTTGCCGGGTTCAATCATTCTGTAATCCTTGTGAAAAGCTGTCACGTGCCATGGGATATCCCTCGATACACCTGAGATAAAGCGGGCTGTATCCCATAATTCTTCATTGCTGTCGTTAAAACCGGGTACCACCAGGGTTACTACTTCCACCCACAGGCCCAGGTCATGGGCGCGCTGGATGGTATCCAGCGTGTTCTTCAATACGCCGCCCAATTTTCGATAGTTTTTATCCTGCATGGATTTCAGGTCTATTTTAAAACCGGTCAGATAAGGACGCAGGTAATCAAGAACTTCCGGTGTAGCATTCCCATTTGAGACATAGACACATTTCATGCCGGCAGGAACTGCCAGTTTGAAGATGGCTGCCGCCCATTCGCTGGTAATAAGTGGCTCATTATAAGAGGAGGCTATGATGCTGGAGTTTGTACGCCGGGCAATATCGATCACTTTCTCTGGTTTGATCTCCCGGACCAGGTTGAGAGATACGTCGGAGGCTGGGTCACGCAGCGCCTGTGAAGTCAGCCAGTTCTGGCAATAGGTACAATGAAAGTCGCAGCCAAGCATGCCGAAGGTCAAAGCGTTTGAGCCAGGCAGGATATGAAAAAAAGGTTTTTTTTCAATTGGATCGCTCTGGAGAGCTGCAACATACCCCCAGGGGACCCTCAGTTTCCCCTCTTGATTGAAACGCACCTGGCAGATGCCGCGCCGGGATGGTCGAATCAAACATCGGTGTCCGCAGGCAGTGCAGCGAACCACTCCATCTGGCAGGAATTCAACCAGTTCTCCCTCCATTGTCAGTTCATCCAGAGTATTCACCAAAGCACCCATCTTAACCTCCCGCAAAAGAACAACCTGCGAATATAATACTATTTATGCTCACACTCGCGATCCAGGCCGGTGGCGGATCTGCACGCATGGGACGAGACAAGGCACTGATGCCCTTTCTTGGCTTACCGCTTATCTGCCGCATCATCAAGCGCCTGCAAACAGTGGCGGACGAGATATTGGTCACAACCAATTACCCTGAAGACTATGGTTTCCTCGGATTACCCTTGTATTCCGACCTCCGACCAGGTCATGGTGCGTTGGGAGGATTGTACACCGCACTGGACGCTGCTGCCAACCCCAGCGTGGCTGTTGTAGCCTGCGATATGCCTTTTGCCAGCCCTGATCTGCTCAGGGTAGAGATGAACTTGCTTGATGAACTGGGTGTTGATATTGTGATCCCAACCAGTACAAGGGGGCTGGAACCGTTGCATGCCATATACCGCAAGGAAACCTGTCTGCCGGTGGTCGAAGCTGCGCTCGATATAGGGATGTGGAAGGTAATCTCATTTTTCCCAGAAGTAACGGTGCACTATCTTGATATTAAAGAGACTGCCTCCTATGACACGCACGGATTGGCTTTCTGGAATCTGAACACGCTGGAGGAGTTCCTCGAAGCGGAACGGCAGGCAGGCGAATTATCCATCTGATACAGTTTCCAAGCTCAGGGAACGACCAGAACGGGACATGGTGAGTGGTGCAATACTTTTTGACTCTGGCTGCCAAGCAATATTCCACTCAAGGTTCCAAGGCCGCGTGCACCCATGACAATCAGGTCATTCTGGCGTGTTTTAGCTACCTTCAGGATGGCTTCAGCGGCCGGTCCTTCCAGTACTTCGGTCTTCAATTCTCCAGTGATAGTCCCTACAGTTTTAAGAGTATCTTTTAATACCGCTTCCGCCATTTCCATACGGGCGTTGATTGCATTTTGCATATTGGGTTCACCCAGGTAGGGCGGTACAGGGTCAAACGCCGTCACGATCCACAGGTCTACCTTTAGCTCGCGTGCCAGGCTGCCTGCCAGCTTGGCTGCCTGCGAGGCATTATATGAACCATCCACAGCCAGCAATAATCTCTTGAACATCTTTTACCTCTTTATGCGGATTATATTATAAGTATACATAGAATCGACCTGTTTAAATTATAGATTCACAACACCCTTGAAGTGCCGGTTCTACAGCTCGGAAATGTTACAAAAACTCAATTTATGATAGGTAAAGAGGTTTTCTTGCCGGTGACTTCTCAACCAGAGTGTATAATTAGAGCAACTGGATAGGTTTTAGAGGATAATGATGATTTAGATATTAATCCATTTATCGCAGGAGGAGAACATGAATATACAATCTGGACATAACCAGCACATGCTTGCTTTGGTGGCTCTCGTTATGGCTTCGCTGGCTTGCTCGCTCGTGACTGGCATCCAGCCAACTCCCACACAATCCGTACAACCCCCGCTACAATCGCCTGCTGTTGAGCCATCCGTACAATCAATTCCACTCACCTACACTCCCTTACCGACATACACCCCTCTACCAACGTATACACCCGAACCGACCTTCACACCTCGACCAACCAATACCATCCAATCCTCACCGACCCTGTTCCTGGATAAGGATTTCTTTTGTCGCGAAGGTCCAACATTAGCCTATTCAGATGTAACCGATTTTAAGGCTGGCATCGAACTACCCATCCTGGGCAAGAGTGACACGGACTGGTGGCTGGTTAAGATCGATGTATCCTATACCAGGCACAAGTCATGCTGGATAGGTGGCGGCGAAGTGCGCGGCAACCAGGATCTAATTCCCCTAACGCTGGCTACTGAACCGGTAGTTCCGGTGCATGCCCAGTTTTCGTGGGCTGTAATTGGGGAGCTCTCCTGTGCTCAACTCGTCCAATATTCATGGGAACCGGTTGGAGGCGCAGGCAGCGGAAAATTCTTAAGCACCAGTGAGCTGTTCAGCCATGATAATGCTACGATACTCAACACAGAGTGGATACCGTTTTGCCCGGATTTTGCACCATAAGTGAATTATGCTGGAGATCATGTCCGTTCAGCAACCTCATAAATGGGTATGTGATAAATAAATATCGCATATCTGGAGTTCATCAGCCAGTATTCTTAAATCAGGAGAATATCAATCGATTTGATAGGCAAATTATCAGTCCCTAGTGAAGAGAGAGGGTTTACGGGTAAGAAATGTCATTGCCTGCTTGGAGCGATCGCGGGTGATATGATCGGCTCACGTCATAAGTTCCAAAAGACCAAATCAGCAGATTTTGAGCTGTTTACTCCTGCCTGCACCTTCACTGATGACACGGTTCTCACTGTAGCGGTAACGGATGCCCTTATAAACGGGCGTGATTATGGTGAAGTCATCCGCGAGTATGGATTACGCTATCCAGATGCCGGCTATGGGGGATTCTTTCACAAGTGGTTGATATCAGGAGGCGATGCTTACAACAGCTTCGGGAATGGTTCAGCCATGCGGGTCAGTCCGGTCGGTTGGGCATTCAATACCGAAGAGGATATCTTAAGGGAGGCTGAGCGCAGCGCGGTCGTTACTCATAATCACCCCGAAGGTATAAAAGGCGCACAGGCGGTGGCGTTCGCAATCTTTCTTGCACGTCAAGGGGCAGATAAGGATGATATTGAGAACGAAATCACTAAACGTTTTGGATATTTATTGGACCAATCGCTGAACGAGATCAGGCCTAGGTACAGGTTCAATGAAACCTGCCAGGGTTCAGTACCGCAATCGATCAGAGCATTCCTTGAATCTGTAAATGTGGAAGATACGATCCGAAATGCTGTTTCTCTGGGAGGGGATGCTGACACGCAGGCAGCCATCGCCGGTTCGATCGCGGAGGCTTACTATGCCGGTGTACCGGAAGGAATCGCGTCCGAGGTCCGTGCACGCCTTCCAGATGAATTATGGGTCGTGATCGAGCGGTTTAACCAAAAATATTGATCAAATCAAGTGACCGATTATGGTTTTATGACCTGAATCAGATTCGATCCGGTCAGGTAGGATTTTAAGGTGAATTGTTGTCTTTTCGGATAAGGAAAGAGGCAACTTTCTTTTCATCCCAATCGACTACAACACTACCATTGATATCAAAAGTGGGGGTGACCAGATTACCATCAGCCCACTTTCGCACCTGTCTTGCGGCGTTCGGATTGGCGATCACATCCACCTCGGTATAGTCGATATGATTATCCGCCAGCCATTTGCGCGCTTTCTTGCATTCTGGACACCACTTGGTGCAGTAGATAACGACCCCTCCCCGCGGGAGTTCGCCTGCCTCATCGATTTCAACGGATTTTACTGCCGAAGGATGCGGGTCGATACGCCTTATTTCCTCAAAAAGAACTTCATTGCTCGGCTGGTCATCAATGGCGTGAATATCAATATACTGGATAATACCCTCTTTATCTATAATGAAAATTGCCCGTTCTGAATGACCTTCTGAACGAAGAACACCATACTTTTTTGCCACTTCACCATGCGGCCAGAAATCACTTAGTAATGGATAAGTGATCCCGCCCAGGCTTTCCGCCCAGGCTTTTAAACAAGGAACATGATCAACGCTGATGCCCAGTACCTGGACATTCCATTCCGCGAACTTGGCATATTCTGCCTCATACGACGGAATTTGGTTTGTTCATATCGGTGTCCATGCCAGAGGGAAAAAGGCGATTACCGTGGTCATCCCTCGAAAATCGCTGAGGGTTACTTCTCTATCAAGATGACTCTTAAGAGTAAAATCAGGTGCCTGGTCTCCAATACTTAAGTTCATTAATGCTTCCTTTCTTTATGGGGTTTGTCTACTTATATTATAATCTATCCGGAATTCCTGGGTATGAGATAGTTGAATCGCGATCCTGGCAACTCTTGGAAGTCAGCTTTTTGGAAGCAGATCATCTTATGTTCGGTATTCATCATTGTCACCCGATACTTCCCCCGTTTTGTACAGCCTCAACAAAATCAGTGTCAGGTTCAGATCACGGATCATTTCAAGCAAACCGTGGAGAGCCGCCTGATCCGGTAGAAAGCCTGATAGGATGGTTACTCCATTATCCATCATTCTGATGATCAAATCCTCGAACCACTCCAACCAGCGCTTGGTGAGTCGTTCCTTTATGCAGATGGTGTAATGGTCCATATATGGAGTTGGGCGATTCCTTTCCTAAATTACTTGGACAAGGTGAATATCTTACGATAGGAATTCAGGTACGCGGATTCCTATTGTCATCCACTCGTTAAAGGATGTAAACGAATGAGAACCCTCTTTTCGGCCTCCCGCTCGAGATCATCCATTTGTGGCTGACCGTCCGCCTCAAGATGAACTCCAAAGTATTTTGCATAGGTGGGATGCTTCTTGAAATAGTGGTTCAAACCATTGATCACCCCATTATGGTTCTCAATCACTTCCCCTTGAACCCGAAATCGTTTACCTGCCACTCTGATTTGCCCCTGGTTCCCACCTCTCAGGTTGCGCCACCAGGTGCGATCTCTCAAGCTCACCACCGTGAATATCTCGCCATCGCGCATGATATTGATAGGTGTTGAATACCTTTTACCGGTCTTGCTACCTGTAACAGTTATTACAGCCATATTCTTCCCGAGGATGGGATGCAGGGGTGTGTTAATGATGGATGCTATGAAGAAGTTACTGATTTTTCCAGGCATGTTCACCTCACATATTCTGGTTAGGATCCGGTGTGCTTTGGATACTACCGCAGTAAGCTTCTTTCTGACCGGTCAGTGCAGGGCATATCATCACTGCAGCGCAATCCACGCCACTTTCAACAGTGAGCACATCAGTTGGGCGATTCTTCTGGCAGGCACCGAACCCATACAGGCTTTCGGATGTACCAGTTCTGCCAGGCGGTCTCTCATGATAAATACCGCTTGCGGGCAAACCATCTTGCACATCATACAGGCTATACAGGCTGCTTGATTGTAACTGAGTGTATTGGTCTGATATGCATTGAACATGGTTTACATCCAATCAGTGCAGTAAGATCAAAACAATATTGAGAATGATCCCTACTCCGAACATCACAGCCATGGTGGTTATCTAAGTAAAGATATCGCGCATAACCCCGGTTCTGGATGGGTACGTGGTCGAACCTATGAAGTCCGATGCAAGAAAGGCCGTAATGGGAGGTACAGTATTAATACTATTGCCCTTTTTTATAAATGGGTTCATACAACAAGGTGTGAGCAATATCTATCTGCTAAATGGATCTAAATGAAATGTATATGTCTTGTCATACCCCCGTCCCATGACTATGTTCACGCTGCCGTTGCTGATGCCATAAACAATCGACCATTGGGTGATATCCTGGGAGACGCTTTCCAGAAGTCGCATTGCCTCCAGGATTGTAACCTTTCCATCCACCTGATTGAGTTGATGGTAGAGCTGGTCATATCGCCAGCATCGCCCTTCTCCTGTATCGTTGGACGCAGTTTGCAGAAAGTTGGTTGCTTGCAGCCAGGGATTTTCATTTGGAATTACAACCATCTCTCCCAGATGGAACTCCACCAACGCCGCTGCTCCAGAGGCGTCTGCGATCAAGTAATGGAGAGGTGGTCCTCCCTCCATATCTATATTATAAGATTGGATAATGGCAACAGCCTCGTTTACATCCCTGGCATGATCTAGTATATTCCGTATCACCAGTAATGAGCCGATCGTCACCCTGGCAGGATCTGGCAGCATCTGTCCTGCTGGTACTGCTGCCATTCCAATAACCAGGCCACGCTCGTTCATACCGTCAAAAGGTAGGGAGGGTGCATCCAGGAGTAATTGACGCTCCTCGAACGGTAAATTCAGCAGGGTTTTCGCCGACTTTCCCTCAATTCCCAGGTAGGCGATATCGACCATCGAGACCGATGCGTAACCACCTGGTGGATCGGTAAACAGGAGCAACGCTGGACTGTAATCCCAATCGAAATTGCGTCCATAGAACAGATCTGCCTTATTACCAAGAGCTGCGAACAGGGAACATGCCCAATTGGTACCTGATGAGGATGGTTCCTTCACTGGTTGGTCTGTGACCGGCACTTTCCTATTGGAAACATTGTCGGATACACCAGCGATATAGTCACCGTAATAATGCATGGTATATAGTGGATGATCATCCACCTTCTTCAGGCTGTTGAGGGTTTTAACTTCATTGCCGGAAAGACCTTCATGAGGACTTATTGCGGTTGGTAAAGTGACCGGAGTTGTTTCTGGCAGCGTGATAGGGGTCATTACTGGTGACCCAGGGATACCACATGCGGCCAGTAACCAAATCGCCGGAACAATGCTGAATAACCGCTGTAGCGATCGAAGTGAGACCACTTCAATATTCATTGATTTAAATAGAGGTGATTACCCTGACGAGATTTTTCCAAGCACTTCTCGCAAGCGAGCGATCTCCGCGAGTGTGTTGTAATGAACAGCGCCGACACGTATCATCCCCCCGCTCGCCTCCAGGTCAAGACGCTCAGTTACCGCCAGTGCATAGTAGTTTCCGTCCCAGGCATAGATGTTGGCTTTATCCAGTTCCTCCGCAACCTTGCGCGGGTGTTGTCCCTTCATTGTAAAAGCAAAGGTGGGGACCCTTTCCTCGAGCCGTTGAATATCCCGCAATCCGTAGATCTGAACACCAGGTGTTTCCTCCAAAGTCTCGAGCAGGGAACGGCTGAGTTCGAATTCATAAGCCCTTATGGCTATCATCGCTAATTTTAAGGTCAATTGCCTGTCTGTATAATCCATGCCAGCAAGCCCCTCTGCCAGCTCATTCCCGAATGTCTTCCCAACCCAGGATAAGTATTCGACTGCTCCCAAAATGCCTGCAATGCCCTCATGATTTCCTGTACCTGTTTCGAACTTTCCGGGGGGATTCTTGGGTGCTGGTCGTACTTTATAGGCGGTCAAACTATCCAATAGCTCGTAGCGCCCATAAAGGATTCCGGCATGCGGACCGAAGAACTTGTAAGAGGAACAGACAAGGAAATCGCATTGAAGTTTCTGAACATCGATTGGACCGTGAGGTGCATATTGGACTGCATCCACATATACCAGCGCCCCGGCAGAATGCGCCATCTGGACGATCTTGTTCACCGGGTTGATGGTACCCAGCGCATTGGAAGCAAAACCAACCGCCACCAGGCGTGGTTTGCCTTCCAAAGCTTTCTTCAAATCCTCCAGGTCGAGAGTACCATCTTCAGGATTAAAGTCCACCCACCGCACCTTGCAGCCACATTCCTCTGCCGCAAGAATCCACGGAGTGATATTCGCATCATGGTCCAATCTCGTGACCACGATCTCGTCATCGCGCTTCCAGGTGCGTGCCAGCGAGCGGCTGAGATTAAATGTCAGGCTGGTCATGTTTGGACCAAAGACGATTTCCTCAGGACGGGAAGCAACCAAATGATCAGCCATGGCTGCCCTGGCTTCTTCGATCAGAGCATCAGACAGGCGGCTCGTGGTAAAGGCACCATCATGATTGGCATTTATATGGGTCAGGTAATTGGAGATTCGGTTGAAAACAGTTCCTGCCACCTGAGTACCACCTGGATTATCCAAAAAAATTGCCGGACAGTTGAGAGAGGGGAATTGGGCACGGATGAGTGGAAGGTCAAGGGACATTGTTGTTCTCCAGGAGGATCTATTAGAACAGTCGGGTGAGGTCAATTACACCCACAGGCGCGAGGACAATTATAAGGCGATTATCTTGGAACTGATAATAAGAAACTATATGAGTTCAACAACAAAGGCATACTCGATTGAGCGTGCCTTAATTATTACACAACCAGATTATTCAGATCAGGTCTTACGACCTGTCACTGTAGCAGAAAAAACCATGCTGGCAGGATCCCAAGTCGGTTCATGACCGAAATCATCTTTGCGTAAAACAGTAACCTCGCTAAAACCCGCTTGACGAAGACCATTTGAATATTCGGAAACATCCAAGGCACCAGCCACACAGGCTCCCCACGCTTCCATATCCTTCTGAATGGATTCAGGCAGCGGACCATTCGTCACAATATCCGATACTGCCACGCGCCCACCCGGTTTTAACACCCTGTACATCTCATCAAAGACTTTTAGCTTATCGGGTGAAAGGTTGATGACACAATTGGAGATCACTACATCCACAGTGTTATCTTCTACCGGCAATTCTTCCTGATATCCCAGGCGGAACTCGACATTGGTGATTCCGAGCCGGCTGGCACTCAGTCTAGCACGTTCGAGCATCTCCGGGGTCATATCGATGCCAATGACAAGCCCTTTTTCGCCAACCTGGCGGGCTGCAAGGAAACAATCCAATCCCCCACCCGAACCTAGATCCAGGACAGTTTCGTCTGGCTTAAGTGCAGCCAGGGTGATGGGGTTACCACAACCCAAACTGAATTGCACGATATCGGTTGGTAGCACTTTCAGTAATTCTTCTGGATAGAACGTATTGCCAGAATCGCAGCATGATGATGTTGAGCGAGCATGGCTTGCGTAGCGCTGCCTTACAGCTTCATGGATGGGTGAATGCGTTTGCTTCATGATTCTTATCTCCATTTCAAATAGAGGTTTGTCTATATATGATGAGAAAAAAAGAGGGTCTATGTCAAGGATCGTTTTATGTTAGCTGTCATCTCATCCTCAGGCGCGAAGTTCAACATCAACCTGCCACAGCAGACCGCGATACTCTTCTGGTTTAGAGTGTAGAAGGTTTGCTTGCCTTCTTCACGGACATTCACCAATCCAGCTTGGCGCAGGATGGCGAGGTGGTGTGAAACAGTAGGCTGGCTGACATCGGTCTTCTCGACGATCTCGTTGACCGAGAGCCACTGGCAACAGCAGAGTTCCATGATTTTCTGGCGTGTTGCACCGGCGAGAGCCTTGGTGAAGGTAACTTGATCATTATTTGTCATATAGACACTCATCTATATTATATTCTTGTTTTTTGTTTTGCCAAGGGTGAAATTAATTGATCAATGATGATCAGGATTTTCTTTGTTCTATACAAATATTCCCCCATGTGCCTCCAAGTCTCCCGAGCTAAATATTGAACCAGGTAAATTTTTCCATAACGAAGACTGGTGGCGGTGAATGAAAATCCTGGATATGAGCACATAAGGACAGGAATTCCTGATCGTAACTGATAATAAACGTTTTATGATCTGACTGCTACAAACCCGAGTCCATTCGGACCGACATGAGTACCAATCACTGTGGTTACATTAACGATCAGGTACGAGATCGACGGTGTTGGTTTTAATTCCGCAATCAATTGCTGGGCTCGTTCTTCGGCATTGGTATGCAGGATCGCCAACCGCTCAAGCGGACCAAGATCACTGATCATTTCACACAGGTTGGTAAAGCCCTGTCGATATGTGCGGGTTTGTCCCAATCTTTCTACGATCCCCTCATGGAGCCCGATCAGGAGCTTAAGGTTCAGGAATCCACCGATCATTGCTTTTGCCCATGACACACGTCCACTGCGCCTTAAGTACTCGAGAGTATCAAGCAACGCAACCACGCTGATTCGCTTTCTTACATCTGCCACCCGCTCCAGGACCTCATCCATGAATGCACCGCGTGCGATCCTTTCTGCAGCAGATAGCACCTGAAAACCCAGTCCCATTGTGATCTGTCCACTGTCCAAGACATGTACCCGCGTCCCAAAAGATTCAGCCGCCAGGCGGGCAGCATTGAAAATTCCACTCAAGATGGCAGGTGGATGAATTGATAGGATCTGATCCACACCAGACCTTAATAGTTTCTCGTACTTTTCCTGAAAACTCCCCACGGAGGGAGCCGCTGTTGTTGGTGGATCTACCATTGCGGGCAGGCGGTTGTAGAATTCCTCACGACTGAGCCCTTCTCCATCGGTATAACTTTGCTCGCCCATCACCAGGATTGCCGGTACAACTTCAATCTGATAACGTTCTGTCAGGTCAACAGGCATGTCAGAAGTACTGTCAGTCACCAATCCAATCTTCATCATCATCTTATATTGTGTTCTCCATCACGACCAATCCCATACACTGTGGTCCAAGCAGAGCCGCCAAATGCGCATTGCTCACGTGTATGCTAAAAGGTACTTCAGGGAACACATCATCGATATATTGATATAGTTGTTTTAAACGGAAATGGTTCATTGAAGCTGGTTTAAGAAGAGCGATATGGTCAGGAGTGGTGAACTCCTCGATGAATTCCTGGAAATATTCAAGTATGTGACGGTGTGTACGTACTTTACCAAGAGGGGTTAAATTACCCTCCTCCAGAACGAAGATCGGTAATAAACCAAGCATCTCACCGATGATCGCTTGAGAGAAGCCGATGTGCCCAATTTTTAGAAGATAGTGCAATTCTGGTATGCAAAACATCGAGTAGATGCTATGGATCGCAGACCGCATCTTCTGATCGATTTCAGCCAGGGTTGCACCACCTGCCGCTGCCGCGGCAGCCTTCTGTACCAGTAAACCCAATCCAATTGCAGTCGTTTGTGAGTCGATCAGCCGGATATCAGCCCGGCCTCCATACAGAGATATTGCCTGCTGGGCATTTTTTACTGCCGGTTCCAATGATTTCGAGAGTGTGATAACCAAGATGGCTTCATATTCAGTGCTCAATTGGAATAATCGATCTAAAAAATCTTCCTTGGAAGGATAATGCTGCCTCCTGGTCACGAAACGTTTATTAACAGATGTGTTCCTGTCTTCCGGTAATAGGGAGGATCGTATTTCAACAGGGATGACGTGAACCAGCTCGAGTCCAGGAAATTCAATTTCGGCAAATTGTGCTGTCCCGTCAGTGAGAATACCAACCCTGCCCATGAATGAATTATTCAATGGATACGATCAACTGGTAATGAGGTTGTCCACCGTCCTGGACTTCAATTTCCTGTGCAGGGTAGGTTGTCCGAATCATGTCTGCGATATGATTTACCCTGGTATGCGACATATCCTCCCCATAATAAAGTGTGATCAGTTCGTGATCGGCAGCATTTGCTTTTGCCAATAATCCAAGGCAGGCTTCCTCAACCGATGCCGCAGATAAAACCAGTTTGCCATCCAGGAGGGCGATGACCTGGTCTTTTTCCACAGTCACGCCATCAATTTCAACCGAGCGGGTAGCAACTGTGATCTCACCGGTCTTTACATTTCCAAGCGATTTTTCCATCTTATCCGCCACGGTTTCAGTATCGCCGTTCGGATTCAAGACCAGCATTGCTGTCAATCCTTGAGGAATTGTCTGGCTGGGAACGATCCGCACGTTCTTGACCGTTACTTCTTTAGCTTGTTGAGCTGCCAGGATAATGTTCTTATTATTCGGTAAAATAATCACCTTGTCGGTTGGTAAATTCTCAAATGCTTCCAGGATATCCTTCGTGCTCGGATTCATGGTCTGTCCACCCTCGACTATGGCGGCACTTCCCAAACTGGCAAAGATACGTGATAAACCTGGTCCTGGCGAGACGGCTACAACCGCGATCTGTCCTGGCTCAACATTCGCCAGTTCCAACCGATCGACTCTGGATTTTCGGTCCAAGTCATCCATCTGGGCTAACAGGTTCTCTAATGCCACCTTAGTAATCGTGCCGAGACCCATGACATAATCGATCGGCAGGTAGCGTTTATCAGTTGGGACATGAATGTGCATCCGGTACATGCCTTCGCCCTCACCAATCTGGATCGAAGTACCCATTTCCTCAAGGGCGCTGTAAAAATCTTGCAAGTTTAATGGTTGAAACGGGTAAAAATCTGCCACGATTTCGAAGTCTTGGCCGGGCTCGATGGTGTTCTTTGCGTTTTCCAGGTTCATCGCAGTGATCGGCTGCAAGGTGGCAATGGGCAAATCCAGTGGCTCACCGTTAATATAGCGCAGCATACCTTCCAGAATGAAGTAAAGTCCTTTGCCTCCAGCATCAACCACACCAGCCTGTTTCAATACTAGCAGGAGCTCAGGTGTATGCTGTACCGACTCATCCGCTGCTGGTACTACTTTGGCTAAGATTTCGATGGGATCCTGCGTCTCTTTCAAGGCGGCTTCTGCTGCTGTAGCAATGTCTTTCGCAACCGTCAGGATGGTTCCTTCCACGGGACGGACAACCCCTTTATAAGCCGTATCTCTCGCATTGGCAAAGGCTCTCACCAGACTTGGTCCATCCAGGACCTCCTGCTCATGCAGGGTACGCGCAAAACCACGCCATAGCTGTGAAAGTATCACGCCCGAATTGCCGCGCGCACCCATTAGAGCGCCTTGTGAGACTGCTGCTGCCATCTCCCCTATCTTGCGGTGTCCCATATCGGAGATCTCAGAATAAGCCGACTGCATGGTCAGAACCATGTTCGTACCGGTATCGCCATCCGGGACAGGGAAAACGTTCAAAGCATTCACCAGCTGCTGGTTGGTACGCAGCCAGGTTAATCCTGCTTCAACCAATCTTTTAAAAGCCTGTCCATCTAATGGCAGACTCTGCATTTTTTTTAATCTATATACCCGTGCTTCACTAACAGGATTCTCACTCATGAACTATCCAGCTGTCATGGATTAATCAAGGTCACTAATGCGCAAACCGGCTACATGAACGTCAATCGAGTTTATTCGCAGACCGAGTGCTTTTTCTACATTGAAGCGAACAGTGTTGGCGACACTGGTTGCGACAGAAGTGATGCGCGTGCCATATTCCACGATGATGAAAATATCAATATCAATATTTTCACCGTCATAACGTACTGAGACACCGCGAGCTGGCTCTTTAGTGATTGTGTGTGCCAGACCTTCCGCCAGATTCTTTGGAGCCAGCCCAACGACCCCATAAGATTGGAGAGTGGCATGGTAGGCAATGGTTGCCACGGCATTTGGAGAAATATAGATGCTTCCTAAGGTAGTAGTCTCGTTACCCATAGTTTTCCTCTGGTTTAATTAACAAACAGGCTTGTAGAAGGATACGATATATGGTAAAATCCGGCTCCTGGGTTAACAACCCAGTCGCGTAATGATTTATTGGAAAGGATATATTAAGATGGCGAGGTGTGCACACTGTGGTAAAACAACGTCTTTTGGTCATAACCGCTCTTTCTCAATGCGAGCGACAAACCGGGTATTTCGCCCAAATCTGCAGCAGGTGACGGTGCTTGAAAAAGGTCGTAAGGTGAAAAAGGTGCTGTGTGCCAAGTGCATTCGTACTCTGGTCAAAACAGCCTGACATTGGTGTAATCCTACTTTCTTCAAAAATCACGGCTTGAGCCGCGATTTTTGTTTTTAATCTACCAACATGACCTGGAAGTGCAAAGAGAGACTTTGAACAGCCAAGCGGTGGCTCACTTAAGTACCCGTAATATTCCTTCGCGCAATGCCTTGATTCCAGCTGTGATTCCTGCGGGGTGCTTGAATACTGCGCTGGCAGCAACGAATGCGGTTGCACCTGCAGCCAATACAGATGGTAGGGTTATACTCGATATACCACCATCCACTTCCAACCATGCCGTGGATTTCAGCGAATCCAGTTTTTTTCGGATCTCAGTGATCTTTGACGTCATATCCGGCAAGAAAACCTGGTCTGAGAAACCCGGATTGACCGTCATCACCAGTACCAGATCCACCAGATGAAGGACAGGTTCTATGACAATTGATGGTGTGCCGGGATTGATCACTACGCCAGGCAGGCAGCCCAGATCTTTGATCTGCTGTAATGTACGATACAGGTGAGGGCATGTTTCTACCTGAACGGAAAGCCTGCCTGCCCCTGCTTCAAAAAAAGCCTGTAAATAGCGCTCCGGCTCTTTTATCATCAGGTGTACATCCAGAGGTAATTTCGTAGCTCGTCGACATGCCTCGACGATAAAAGGTCCCACGCTGATGTTCGGTACGAAATGACCATCCATGACATCCACGTGGATCCAGTCCGCCCCGGCAGCCTCACATTCCGAGATCTGTTCACCCAGATTTAGAAAATCCGCAGACAGTATGGAAGGAGCAATAACGTATTGTTGTTTCATAGACTAACGAATGGGCGGATGATATAAGAGGTACACCCACATCCAGAATGGGATCAAACCACCGGCAGCAATCAGGGCAAGTAAACCAAGACCGACAGACAACCAGTCAATGCCCAGATCAACCTTCTCAACCTCCCCCTCTGCAACAGCCAGAGGGGTAGCTCGAGTCTGATAAGCAGGCGCGGTTTCCGGTGTTAAAGTAAATACTGGTGGGGGCAGGGTCTCATCAGGGATACCAAATTTCATCAGCACCCGGCCCAACTGGTCGGCTGTCCGGTAGCGCGCCGACGGCTCTTTGGCAAGTACTTTGATTATGATTTGCTCAAGGGTTGGGGGGACATCTGGCAGGTATTCATGAATGGGTATCGGTGCTTCATGCAGATGCATGCGTGCAAGCTCTTCCGGTGAGGTTCCGGTGAAGGGCAAGGAGCCGGTAACCATTTCATATAAAACAACACCCAAAGAGTATACGTCAGAGGCCGGTGACGGAGCATTGCCAGCAGCTTGTTCAGGTGAAAAATATTGCGGCGAACCCCACACGATCTCACTATGCTCGTCAGGGTGGATGGATGCCAACGCCCGTGCAATTCCAAAGTCAGTCACCTTGAGACGTTGATCAGATGTAACCAGCATATTTTGCGGTTTGACATCACAGTGCACAAGCCCGGCGCGATGGGCATAACCAATACCTGCGCAGGCCTGCACCATGAGGGGAATCGCCTCTTCGATGCTGAAACGACCACGTTGACTGAGCAAGGTCTTTAAATCAGTGCCAGGTATGAATTCCATCACAAGGTACAACTGCCCACCATCGAATCCAAAGTCATGGACCGTGACAATGTTGGGGTGGGAAAGATTGGCGGCTGCCTTGGATTCTTGTCGAAAACGTTCCTGAAAAGCTGTATTCTTTGTAAAATCCGTGCGTAGTACCTTGATGCTCACATAACGCTCGAGCATCCGGTCATTCCCCCGGTAGACTACAGCCATGCCACCCGACCCGATTTGTTCGAGCAATTGATAGCGGTTGTTGAGCAATGGATGTGTTTCCATGGTTTAAATGCAAATTACCGTTAGGATTATATCATGCCACCTGTGCCCTTCCTTCCTATTATCTTCCCCCTTATAATCTACCTATGCGCAGGGCAATGTTGTTGTATAACCCGGCAGCAGGACGTTTTCCAGTGCGTCCCTTTATCCATTCGGCTGACAAGGTGCTATCCAAAGCTGGTTGGTCCCTGGAAATCATTGAAACGCGCAGTAGTGATCATATCGTCCAAATGGCGAAGCAAGCCGCATCGGAAAAATTCGACGCGGTCTTCGCAGTTGGTGGTGATGGCACGCTTGGGAAGGTCGCCTCCGGGTTGGTAGATTCAGAAACCGCCCTGGGTGTGTTGCCTGCCGGCACATCCAACGTCTGGGCTCGCGAACTGAACCTGGTCCCGTTTTCCTGGATGCGCTGTTGGACCCTACAGGAGAATGCTGGTCTCTTGGCTAAGGCAGTCAATTGCCCCATTGATATCGGCATTTGCAACGATCACCCATTCCTGATGTGGGTTGGCATGGGTTTGGATGCAATGACCGTCCAAAAAATAGAGCCGCGTATGCGTCTGGAGAAATTCTTTACATTCCCCGAATATGCCGCCTCGACCATATGGAATGCCAGCATCTGGCATGGTCTCAACCTGCGCCTGTGGGTGGACGACACTGAAGTGGAAGGTCACTATCTACTGGCCGTGGTCAACAATATCCGCCACTATATGGGTGGGCTGGCTGAGCTCTCTCCAGAAGCTTACCTTGATGATGGCATATTTGATATATGGCTGTTTTCAGGAGCCAACCTGGTTGATGCCTTTCGTCACGCCTTCGACCTGTGGGCAGGACGGCATGTAGATTCAAAGGAGGCACGACGTATTCCGTTCCGTAACCTGCACTTGGAAGCTGATGCGCTGTTTTCAGTCCAAATGGATGGTGAACCGGCATTTAATACCCGCCAGGCGGTGATCTCTGTTCGCCAGCGTGCCATAAGGGTGCTGCTACCACCACACTCGTTTGGACTGCTGAAGAATCCACCAAGCTTTGATTAGATGATAGAAGAATGATAAAGAAAAAATCGTTGAGTGTTAAGGTTATAACCTTTTTCATCGAAAATCCCTTATCCATCCTTCTCTTGACCCTGCCCTTTATTCCCCTGGCAGAAGTGATGGGATGGTCCGCTTTGTGGATCTTTGGTTTGGCTGCGCTTGGGATCATACCCCTCGCTTCCATTATTGGTGAGGCGACCGAAGCCATTGCTATCCATACCGGTCCGCGGATCGGTGCCCTCCTGAATGCGACCCTGGGCAACGCGGCTGAACTGATCATTACCATTGTCGCGGTGCGCGCCGGATTATTGGAATTGGTTAAAGCTTCCATCACCGGTTCTATCCTTGGTAACTTGTTGCTAGTCCTGGGCTTATCCATGGTGGTCGGTGGTTTACGGCATGGCATCCAGAAATTCGATCAACAGGCTGCGAGCCGAAATGCCATATTGCTTGTGCTTTCGGTGCTGGCTTTGCTAATCCCATCGATCCTCAGCCATTCGATCGGTTCTACAGGCAGCCCAAAGGTTGAAGTACTGAGCCTGGGTGTAGCTCTGGTCATGATTGTCCTGTATATCCTGGGTTTGCTGGCTTCCTCCCGCTCCAGCAAGGAATCCCTGGTTGATGATGTAGCTCGTGCGGTTTCCCCGAAATGGTCAAAATCCGCTGCTTTGATTATCCTGACCCTATCAACAGTAGGGATCGTTTGGTTGAGTGAAACCCTTGTCCGGGTTGTTGAACCGGTCATGAATGGTCTGGGGATCTCGGAATTCTTTCTGGGGATAATCTTAATTCCATTGATCGGTAATGTGGCTGAACACCTGGTTGCGGTACAGATGGCTGGTCGTAACCGGATGACCCTGAGCGTGGAAATTGCGGTCTCCTCCAGTCTTCAAATTGCCCTCTTGATCGCACCCCTGTTGGTCTTTATCAGTCTGGCAATGGGAAATCCGTTGCAGCTGATTTTTAACTCCTTCGAGTTACTTGCCCTGATGGCAGGTGTCCTGATCTCTGCACTGGTCTCCTTTGATGGTGAATCTTCATGGCTTGAGGGCGCCAGCCTGCTGGCAATTTATTTGATCCTTGGTCTGGCTTTCTTCCTTTTACCTTGATGCGAAATGAAACGTAACAATCCACTTAAATTAATAAATGGATGGGTCATCCTGGGGGCATTTTGTACAGCAGCGGTCCTGATGCTGTTAAGTCTGATAGGATTCGGCAGGGACAACCATGAACCCACAGAATTCGGCTTACGATCTGCCGACCTGACCATCATCCCTGGACCCACCTCCACGTCGAATTCCTTTCTCACACCAACGGTCAATCCGAATTTTCTGGGTACACCAACTCCGCTCCCAGGGGTGATCGCAATTAACCTCTACGTCCAGATCACCGGCACTGTAGGAGAAGGTCTGCGCTTCCGTTCCGAACCAGGCTTGATTGGTAAACCGTTGTTCATGGGCTTTGATGCGGAAGTCTTTAAGGTGAAAGACGGTCCCCGCGAAGGCGATGGGTACACCTGGTGGTACCTGGTCGCCAATTATGATGACACGCGCGCTGGTTGGGCAGCAGCGAACTATCTGGTAGTTATCCCTTCTCCTTAATTCGGTCAAGCATATAAGATATTCACCATGTTCATGATTTTGTTGTTAATCGTGATTCCTTGTAACCTATTGTTTCACACCACAACCTGCTTGATAAGGCAGGGTTTTGTGAAATCATCATTTATACGAACCTAGTACTTTTATATCCGTTCCCTTATTTTGCTATCAAAGTCAATAATGGAGTCTATGAGGTCAGCAAGAATATCCTTTAAAGGATACACATTGTCTTGGATATTAGTCCGGTATTCTTTTAATCCTTGCTTCTCGTTTTTTTAGAATGTTGCCGGAGACTTATTATATCTACCGCACAATTTTATTAAGAAATATAGACAATCTCAAAATGAGAAAACACCGATAGATTACGAAAACTTCCGGTTGTTGAATTTCAGACTATTATATTCGAATCCAAAGCAACTATTTTAGGTGTTACTTGGTTTACTTGTAAAATTGCTTAAGTAATTGTGCTAGCTGATTTTTATTAAACAACTTTATGGGTTTATTAATTGCAAATCCATAAGCACCTGAAGTGAACTCACCTGTAGTAATTATATAACCCCCATCGACGACTCTATTATGCATAAGAGCGCCATAAAAATCCCTTACAACTGCCACACCTACTTTCCCTTGATATCTTTTACATTGAACTGCATATTTCTCGTTTTTCTGCTTGTCATGATATATTAAATCTATACCTTCATCACCAGTTCTCCCAGTTTGTTCCACATAAAATCCCATCGATGTGAATAAATCAAAAATGAGTTTTTCAAATTGTGAAGGGGTAATACCGCTTAAATCACCAGATCGATATCTGGCTTTCATAAGATTTTCAACTTCAATCTTCCGTTTATAATTTATACACTTTTCTTCTGCAATATTTTTTATTTGAATTGCATCATCGTGATTTTTTGTGATGAACTTAAGGGTTTTTTCTTGATTATCTATATCGAGAGAAATGATGATAGATGTTTGCATTCCAAACATCTTTTCAGTTTGGATGATATTAATATCCCTAAATACATCCCATTTATAACGATAAGAATAATTTTCTTTTCCCGAATCTTGAAAACAGAATATGTCTTCCTTAAATGCTAACTCCCCTTTTACTTTTCCTGCTTGTGTTAATTGAATAATATTAAAATAACCTTTTTCTTTTTGGGATTTAAGATATTTATCGTTATCCTCTTTCCAACCCAACCAAATACGTGATCCAATAAAAAGCAATCCCAAAAACAGGATAATCCTCCCACAATTTACTGGTTCATCGATGAAACGTATTATCTCTTCCATTACTTATTAATTAATCTGACAACTAATTATAATTACAATATTAACATGAATGCTTTTAAAAAACGGATTTCTGTAGAATCTGATAGAGAAAATATCGCAATTTTAATAATCCGGTCGATGGTAACCAATCCTTCCGTAGCATGTATTCAACTTTGTGTTTGTAACCTGATCCAATACACAACTTCGATAGATTAGGCAGTTTTCACTAATGTTATAGGAATAAAAACTATAATTAATTAGGGTAATGAAGCCTCCCCGAAGCAAGTTGCGGGGAAATACCCTCCTTTGATTATAGATTAAATTGTGTCCTATCGCGGTCTGGATAAGGAATTAGCCGATCACGAAGTCGTCATTCACGATGTAGGCGAATATGTACGTGGATTGGCTTATACCGACACCGCAGAAGGTTGGTTTGCCCCCTTGAAGCGTGGCGTTACCGGCATATTCCATCATGTAAGCGAACAGCATCTTGATCGCTATGTGGATGAATTCTCCTTCCGTTATAACAACCGCAAGATAAAAGACGGCGAGAGGACAATCCAGGCTATTTCAATGGTTGGGGGTAAGCGGTTGACATACAAAAACACAAGGAAGTGCTAGAACGCGTGTTCCGGGGCTTGACTTTTTTAGAATATTTGTTATACTAATTATGAGCAAGCACGCGCGGGAGCACTCTACGCCGACGGAAACTGAGGCAGCCGATTTGCGGCGGGCTGGTAGAGCCCGGGGCTTGCTTGTTATTTTAAACCAAACCATTGCTTTGTGTGGGGATAGGCATTTATAAACTCTGTGAGGGACACATCCGGGAAGATTTTAAACCCATATGTCCAGGGGCTAACGCGATTTCGGTATCGGTAAAGGTTGTGCTGTAATAGATCGGCATAATAAAAATTGATATTACCCAATTCGTCTGGATTAAGCGCGTTTCCGAACGCACTAACACAATTATCAATAAATCTTAACATTACTAATTTATCCATCGGGTGGACTGCTATTTTAGAGACATCAAAAACTGATCGGATTTGAGAGTTGGGGATATTTATTGTTCCCCTGATAAATGCTTGCAATTTCGTCTTGTCGAGTGATCCCCATTTGCTGAAAATTATTTCAGCTATTCCATTTCTGTCATCAACATACCAACTTATCCTCTCAATTAATAGTTTACAAGCATAGTTGTAAAACACACTGCGATTTCCCAGACCACCTACGCTTGGTCGAGTTAGTTTTGACTTCCAAATACCAATAACAATCTGCTTATATAGTTTTGGGGCAATAAGTTTAGCGATGTTAAGTTTTTGAGAATGTGTCCTTTTACACCAGTGAATATTTTTGGGGGGCGGTTTTCCGTAGTCAATCCAAATCTGCTTTAATGCTTCCTGCTCATAGTCCATTGTGGTTCTTTCGTCGTCGTCGCGCACAATTACCGCTGACAAAATAAACCAGGGGCTACTTAAAGTGCCCAAGCCCTCATCACCTGCTTCGTCAACATAACATTTAAAAGGAATTCTCTGGATTGCCATGCCCACCTTCTTCTTCTTTCGTCGGCGATCTGGTCTTATCATACAGCAATTCTATGGTAATATAAATAACTCAGGTGTTCTATGGATAAGCAAAAAGAGACGAAAATCACCAAAGAAAAGCCCTTAAAAATCCCCCTTCCATTCAAGGAAGCTCTAGCCGCGCTTCTGGCTACCAAGCCATCCAAAGAAAAGCCGAAAGAACACGAGAAGCTGGAACAGAAAAACCCAGTGATTAGGCTGGGCTTTTTAATTGACTCGCGCTCTAATTTTGCGTGATAATCAATCATTCAAACGAGGAGGTCGCAAATGGCAGATTTACCTGATGGTGTAGATTACAACACCGCGATGGCAGCAATTGCTTGGGAAATCACGAAGGCAACAAAATTAAAATGGGCAATAGATGAAGAAGAACTCAGTGATTATTTAAGGAATGTCACTAATGACTACCTGAAAGTCAAGAAGGCACTTACAGAGAATAAGCCTATAGAAAAATCGACCTAATTCCATTTTGCTAAAAACCGCCTGAACCATTGTCTTAAAGACCAGTTCAAGCGGAAGATCCGGTAAAAGTTTATTCACCTTATGCACAATCTCAATTAAAATCCTGACATTATCGGAAAGATTTTTCGCGCCTTCCACTTCTTCAATTTCTTTTTTCAACTAATTTAACAGGCTCATTTTCATCCTTTTCGCATTGGTTTGCGAAGTGTACCATTCCCATTAATTATTCATACCTCAGATATTAGGCATGTCCGAATTTATTTAAATGAAAAGGCAACGATCTATCCCTCTATTTGGTAGATAAATGAATTGACCGTAAATTGGGGTGAAGAGCTATCCAGAGTCTATCCCTTCTCTCCACTACAGGTAGCCTGTCCGTGCGCCGAATGCCGCGGCGGGCATGAAAACATGAGCTCTGAACCAAGCCCGCTTGTATATGGAATAGAATTGGCAGAATCACCAGCAACACGACTGGCGAATATCACCACCGCTGGTTCCAATGCGATTTCTATCGCCTGGGAGGATGGCCACCAGTATGGAATTTACAGCTGGCATTACCTGCGAGCGCTGTGTCGATGCGAAAAGTGCCAGGAATAATAACCCCTGTTATTATTATTTCTCTCCCACTCTCCATTTAAATTTACCCACTGCAGTGATCAAAACGGCTAACTCTTGGTTGACCGGAGTCATTCGTACGCGTAGCGTAGGGCCTTCAGTGCTCTTTGATCGCCCTCTTCTCCCAAGAGCTCGATCGCAATCATGCGCTCGTCAAGGTTGCTGCTTTCGAGCATCTCAACAGTTCATCACCTTGCTGTGTTGATCCACCCATTGCAGGCTACAATTTACCTCATTATTTAGAACAAATATCTTATGGTGTTTTAATTACCGTGGGTGTCTTCGTGCTGGTAGGTGTCTTGGTCGCGGTGGGGGTTGGCGTTGGGGTGCGGATGTTATACAGGTGTTGGAGTGCTTCTGCTCGCATTGGTTGGGTCATTACATCTACAGGGAGATCGAGCAGAGCCTGCCAATCCTTGGCAGCCAGAGAAAGGTTATTCAAGCCTTCCAGGCAGGTCGCCCGCCAGTAGTAGATCAATGCCGTCTGTTCGTTATTCTCAATTAAAGAACGGGTATGTTCGATTTGTAAATAACAGTCGCCGTAATGCTTTTCAAGCCGGTAAGCACGTGCGAGTCCCAGACTGGCTTCGAAGGAACCTGGCAGATAACCAATTGCTTCCTTTAAATCGTGTTCAGCGTTTTCACCATCGTCCAGACCAACGTAAGCCAGACCGCGGTAGATATACGCTTTGCCGGTTCTTTTTATACGCAGTGCCTGGGTCAAGATATCGACTGCCTCTTCGTATTTTCCCACGGCATTATAGGCTCCACCGAGCAGGACCAGTGCATTCGTATCACCTGGTTGATGTTGAACGTAAATTTCCATGGCACCGACCGCCTTCTCCAACTGGCTATTCGCCTCATATGCCTCTCCAAGCGTGAGGTAAGCGGGTATTAGGGTGATGTCAAGACTGTTGGTTTTTTTCGCTTCTTGCAACGCTTTTAAGTAATCCCCCAATGCCAAGTCCACCTTGGCCAGGCCAAGATAGACCAGCGGCGAATCGGGGCTGAGCGTCAAG
>Ga0315274_10001384_pt1 | contig 37278 bp, 34 predicted proteins | sample YL17G02_20_MG_FD_203700 | JGI IMG/M metagenome (GOLD analysis project Ga0315274, IMG submission 203700) | Sediment microbial communities from Yellowstone Lake, YNP, Wyoming, USA - YL17G02_20 | ecosystem: Environmental > Aquatic > Freshwater > Lake > Sediment | place: USA: Wyoming | collected...
CTGCTGACGGGATGACTTATACTTTCAAGATCAGGTCAAACGCCAAATTCAGTAATGGAGACCCGATTGACGCGGCTGCAGTGGTGTACAACATAAACAGATTGCTAATAGTCAACTCTCCTAACCACATGTACCTGTTCGAAGGAATAATTTCCAAAGGTTGTGCTAAAGTGATCAATTCAACTGCTGTTGAAATCAAGACCGACATAAAAATGCCTCCATTCACGACATTGTTGACCTTGTGGCATGGCATGCTTAATCCCGCAGTAGTGGAGGCTCACGGTGGAGTTCAAAACGACACGGTCAACACGGAAATCGCAACAAACCAACCATTTGAAGGCTTGTACTCAGGCCCATACAAGATAACTGAATTCGTTCCTGGTTCAGGTGGACATGTGAAGCTCGAAGCAAACCAGTATTATTGGAGTGCACAGCCGAAAACAAAATACGTATACATTTCATGGACAACCGAAGTCAGCACAAGAGTGCTGAAGCTCAAAAATGGAGACGCTGATTGGCTGTGGAATTTCGAAAGGACTTCGATATCAGATCTTGTCGGCGCCGATGGAGTGAAAATCGACAAAGCTGGCTTATCTTGGACACAAGCATACATCACATTCTCAGGCAGAGACCCACTGGGAATGGACCAAAGTGGAATCAAGACGAGGCAGGCACTATGCTACGCGTATCCATATGATATAACAAGGACGTATGTGTGGGCAGGCTATGCTCAACGTGCTATCGGCCCAATTCCAGCAGGCGTACCCGGAGCTTACGATGCGTGGACTACAAAGTACCAGTTCAACCTTACCAAAGCCGCACAATTGCTGGACGAAGCAGGACATACTCCTGGAACGGACGGCATAAGACTTCGTCTAGAACTTAACTATGGTGTCGGACAAGAAGCAAGAAAGCAAGCAGCAATCATCTGGCAGTCAGAACTCGCCAAGATAGGAGTTGAGCTTTCTGTACGAGAATTCATCGGACAACAACTGTCAACTAGAATGCGTCAAAACCAGACAGACATGACTATAAGTGGTTGGTTCCCAGACTATCCAGATCCGTATCACTTTGCGTATTCAATAGTCCACTCATTTTCAGTCTGGGGAATATACGGTTCTTGGTGGAAGGTTCCTGAGATTGACGCTGCAATAGAAGCTACTTTAAATGAACCAAACGCAACCGCTCGCTATGCTCTTTACAAACCTATTCTAGAAACACTTGCTGAAAACCCGAACAGAGTATATCTTGTTCAAGAAGATGCTTTGTTCATAAGCAGATCATGGCTGAAAGGCTACGTCTACAACCCAATACACCACGGAATGCTCTGGTACCTCTACAAAGAGTAAGATCTGCCAAACGGGCTGATCTTCTATTCTCTTTTTCTTTATTTTACTCAAACTTCAATAGGCTTAAATATAATCATTGTTCGTTCCATACTAGGCGGCTAAATCAATGGGTCTGAGTAGATACTTAGCCAGAAGAATAGCGCTACTGTTCGTTGTATTGTTTGGTCTGCTCTCACTTACTTTCATAGTCTCGCACGTGATCCCTGCAGACCCTGTTCGTGCGTGGGCAGGCGAGAAATCCGTGCTTCAGAGTTTGGAGGTGATTAGGAAGAGGTATCATCTTGACCAGCCGCTGCACATTCAGTACCTCCTTTACTTCCAAGACCTATTGCAAGGCAATCTGGGTCTTTCTCCTGTCACTAATAGGGCCGTCCTGTGGGATCTTGGTTTCTTTTTCCCAGCGACGATGGAACTCGCGCTCATATCTTTGGCCTTGGTGATGGCTGTAGGCATCCCCTTGGGGGTCGTATCTGCTGTCAAACGTAACAAATTGATCGACCATTTGCTGAGAGTTTTTTCGTTGACGGGAACGTCTATGCCTGTATTCTGGCTGGCAATCATGTTGCAGTTAGTTTTTTACTTTCAGCTTGGATGGTTTCCAATTGGGGGGCGAGTTTCAGTTCCGTGGACCAGGGTTACTGGCTTCATTTTTGTCGACACACTTGTGACTGGCAATCTAGTTGGGTTTGCGGACGCTGCCAGACACATTGCACTTCCTGCCTTTGTCTTGGCCTTCACTTCAGTGGGTTTCGTTGTGAGGATAACACGATCAAGCATGCTCGAGACGTTGGGAGCTGATTACGTGAGAACTGCAAGATCGAAAGGAGTTCCTGAGCATACAGTTATATTGAGACACGCTCTCAAGAACGCGCTAATCCCGCCCATCACCGCCCTCGCATTCATATTTGGCAACTTGCTGCAAGGTGCAGTCATAACTGAGACAGTCTTCAATTGGCCTGGTCTTGGAACTTATGCTGCAGGGTCGATCACTTTTCTCGATTTTCCTGCCATTATGGGTTTCACCATTGTCGCCGGGATTTCTGTGGCGGTTGTCAACCTTGTCACGGACATGCTGTATGTTGCCATCGATCCACGGATAAGAAGTTTGGAGAGTGGTTAGCATTGAGAAGCATTCAAGAAATATTATCTTCAACATATAGGATATGGCGAGCGCGTATTAAGCCTCGACTGAAGGAATTGCGCCTTTCTCTATATATTGTTCGCAAGAGTCCCCTGGCACTGATTGGCCTCGGAATTATCACTGCTTTCCTCGTCATCGCTGTGCTCGGTGATTTCCTTGCGCCCTACAAACCTTTAGCTGTAGACATAACCAACAGACTTCAACCTCCATCTGTCCAGCACTTTTTTGGCACGGACGAGTTTGGGAGGGATGTTTTCAGTCGTCTATTGAGTGGAGCAAAGTATAGTATCCAGACAGGTGTCGTAGTCCTCGCTATCGCAATACCATTGGGGAGCATCCTTGGTGCAATTGCAGGATACTTTGGAGGTAAATACGATGAAGTGATAATGCGCATAACAGATGTTTTTCTAGCATTTCCGAGTCTAATACTGGCTATGGCGGTGTCTGCGGCATTGGGTCCAAGTCTCCAGAACGTTATGTTGTCTCTGATAGTAGTGTGGTGGCCTGCCTACGCGAGACTTGTTCGTGGCCAGGCATTGTCCGTGAGGGAGAACGCCTACATCGAGGCCGCGAGATCAATGGGAGCAAGTAGAGTACGAATAATCTTTCAACATATCCTTCCCAACTCCATCTCGCCGGTAATAGTTCGAGCGACCTTGGAAATGGGGATGGTCATTATTTGGGCCGCAGGGTTGAGTTTTTTGGGGTTTGGTGCGCAGCCGCCCTCGCCTGAATGGGGGAGGCTCATAACCGAAGGGAGAATTTACATATTTCAGGCATGGTGGATAACCGCGTTTCCAGGACTAGCGATACTGTTGGTTGTGTTGGGGTTCAACCTGCTTGGAGACGGCCTGCGAGACATACTTGACCCCAAGCTGAGGAGAGTCATCGAGGTGAGATAAATGGAAGCCGTGCTAGAAGTGCGTGATCTGAAAGTTCAGTTCTTCACTTACGGAGGAGTAGTACAAGCGTTGGATAGCGTGAGCTTCAAGGTGAATGAAGGTGAGACCCTTGGATTGGTTGGCGAAACAGGCTGCGGCAAATCTGTGACAGCTCTCTCAACATTGAGATTAGTCCCTCCTCCGGGCAGAATTGTGGAGGGCGGAATATTCCTTAAGGGAGAAAATCTCCTAGAAAAAACCGAGGGAGAGATGAGAAAAATAAGAGGCTGCACGATAGCCATGATTTTTCAAGACCCTACAAGCTCGCTCAATCCTCTTTTCACAGTTGGCTACCAGATAGCTGAACCTTTCATTTACCACCAAGACTTGAAGAAAAAAGAAGCTCAGAAATCAGCCGTGCAATTGCTTGAGAGTATGCACATCCCAGACGCTGAGAGAAGAGCCAAAAACTATCCACATGAGTTCAGCGGAGGAATGAGACAGAGAATAATGGTTGCTATGGCCCTGGCTTGCAATCCTAGTTTGCTCATTGCGGATGAGCCGACAACAAACCTCGACGTCACAATTCAAGCTCAGCTATTGGAGCTGATGAAAGAGATACAGAGGAAACATCATACTTCGATTTTGTGGATTTCCCACAACTTGGGAGTAGTTGCGGAAATGTGCGACCGAGTCGCCGTGATGTATGCTGGGAATATTGTGGAGATCGGTGACGTGAAGACCATCTTGTGTGAACCAGCCCATCCATACACTCGCATGCTGAAGGAATGCGTTCCAACCGCAAATCAGAAGAAAGGCGAACTTACTGTGATTCCTGGAAACGTGCCAAACCTGATAAGCCCACCAACGGGTTGTCGATTCAATCCGCGATGCCGTGAAACCATCGACCTTTGCAGGAGAGAGAAACCCGAAATGGTTGAACTCGAACCAGGTCATTTCGTGTCATGTTGGAAATATCCACGGAAAAGTGAGAAAACTGGCTCAGGAGATGACTAGAGCGATGACCGATAGGATGATCGAAGTGACTGGACTCAAAAAGTATTTCCAGGTTAGGCAATTCCTCAAGAAACCCAGCTACGTGCATGCGGTTGACAATGTCGACTTCTTCATTGACAAGGGACAAACTCTGGGAATAGCAGGAGAGAGTGGTTGTGGAAAGACCACTCTCGCTAGGTGTACACTGCAGCTGATCAAGCCCGATGCAGGAAGCATCAAATTCGATGGAAAGCCTATGGGTTCAAAAAGAAGAGACTTGAAGGAATTTCGCCGAAGAACTGCTTTGGTTTTTCAAGATCCATCATCCTCGCTAGATCCAAGGATGACTATTGCTGATGTTGTGGGAGAACCTTTGGCAATAAACGGCATAGCACACGGAGAAGAGAGAGAAGCAAGGATTTTGGAACTCCTCAAGAGTGTAGGGCTCGAACTCGATCATATGTACCGATACCCCCACGAATTCAGCGGAGGACAAAAGCAGCGAATTGCGATAGCCCGTGCCTTAGCAGTAAATCCCGGTCTGGTGCTGCTGGACGAACCAACATCCGCACTTGATGTTTCCGTACAAGCCCAAGTTCTCAACCTGCTTGACAATCTTCAAAAGAACCTTGGATTGACCTACATGCTCATCTCACACGACCTGAACACTGTGAGGCACATTAGCCATCGAATTGCGATAATGTATTTGGGGAAAATCGTTGAGTATGGTTCAGATACAGCCGTGTTCGAATCAGCTATGCATCCCTATACTCGAGCGCTTCTGTCGGCTAACCCTCTGCCCGATCCAACCGTGAAAAAAGCAAGAATAATTCTGAAAGGCGATGTCCCAAGCCCTATAAATCCTCCGCCAGGATGCAGGTTCCACCCTAGATGTCCCAGTAGAATGCCCATCTGTGAAAAAGAAGATCCAAAGTATCTCGAAGTCGAAAAGGAACATTTCGTTGCCTGTCACCTTTACGACTGACGTTGCCCAACACAAGTGCGGAGGACTAGAGATATATAGTAGCTCTGAGATGAAACGATTCCTTGATGTTTATGAGCCAAGTTCCAAAAGTAATCCGTTCAAAGGATGTCGCCTTGCAGAAAATCAGACCAGGAGTAGCAAGGAAAAGACTGATCACCAGCAAGATGGGTGGCGCAAGGAACCTAATTTTCTCAATGGCGTTTATTGATCCGAACGAAACACCTCACAGTTGGCACACACACTCGGGACCATTCTTCGATGGTGAACGTCAGAACGAATACCCGAAGGGCTTTGAAGAGTATTATTTCGTACTGAAAGGAAAATGCACGGTCTTCTGGAGAATTGACAACAAAGAAATGCAAGAACAAGCAGCAGAAGGCGACCTACTGTTCTTTCCAGTCGGAGTCGTTGAACATCAGGTAGTAAACACAGGCAAGAAAACACTCATAATGGCCGTCATAATGGCCCCGCCTTTCACTTGAGCACGGACACGCAAAAGTGGTGGCAATGGAAGAATACTCTGAAATCAGACGGACATCTTGCGGTTTCTGTCACTGGCAGTGTGGGGTTCGCGTCCATGTCGAGAAGGGTAGGCCTGTCAAGGTTGAAGGAGACACTGAAAACCCGCTTGGACATGGATTGGTATGTGTGAAAAATTCAGCGGCTCTCGAATTTCATGATCATTCTGACCGTTTGAACTATCCATTGAAGAGAATTGGCGAAAGAGGAGAAGGCAAGTGGCGCCGCGTTTCGTGGAAAGATGCGCTCGACGAGATCGCCGAGAATCTGATTCAGATAAAGCGAGACTATGGTCCAGAGGCACTTCTTTTTCTTGGTGGTATGCCTCATGAGCCAGGAGACTGGGCAGCTTGGCGATTTTGCAACCTTTTCGGTTCCCCCAATGTCTTCAATCAAGGAAAAAATTGTGGTGAAGCAGAGATTCTGGCTGAATGTGCAACATACGGGTGGCACACCTCCAAAGCTCCGAAGCCAGGAGTAACCAAGTGCGCAGTAATATGGGGTAAAAACTGGCCGCAATCAGACCACGGCACGTGGCGGACTGTTCTCGAAGCAAAAGAGAAAGGCTGCAAACTTGTAGTCATAGATCCAAGGAAGACTCAGTCAGCGTCGAAAGCAGACCTCTGGCTCCAAGTAAGACCTGGTTCTGACGGTGCGCTCGGGCTTGGCCTGATCAACTTGATAATTCAAGAAAAGCTCTACGACCACAAGTTCGTTGACACATGGTGTACTGGTTTTGCTGAAATAAAGAAAATTGCCGCAGACTACCCGGCGGACAAAGTTGAAGAAATAACGTGGGTTCCGGAGGAAAAGATCAGACAAGCTGCACGGATGTATGCGACACTGAAACCTGCAGTGATCTCAGGTGGCGTCGCTCTTTGTCACATCGGCGGACGTGCGGTGAAATCAGCGGTTCAGGCTAAAGCCATACTCCGCGCCTTGACTGGCAATTTGGATGTCGAAGGCGGAAATGTGCTTGGACAGCCTTTTCAAGATCTGGCATGGTTCGGCAACGTGCTCTGGGACAAGATGCTTGAGCACCCGGACCGAACAAGGGACACACTGAGTGCAGAAAAATTCCCAATCGCTTCCGTGAAGGGATACCGGCTGTTCCGAGAAGCCATGAAGAAGCAACATCCAAAAGGATATTCTGCCGCCATGTACATGCTTGTCAACAGTTCGATCTGCATTTGGGATGCAATCCTCAAACAGAAACCTTATCCGTTGAAAGCGGTCATCACACAAGGAACCAACCCCTTACTAACACTAGGTAATGCAAGAACAATCAGCAAAGCACTGAAGAGTGATAACCTTGCACTTCACGTCGGCATGGACTTCTTCATGACTCCGACCTTGGAACTAGCGGATTATGTTTTCCCCGCCGCGGATTGGCTGGAGCGGCCGAACCTTTTGTTGGAATGGGGAAACGTGGACTATTACGTTGCAGGTGAGAAAGCCGTTGAACCATTGTATGAACGCCGGGATGATTACCAACTGTGGCGCGAACTCGGAAACAGAGTCGATCAGAAAGGCCATTGGCCAGATTCACTCGACGAAATGTTTGATAAATTTTTGAAACCCACTGGCTTGACCTTCAAGCAGCTTCTTGCAAAGAAAGAAAGATGGAGTTTTCCCCCAATCAAGTACAAAAAACACGAGAAAGATGGATTCGCAACCTTCTCAGGAAAAGTTGAACTTGTTCCAAGTCTTTTCAGAAAAATCGGAATCGATCCATTGCCCAAATACGAAGAGCCACCAAGAAGCTTCGCTAGAGATCCCATGATGGCAAAACAGTATCCACTCATACTCATATCTGGTTCACGCGTGATTCAATACATACACTCAACGCTCAGAAACATGAAAACACTGCGCAAAATCTACCCCGACCCTTTGGTTCAAATCAATCCAAAAATCGCTGCTGAACTGGAAATATCAGAAGGCGACTGGGTGTGGATCGAAACTCCCGAAGGCAGAATCAAGCAGAAAGCCAAACTGGACGACGGCATTGACCCCAGAGTCGTTCATGCAGACGGCTTCTGGTGGTATCCAGAAGAAACTGCAGAAGAGCCCAGCCTCTTCGGAGTCTGGAAATCCAACGTCAACGCAATAACACCTGACGCCTGTGAATTCTTTGACTATGCCGGAGACAATGCCTTCAGAGCTCTGATCTGCAGAATCGTCAAACCCGTTCAGTGAAACTAGCGAATCTTATATGAATAGATTGCAGCAAGCGAAACCAATTCTCAAAGAATTAGGCCGCTTTGCATAGATCATCGATGAAATGTTCCCAGATTTTAGCTAATATAGAGACAATCACTTTGATCATACGCGCCCATCACTTCTTCTCCAATTCTGTTCTCATCTCTTTGAGCTTCTTCTGCTCTGGTGCTTCTCACCAGCGCGCGCTCTAAGCTGGCGGGGCTTTGAAGCTTCTCTATCTTGGCACCGACCTTTGCGACTCGCTGGGTTGACGAAAGATTTAAGAACGGTCGCCGTATCGGTTATTCGGTGAAGTATGAATAGACAAGGTGGAAGACTTCGGAAATACTTGCTTCTCCGAGTCCTTCAGTTTGTTCCCTTGTTTTTCATGATTCTGATAGTCACCTATAGCATGATTCTGGTTGCCCCTGGAGATCCCGTCTTGTATCTCGTAGGCTCTTACGGAGCTAGCGAAGAATATCTGAACATGATGCGTCAAAGCCTTGGCCTAAATAGGCCGTGGTATGAGCAACTCCTAGGATACATGTCAAGGGTCATACAGGGCGATCTTGGCTACTCTCTCTATTTTAGACAACCTGTTTTTTCAATAATAGTTCAGCGTCTGCCCGTCACTATGTTGTTGGTAACTGTCGCTTTTGTGTTTTCCTCGATAATAGGCATTATCTTAGGAGTTGAAGCTGCGCGTCGCCCATTTGGTCTTCTGGACAAGATGTTTACTTCTTTTTCAGTCATCGGTCATTCGATACCTGTCTTCTGGACAGGCATGCTGTTGATACTAGTTTTTGCTGTAATGCTCAGATGGTTTCCTCCGGGCGGAGTTGTGGACATTGGGCGAGACCTCAATGGCTTCGAATACGTTGTCAGCATTTTCAGACATCTGCCTTTGCCAACGATTGCCCTAGCCTCTTATTTGACACCTTTGATAGCTCGTATCACCAGAACAAGTATGCTTGAAACACTGCGTCAGGATTTTATCACGACGGCGCGTATGAAGGGTCTGTCCGAGAGAGACGTTGTTTACAAACATGGATTGAGGAATGCTCTGCTTCCTGTGCTGACTGCGCTAAGTCTTCAATTGGGACAACTTATCGCAGGTGCGACTTTGACCGAGACAGTGTTCTCTTGGCCTGGGCTTGGAAGACTGACATTCGACTCGATAACAAGAAGAGACTGGCCACTGATATTGGGCATATTTGTTTTTGTTTCTATAGGAGTAATGGCAATAAGTCTGATAACGGATTTGTTGTATGCATACGTTGACCCACGAATAGAAATTAGCAGGAAGAGCTAAGCCAGGTGAAGGTGTGAGAGCGTTTCTGCAGTCGCTGCGAGATTTTCTAAGAAGAATCAGACATAACCGACTTGGAGTAGGAGGAGTAGTCATACTCCTGACGATAACTCTTGTCAGCATGCTTCCCAATTTTGTTCCATCGCTCTTTCGGAAACCATGGGCCGTCTCAAGGAACTCACTTTTTCCGCCGAGTGCACAATACCCAATGGGTACCGATGATTTAGGAAGAGACGTTTTCAGCAGATTCATTTATGGGGCACAAGTTACCCTCTTTATCGGTCTGGCGGGTGCTTTTCTGTCGACTTTGCTGGGCATCTTCGCGGGCGCGTATGCCGGATACTACGGAGGCATTATGGATGCTGTTCTGATGAGACTGGCAGATATGCTATGGATAATGCCGACCTTCTTTGTTGGTCTTGTTGTGGTAGCTATGTTTGGACCGAGCCTCAATAATGTCATACTCATAATCAGTCTTCTCTTCTGGCCTTCTACTGCACGACTTGTTAGAGCTGAAATGCTGTCACTAAGGGAAAGGAAGTTCGTCGATGCAGTGAGGCTACTAGGCATGAGCAAGATGAGGATTGTTTTCCGGGAGCTTCTGCCGAATGTGATGCCAGTGGCTATTGCCAATGGAACTCTGCAAATAGCCGCTGCAATACTGCTGGAGTCAGGTCTCAGTTTTCTAGGTCTTGGTGATCCTAGTCGGCCTACGTGGGGCTATCAATTAAGTGAGGCAAGACCTTTTCTGCAGGAAGCATGGTGGATGGCACTCTTCCCAGGTCTTGGGATATTTCTTACCACATTCAGCATACACGTCATCGGCGACGCAGTCAACGACATCCTGAACCCCCGTTTGCGGTCTTCAAGAAAGTGAGACACTTTTGAACGCCTTCAGTGATTCGTTTACTTGACAATCCATAGGTCCTTGCTCAGCGGTGTCAAGTTCTCGCTTCCGTTTGTAGTGACCACAACATTGTCTTCCACGTAGAAGACTCCTTCAGCACCATGCTCTCCTATGCCCTTTGTTATGTAGTTCAGCGCTGTCTCGTCGTAGAACGTTGGTTCAATGGTCACAACCATTCCTGCTCGAAGTTCTCCCTCAGATTTGACACCGATATATGGAGGTTCATGCACACTCAAACCTATACCATGACCATGGCTGGTATAGGGAAGATTCCTTTCACAACCCAGTTTTCGGGCCGTGTCAACAGCTGAGGCCGCAACATTCTTGATTGGAATTCCTGCTCGCACCTTGTCGAGGGCAGATTCTTGAGACTTCAAAGCGCAATCAAATAGTTTCTTCTGACGTGATGAAGGAGCGCCAACACATGCAATCCGAGTCATGTCGCACCAATAACCTTTCCAGTTGGCGCCGCCATCCATTAGAACGATGTCTCCTTCTTTTATCTTATATCCAGAGGGGCGAGTGAAAGCCAAACCATATCTTTCTTTTCCTGCGCGGACAACAAGGATCATTTTTGACGGCATATCCTCGCTTCCCTGATCCAAAGTTGCCTTATAGAAAGTCCTAGTGATCTCTTTGTCCGTCATTCCTCTCTTCATTGTTTCAAGTGTAGTTTGAAAAGCCTTGCACGAAATCCCACATGCCTTACGAATATGCTGGATTTCTTGCGCAGATTTCAGGGTCCGCATCTGCCACAGCAAATCGCTAGCATCCACAAACTGCGCTTTGATAAGACTCTGTCTGATTGTCTGAAAATCCCTCTGGGACATATCTATTCGTGTGTTTCCGCCCAACTCCAGTCCAATGGTCTTGTTCTCGAGTTTCAACTCTGTTATCGCTTTCTCAACAAGATCTATTGGATCAGATGGATTTACTGAAAGAAATGGCGCAAAAGTCCAATCAGCCAAGAAAAAACGGAGGTCATCTACCCAGGACATTATCTGAGCATTTCCTCTCATCACCAATGGGAGAACGAGGACTGGAGAGCCCTCTCTGGGCAGAATAAGAATGTGATATAGATGTGCTCTATCTTTTGACTCGCCTGTGAGAATCGGTCTAAAACCAGAAAAGTATGTAAGATTCTCCTCCTGAGTCAATAGCAACATGTCAAGACCGTGATCATCCATAAGATTTCTGGCTTTCTTACATCTATCTTCGTACTCTTCCTGAGGAAAGTCTGACAAATATCTCCCTTTCATGTTCCAAGCAAGTCCGTAGAAAAATATCTTGCGTTCATTTCAGTATTTAAGACTTCTTTTGCATCAGACATGCAGTGAGCCAGGTGCGTCAAGAATAACGAACGTGCTATTTTGAACCCTAAACTCGACAGTGAATATTTCGGAGTAATTAGACGAATTGAATGGCCTCTACCAGTCCAGGGTGGTCCATTATGTTCATCTTGGATTTGGGGACCGGGCGCGTGCTCCTGAAAAGCTTATATTCAGACCAATCGAAATATGTGATTTCGAGATGGTAAGAAATGAAAAGAAAAATCATTCTGACGGTATCGATATTGTTAGCGTCTGTACTACTGGTTTTTCCACTGATAACAAAACGAGTTGAGGCAGAACAGGATTCTTCGAGGTTCCAGCAGTTTTTGTGGCCGGCAGATGCCAACTACAATGGAACACTAGTGTTGGCTGAACCATATGAACCGCCCGACATGCAGACGGCAACTTCAACGCTCAGTGCAACGCATTCGCTAGGAGGTCAGCTATACGACCCACTCATCTATATGTCAATAGATCTCAAGACGTATCTGCCTGGTTTGGCACAATCGTGGGAGATTTCCGACGATGCAAAAACTTATACCTTCCATTTGGTCCAGAATGCAACTTGGCATGATGGCGTGCCTTTCACTTCTGCCGACGTAAAGTTCACAATGGAAGTCTGGAAGCAGTACCATTCACGTATCAAAAAAGTGCTGACACCACTTGATAGAATCGAGACTCCTGACAACTACACGGTTAGAGTCGTTTTCACGAAATCATGGACACCTTTTATGGCGGCACTAACGGAAGGACACATATCGACAGCGAAGCATCTCTACGAAGGCACTGACATTCTGAACAATCCATATAATCGCAATCCTATAGGAACAGGGCCTTTCAGATTTAAGGAATGGGTGTCTGGAGACCACATAACATTGGAAAAGAACAAAGACTATTGGAGACAAGGTCAGCCGTACGTTGACAAAGTAATATACAGATACATACCTGACGAGGTGGCAAGAGTATCAGCATTCGAGACAGGCGAAGTCCACATTCTCACAGCAAATTCGCAGATGGACCCAACTTCATTACGAGTTTTGGGGGGTCTTCCAAACGTGACACTTGCTTACGAAGGTACTTTTCGTCTATTGCCTGTACCTCTTCCGCTCATCTACAACTTGCGAAATCCTCTCGTAAACAATGTTAAGGTCAGACAGGCGATTGCTTGGGCGATTGACAGAGATGCAATGATAGAGTCGATCTACCGAGGGCTGGCCGCGCGGATGGACGGCTTTTTCACCAACTCCTCTCCTTGGTACAATCCAAATGTTGAAAAATACTACCCCCGAAATGCTGACAAAGCAAATCAGCTTCTTGATGCAGCTGGCTACCCCAAGAACGCCAATGGGACCAGATTCACGCTGGTGTATGTATATGACCATTCACTTGATATCGAAAAGAAGCCAGCTGAAATTGTCATATCCAACCTCAGAGACGTTGGAATAGAGATCATTGAAGGAGGAGGAGAAAGCGTTCCCACATGGGAGAGAATCTTTCTGCAACATGACTTTGATCTGGGATCAGTGAGGTATGGAGCTGGCCCAGACCCTTACATCGGAATAGGCAGAATGTACTTGTCGACGAACATCGGCAACGCACTCTTCAACAATGGTGCAGGATACAACAATTCAGAAGTAGATACATTGTGGAATAACATCGCTTCAACGGTGAACGAGACAAAAAGGCGAGAATACTATTGGGACCTATTGGAATTGACTCAGGAGGAATTGCCTTACTTCTGGCTGATTGATGGTTCAGCTGCGACACAGCTTGTTTACCACAATGACAAACTCGGGAATGTAAATACGTGGGCCGACAATCTGGACCAGTCCTATCACACGATCTATTTCGTAGAGGAGGCTGCAATAACGACACAATATGCTACAGACTGGGCTTTAACAGCAGGAATAGGTGCTTCATGCTTGGTGGTCGGTGTTGTCGCAGGCTTCTTCACTGGACGTATCAGATACCGAGGGAAAACAACAGTCAAATAGGACCCATCTTTTTTTTCTTTTCAAATATCTTGACTCAGTAAGTATGTCAATGTTGTTCTTTGGAATCGACAGCAGAATTTGACCGCCAGAATCAACGGTTATTCATTGAAAACGAATTCTTATATATTCCTAGTCCCCGCATCTATTAGACAAGTTCCAAGTTCTGTGGGTGTGCGACACACAATATGGATGGACTTCTTGAAGTAAGGCAACTGAAAACCCATTTCCACACGGTCGATGGAATCGTCAAAGCAGTTGACGGCGTTTCATTGACTGTTGATAAGAATGAGATAGTCGGAATCGTAGGCGAATCAGGCTGCGGCAAGACGATGACAGCTTTGTCAATCGTAAGACTCATTCCGCCCCCAGGGCGGATCGTTGGCGGAGACATTGTCTTTGAAGGCAAGAGTCTGCTCAATATCTCCGATGATGAAATGCGCGAAATCCGCGGCAAAGGAATTTCAATGGTTTTTCAAGATCCAATGACCTTCTTGAATCCAGTCATGAAAGTGAAAGATCAAATAGCCGAAGTAATCGTCAGGCATTCCAAAATAACAAGGGCTGAAGCGAATGTTGAAGCTGTTAACATGCTCGAAAAGGTTCGAATACCGGCTCCTAGACAGATTGCGGACTACTACCCGCATCAGCTCAGTGGAGGGATGCGTCAACGCGTACTTATCTCAATAGGACTGGCATGCAAGCCTAAGCTAGTCATCGCTGACGAACCAACCACTGCCCTTGATCCCACAGTACAGCAACAAATCGTGCAGCTCATGAGAGATCTCATGAGTAGTCTTGACACCTCTCTTCTGATAATAACGCATGACGTGGCGCTGTCGGCAGAGATCTGTAACAGGATTTACATAATGTATGCAGGAAAGATAGTGGAAGGCGCAGGCGTAGAGGCTATTTTCCAGAATCCAATGCATCCCTACACGAGGCTTCTACTGGAGTGCGTGCCAAGACCAGACCAGAAGAGCACAATAAGATTCATTGCGGGAACCGTGCCAGATCTCAGCAATCCGCCAAGTGGTTGCCGTTTCCAACCAAGATGCCCTCGATTCCTAGAGAAGTGTGCAAAGGAAGAACCTCCGCTAAAAGAAAACAATGATGGCCACATCGTCGCTTGCTGGCTCTGGTGATGCATGATGGAATTCTTGTTTCGAATAAGGGATTTGAAAAAGCATTATCCTGTCAGCACTGGACTTTTTCATACTGGTGGTAGGTTTCTCCGCGCAGTAGATGGCGTTGACATGGAAATTGCACTTAAAGAAACGCTAGGATTGGTTGGAGAGAGTGGATGCGGTAAGACGACAACTGGGAGGTTGATGCTCAATCTCGAGACTGCAACTCATGGTCAGATTCTCTACAAGGGAAAGGATCTGACCAAAATGACAAAGAGCGAGTTCCGAATATTCCATGCGGAAGTAAGTGCAGTCTTCCAAGATCCATATGAGTCGTTGAACCCTAGAAAAAGGGTCTGTGACATATTGAGCACGCCATATGCAGTTCATGACAGAAGAGTCCCTAGACAGGAAATAAAGAAAAGAGTCATTGAACTTCTCGACATAGTCGGTCTACAGCCTCCTGAACTGTTTATGAATCGATATCCACACGAGTTAAGTGGCGGGCAGAGACAAAGAATCTGTATTGCGCGAGCTATAGCACTTAGACCGAAGTTTGTTGTCGCTGATGAACCTGTATCTTCTCTGGACGTTTCCATAAGGGGTCAAATAATAAGTCTGTTTTCGGATCTCCAAACGAAATATGGGCTTACTCTCTTGTTTATTTCGCATGATTTGGCAGTAGTCCGCACGATATGCCGGCGACTGGCAGTAATGTACCTTGGGCGCATAGTGGAAGAGGGACCAACAGACAGAGTGCTAGACAGGTCTCTTCATCCCTATACGAGGAGCCTAATTGCAGCCAGTCCAATTCCAGACCCAAGAAAGAGGCACTACAACCGGCCTTCCTTGATTGGAGAAGTGCCTTCAGCGATATTTCCTCCTGCTGGATGTTCATTCAATCCACGTTGTCCAGAAAGAAAGGATATATGCACACGATTCAGACCCGAGCTCGTAGAAGTGGAGCCGGGACACAAGGTCGCATGTTGTCTGGTCGATCAGAAAACTGAGCTTCGATAAATGTCTGGCGAAATGATTGAAGGAATTAGAAGCCGGCTGGTCCGAAATTGGAGCGCGCGCTAGATGAGGGATTAAATGGTGTGTGACTCTAACAAGACGTTCAGAGCTAGGGAGGCGCTCCTCCCTCTGGAATTGATCTCAATTTGAATATTTTCCATTCATCTTTCCGCTTTCGGAGACTAAAAACTTCCAACCATGCGGGTATAGTGTCACTCAACCAGACAGTCGCTGACGCCAATCCCGGATCTGACACGTCAAGCGTAATCTTGATGTCTTCTTGTTTTACCGCATGAACAGGATCGTGTTGCTTAAGCCATGGCGGTTCAGATTTCAGTCTTCTCATGTATTCTTGCAATCCATTGTCTCGGATATTTTCGCTATTGCCCCTATAGGTTTTGAAGTCCTCTGAGAACCCTGCAAAATGCTGTGCCAGACTATCTCTCTTAAGCGAGGCGAAGTAGTTTTCGATTAACATTCTTCTTATTTCTTTTTCTTCCTTCAGAGTATTCATTCCTAATAAGCTCACTTTCCGCGGACGTCTAACGGGAGTTCCGTGTTGGGAATATTTATATCTTTTGAGACTACCAAGTCTCTGTGTTCCCTGAAGGAATGCTACGTCCAGTTGACTTCCAACTGTGAGACCGAATTTGAGAAGTGTGACGGGATGAAACTCAATTCACATCGGTTCAAAGGAAAAGTAGTATTGGTCACTGGTTCAGGAAGTGGAATTGGGAAAGCCATCGCCCTATCATTCGCTAAGGAGTCAGCTGACTTAGTTGTTAATGACATTGATTTTGAATTGGCATGTGAAGTGGCTGCTGAAATCGAGAAAATCGGCTGCAGATCTGTTCCAATCAAAGCTGACGTGTCTGATTTTGCTCAAGTCCAAAAAATGGTGAGACATACACTAGGAGATTTTCAGAGAATCGATGTTCTTGTCAACAATGCGTGCGTCGGATCAATTGGGTTACCTGTTGAAGAGATAGATGCGCAGCAGTGGAATGTAGCAATAGGAACCTGCCTTAATGGCACATTCTTTTGTTCCCAAGCAGTTGGAAAAGGAATGATCAAACGAAAAAGTGGGAAGATCATCAATATTTCTTCGCTGGGAGGCTTGGCAGCGGCACCGTTCGCAGCTGAATACACGTCTGCCAAACATGGGGTCATCGGTTTGACAAAAGCTCTAGCGGTAGAATGGAGCAGGTACAATGTTAACGTCAATTGCATCTGTCCAGGAGTCGTTGACACGTCAATGTTTAGAGCCTACGCCAGAAAGTTCCCTGATTTGGCAAGAGATAGAATCAGAGCTATACCTAAGGGAAAAATCGCAACGCCAGAAGATGTTGCGAAAGCCGCAAAGTTCTTGGCTTCGAACGAAGCTGACTACTTAGCAGGCGCCATACTTTGTGTTGATGGTGGCTCGTTCGCTCTTCTATCGGGATACTTTCTTTGAGGAGCAAGCTAGTGCAGCTGATTGAGTGTGACGCACCTTCCCGTAACACGCTCCTACCATAATCTCCAGCTTATTGTAGATCTTACCTTGGATGTATGAACAGACTTGCGGGATATGCTCAACGTTTTCGTGAACTTCAATGGACACTATAGCTGAACCAGCGCGCCCTTTTCGCTCGCGTGACGATCTTTGAGTAGCGATTCGCAGTTCTGGACGCTCTCTACAGTGTTGAGAAAATTGCAGGGCAACAAATGCTTTGCGCAGTTATTCGAGATCTGACTTGTTCTGCGCTCCATTAGAGCGGGCTGCTTGGTGTTTCGCGGTTGGGGTAGACTTCTGAGACGCATTCATCTATGTGATTGACGATGTCCGTAATTTCGCAGACCCGCTTGTCTGCTGCCTTGGCTTCAGGGTCTCTCTTTCCGCGGATCTCAGCATCGATTGTGCTCAGGTCGTCGAATTTGAGCCATATCTGATACTTTCTTCTGTTTTCTCCAAAATAGTAGTGTTTGTAGACTGTGAAACCTTTCCACCCTTTGACCTTCTTTTTGATCACAGCTTCATATTTGGCCAAGTTTTCGATCAGTTCCTCTTCTTTTTCTCCGGGTTTCAAATTTACATACATTATGTGGTAAGGCATGTCTTTGCACCGATACTTCTTCATGAAACGATTTGTCAAGCTATAAGTTTTTTGATGTTTGAGATTCCTGCGAGACAAGACAACTTGTTGTGCATGTAGCTAGTTTTGCTCTGCTATCCGCTGAACGCGCAGACGGGACTCTTGAAACGAGTTGCACAGTGTGCATCTTTCGAGATTTTTTTCCACTCAAAACATATATGGACGAAAAAGTCATACTGCAGCCAAGGTGTTGCTTGTTGAAAACGAGTATCAAAGGAGTACATCACATAGCGATCAACGTGACAGACATGAAGAAATCAATCAAATTCTATCAGGACACACTTGGAATGAAACCCTTGTTTGAACCGCAAGAAGGCTCAGGTTCCGATCTTGAAAAAGCAGTCAAACTTCCTGGAGCAAAACTCCTCTTCGTTATGCTCCAATGCGGCGAAGACTGCGTAGAGCTAATCCAGTACCTTAATCCTCGCGGCTCGCCATACGATCGCAGAAACTGTGATGCAGGGAACACTCATCTCGCCTTCCGCGTGGTTAACATTGATGAATCGTACGCTGAACTCAAGGGAAAAGGCGTCAAGTTCAATGGTCCACCTGTCAAAATAGCCACAGGCCCATTGAAAGGACGAGCATTCACGTATTTCACAGACCCCGATGGAGTGACTCTTGAAATATTCCAAGACCAGAACGAATGAACAGAACAGTTTTTATCTGAAATGTAGGTGAATTGGCAATGAAACAATGGACAAGTCAGCGATCAAACAGCATCGAATATTCTGGAATTAGAAGAATGGTAGCCTTGGCTTCAGGAATGAAGGATGTAATTTCCTTTGCCTTAGGAGAGCCTGATTATGATACCCCGGCAAACATCAAAACGGCAGCGATCAAGGCAATTAACGCCGGTTTCACTCATTACACATCGACCGCTGGACTTCCAGAATTGAGGGGGGCTGTTGCCGAAAAGCTCAGGAAAGAAAACGGGGCCAGTTACGACCCGCAAAATGAGATAATCATTACTGTGGGAGCATGCGAAGGCTGCTACACTGCGATAATGAGTACCATAGACCCAGGAGACGAAGTCATAGTCACGGACCCCAGCTTTGTATTCTACGCACCCAGCGTGATTCTCGCCGGAGGCAAACCCATATTTGTGCCTCTGAAAGAAGAAAACGATTTTCGCGTCGAGCTGGGCGAAGTAGAGAAACTGATAACCCCGAAAACAAAGATGATATGGATCAATTCGCCGAACAACCCAACTGGCGCGATTCTTTTTGAGGATGATATAAGAGGGATGGCAGACATTGCGAAGAAACATGATCTACTCGTTTTGACGGACGAAGTCTACGAGAAATTTGTTTACGATGGAAACATACACTACAACATTTGTTCGATTCCAGAAATGAAGGAACGCACAATACTTGTGAACGCCCTTTCGAAGACCTATGCAATGACTGGGTGGAGAGTTGGGTACGTAGCAGCAAATGAGAAGATCATCAACAGGCTCCATCTTGTCCACATGCATGTATGTACACATCCAGGAGTAGTGGATCAGAAAGCTGCAGTCGAAGCGCTCACAGGTCCTCAAGATTCCGTAAGTGAAATGGTCAGAGAGTTCGATAGAAGAAGAAAATTCATTACAAAACGCCTCAATGAGGTTGAAGGAATCTCTTGCTGGAACCCAAAGGGATCATTCTATGCTTTCCCAAACATCAAACCAATCGGAAAGAGTTCGTACGAACTAGCTGAATATCTTCTGAAAGAGGGAAAAATCAACACAGTACCAGGCGCTGCATTCGGAAGAAACGGAGAGGGGTACCTGAGAATTTCTTTTGCATCTCCCATGAAACACATCGAAGAAGGAATGGACCGACTGGAAAAGACCGTTAAACAACTAGCATCCTAAACGAATTGTCTAATACTCTTCCAAAGAATATCTTTTTATACCCATCCTCAGAAATAAGGGCGAGGGCTATGAATTGAAGATAAAATCTTTCATGAACATAACATGGGTCAGCGACAAAGTCCATGCGTTACCTGGAGAGAAAGACGACACCTTAGGAAGAGTTCAGGTAATCTTGGCAAAATGGTCAAAAATACCGGGGCTAAAAGAGGCGCACGTGGTCTTCGGACCGCTAGCCATGATCGCGATCGCAGAGACAGACACAATGGAGCAATTGACAATGGTACAAAACGAGATGCAGAAATCACTACCGATAAAAACGATAACAACCTACATAGTTCAGCCGCAGCTCAGACCAGGAGAAAAACTCAAGGATCCCAACTTCACATAGCCTGCATGAAAACACTTGGAGGTAGCAGAATATGAGAATAATGGCGTATATCGAATTCCACTTCTTTGCTGACAGACTCCGCGTGTGGCCGCCCAATGAAAAGGAAGACACGATCGACATATTGAGGAAGGGACTGACTGACTGTGAAAAAGTCCCGGGGCTTTCAGAAATGCACTTTGTACACGGAAGGGACCCGGAAGCATTCTCAGCTTTCGCAAAGGTCGAAGTTGACGAAATGCAGGACGTAACAAATGTCATAAACGAAGTCAAGAAAATATTCCCTCTGAAGACTTGCACAACGCATATTGTACAGCCTCAAGTCAAACCCGGACAGAAAGTGAAGAATTCAAATTTCCTTTAAACAAGAAACGCAGGAAGATCGCCAGATCTCCCTTTTTTTGCTATGTGCCTATTTCGGTTTTCCGTAGAAAGAAAGGATAGTCTGGAAAAGAGATTGCTTCTCCAGCCCTCGACTGTCTTCTAGAGCTCTCCTATTATCATCAGCGCATTCCCTGGCAAAACCGAAGAGTGATACATTAGAAAGTCAAAGACACCATTGATAGGAGACTTGACCTCTTCGACCACTTCACCGAAGGGATTTCGTATACGACCGATAATAGAGCCTTTTGAGACTATGTCTCCCAGCTTCACTGTTGGCGTGAAGAAACCAGCTGACTTGCACTTGACCACATGTTGGGCCTTGATTATTTTTGGTTCCTTAATCCTCGGTGTTCCATCCATCATTTTCAGTTGCTTCATCGCATTTAGAATGCCGTCAAGCAGAAACTTGACACATGATTCCTGAACCTTCGCCGCCATTCCTGCCTCAGGAACTGCACCTGGGATTCCTGCCGCGTTGGCTGCACTACATAGTGCTCCCTCAATCTTTAGACCTCCAGCTGCAGCACCTTTGATCCACATGTACTCAGGGTTGAAAGCCCTTCCGATGTCTTCTGAAGCCTTGTCCACTTCCTTCTTGCCAGTTTTCTCAACGATCACGAAATCCAGATTCTCCTCGGGCAAGTCGCCTCCATGGAGGTCAATTAGACAATTCGACTTCATTACGACCTCTTTGAACAAAACATCTGCCATGACATAACTTATAGTTCCAGAAGGATCTCCTGGGAAAATTCTGTTCATGTTAAGGCCGTCTATTGGATTCACATAAGCCGATCTCGCTTGGAAACCTGGGACGTTGACTATTGGCACAGCGATCACCGTTCCGCTGAGTTCTCTCGGGTCAAGGCGAGCATATAGTCTCATAACCGTCTCTATGCCTGTGTATTCGCAAGGATGCACTCCAGCAGTGACACTCAGTACTGGTCCTTTCTTGACCCCGTTTATGATCATCACTGGAATTTCGAGTCCATATCCGTTAAGGTCTCTAATTGTGAGATAACCAGTCTTCTTCGTTCCAGGTTCAGCTTGAACATTCCCAACTTTTACTGACTCAACCATTACTTTCACCCGTCTCAATATGTGAATTACTGAGAAGGCACTACAATTGTTTCCATATTTAAATGTGAAGGTGCAGTCAAACATTTTTTGGCTTATCCTAGCTATACCACCAAAGATATTAAGCAGACAAAAAGTGTTCACTACAGTTAGTGGTATCCATGGCCAAGCTTTCAGGAAAAATCGCCATTGTCACTGGTGGAGCAAGTGGCATCGGAAAAGCAATCACGATGATCTTGTCCAAAGAAGGTGCCTCCGTTGTAGTTGCCGACATCAATCTCCAAATGGCAGAGGAAACTGCAGCAGCAATCAAAGCATCAGGCAGAGAAGCTGTAGCAGTAAAAACCGACGTTTCAGATTGGAACGACATTGAAAGGATGGCAAAAACGGCTATCGACCGTTTCGGAAGAATAGACATCCTTGTAAACAACGCAGGAATCGGACGCGCCACGGGTTCACTGATCAGTCCTGATCACGCATTGATCGAGAATCTCACCGAAGCCGAGTGGGAAAAAGTCATGTCAGTCAACTGCAAATCTGTGTTTCTCTGCTGCAAAGCAGTTGCCAAAAAAATGAAAGAGCAGAAATCTGGGCGAATAATAAATATCTCATCCGTCGATGGCAAAACTGGATCCGCAGGAGGAATACACTATGCCGCATCCAAAGCAGGCGTCATCAGTTTGACAAAATCTCTTGCCAGACAGTTGGCATCATTTAACATCAACGTGAATTCAGTCGCGCCGGGCACGATAGTAGGAACAATGTTCGAGACGGCTTGGACCGAGAAAGAAAAGAGTGAGGACGCGAGAAAGACGGCTCTTGGACGCCTAGGAAGACCAGAGGAAATAGCAGAAGCCGTACTTTTCTTGGCATCGGATTCCGCCAATTACATAACAGGCGAGATTCTTGATGTCAATGGCGGCTCCTACATGGACTGAAAAGGGGTTACAACGGAGACTCTTGAAATTGACGTTCGAAAACCTCTTCACACCGATCAAAATCGGCACTATTGAAGTCAAGAACAGAATAGTAATGCCTCCGATGACGTCGAACTTCGCCAGCGAGACAGGAGCGGCAAACCAGCGTGTTATCGACTACTACGTCGAACGGGCAAAGGGCGGGGCAGGGCTCATCATTGTTGAAGCCACATGCATTGACAGCCCTGTGGGAAGACTTGACGATCCGCTTCAGCTATGCATTGACGATGACATGTTCATAGCCGGATTCAACGACCTGTGTGAAGCTGTCCATGAAACCGATACGAAGATTGCTCTGCAACTGCACCATGCTGGTAGAGAAACTACGCTTGAGATAACTCAAGGGATTCAACCTGTCTCCGCCTCTGACGTCTATTGCGCAGCAACAAACACCAAGCCCAGACCGCTCACAACCAGCGAAGTCGAAACCGTCGTCGAGAAGTACGCTCAAGGAGCAAAAAGAGCGAAGACTGCAGGGTTCGATGCCGTGGAAATGCATTCTGCCCACGGATATCTGATCCAACAGTTTCTCTCCCCGGCCACCAACAAACGAACCGACCGCTATGGAGGCGACCCCAATAGGCGAATGCAGTTTGTGACTGAGATAATCGAAAGGACAAGGGAACTGGTGGGATCACACTTTCCCATACTCCTGCGATTGAGTGCCCACGAATACATCGAAGACGGATTGACGCTTGACGACACAAAGATCATTGCGAAAAAGCTTCAGGATCTTGGAGTTAATGGACTCGATGTCTCTGCAGGAACTTACGACTCGCCTTTCGAAAATGGTTCAACCCAACCCATGGTAGTACCCCGAGGCTTCATGATCAACCTGGCAGGGGGCATCAAGAGCGTCGTTGACATACCCGTAATTACTGTCGGAAGAATTAACGACCCAGCGTTCGCCGACGAGATTCTGAAGAGCAAAAAAGCCGACATGGTCGCAATGGGTAGGGCTTTGATTGCTGATCCTCACTTGCCCTCTAAGGCCAAGCAAGGACGTTTTGAGGACATCAATATGTGCATTGCTTGTATGAGATGTTCCGAACGAACAAGTTCAGGACTGCGACTCAAATGCGCAGTAAACGTCAACGTCGGAAAAGAACGGGAAAATCGACTTCAACATGCGGAAAAACCAAAACGAGTGCTAATCATCGGAGGAGGACCTGCCGGGATGGAAGCCGCTCGAACACTGTCCTTGCGCGGACATGAAGTCGTACTCTATGAGAAAGAAGTGTTGGGGGGGCAAATGAACTTGGCTGGCGTTCCTCCTGGGAAGACTGAGATCAAGAACTTGACACGCTATCTGGTCAATCAGCTCAAAGAGCAAGAGGTCGAAGTCCACATTGGCCAAGAGGCTTCGTTGCAGAATGTCGAGCCTGACGAAGTGATAGTAGCCACAGGTTCTGTACCGCTTGTTCCGAGAATCAGAGGAATAAACAGAACGAGCGTGGTGACCGCCTGGGACGTTCTAAGAGACACGGTGAAAATCGGGTCTAATGTGGTTGTAGCTGGAGGCGGAATGGTCGGATGCGAAACTTCGGAATACCTTGCCGACAAAGGCAAGAAGGTCACTGTAGTTGAGATGTTGAGTGACATAGGCTTGGATATGGAATCTAAAACTAGGAAATATCTTTTGAAGAGCTTTGACCAACTGTCAGTTGTAGTTCACAGGAAAACCAAGATTGAAGAAATAACCGAAAATGGAGTGAAAGTGACTGACTCCACCGGCAAAACAGGCGAGTTGGCCGCAGATACTGTTGTGCTAGCTTTGGGAGCTTGTCCGAACAGGAAGGTCGTTGAGCAAGTGGCGGAACGCTTCGATAACTATTGGCTAATCGGCGACTGTGTGAAGCCGTGCAAGATATTGGAAGCTATTCATGATGGTGCAAGAATAGGCCGGAAACTCTAGCAAACAGTCGAGTTGCTTTCCTTCACTTTCGATAAGGCATTTACTTCTATTGCGGGGCATTGTAGTGTGCAATTATAGTTTGCAATCGTCTGATCATGTTCTTAGCAATATCCAACGCTTCGTTAGCTTTGCTGCAGCTGTAGTCAGTTATGAATTCAATTGCTTCAGACACATCCTTCTCATACAGTTCGGTTGCAGCTTTCTCGACGACTGGCTGAAGGCTGAATAGTCTTTGCTCCCACCGATTCCAGACAGGAAGGACTTCATCCTTTGTTGCAGAGTAGAACAAGTTCACCAAGTTTGATATGACTCTGAAGTTCCAAGCAGCCGATTTCTCATCAAATATGCTACCGTTGAAAGGATCTGCTGCATGTGACCCTTCCTTCTGAGTTCCGATAGTATAGGGTTCAGGTGTCCTTGTCATGCCGCAGTACCATGGAATATGAGCACTGGTAGCCGCTTCGCCCAATCCTGCCCACAGCACTCCTCCTATCGGATTCGGCATCCAGCTTCTCAGCTGCCCGACGTATGTTGTCACTGCTCTGGTTGTTCCGATTATTCTCTCCTCTCCCCAGACTGGAGCGAATTGGTACTGTCTATTTTTGTTGACGTAAAGATCTGATTGTGGTTCTGGTCCCAATGATGAACTCCAACCTTCGAGGGCGCCACCAGCCTGCTTATACTCTTCCTTGTTGACACTGTAATGGTCATAATGAGTTCCTTCGTAGTGATCCTTCATGACGGCGATGAAATCTTTGGGTGTAAGCTTTCGATCTGGCTTAACAAACAGCGGGTACATCCAAGAGGGTTCTTCCGCATCGAGTTTTGTGGAGGGCGCTAGAAGAGTGATTCCTCGCCAGATTCTGTGACGATCGTAATTAGGAGAGGGTACGCCATATCGCAGTTTGCCGGTTTGGGCACCATAAACTTTGCTCAGGTTGAACGGCTCTCCACTTTTAGGATCGTAGAGATCATTCTCGACTGCCAAGCTCAAAAGTTTGTTTGAGCCCATGAAGTTGTCTTGATCTTCAAGGTTGATCTCACCGATTCTGACAGTGTTTGCTTCGACGAAGAAACAGTCATCAGGAATTCTTGCTGCAGCCCAGAGACGGCCACGATATTCCTCGTATATCCAGACTTCATTTGGGTCTGCAACGATATAGTTGTCTATTCTTGCGCCGAATCTTTCGGTAAGATCTCCAATGAGTCTGATTCCTTCACGGGCGGTCTTACATTGTTGAAGCACCACAGTGCAACGGTAGTCTCCGATAGAACTAGGAATCTCCTGATTTGAGTCTAAGGTTTTCTTGTTAAGGTAGCCTCCACTTGATGGTCCAGCACATACCTGAAATTCGTTGATGCCGCCTGCTGTAATAGAGATTTTCTCGCCTTCTATCACGCTGACGAGGCCAAGATATGCGTACGTTTCAGGAACTTGCGGAATTTCTACACCAGGAGGGAGCAAAGCACCAGTGTCTCCCATCTTCTCGAACACTATCATCTCGGTCGAGTCGTGCTTCTTCCTTGGAACTGCAACAACCTGCAAAACATGATTTCCATGTGCTGCATCCTCACTACGTGCTACGAGAACCGAACCGTCAACTGTCGCCTTCTTTCCGGCTGCCAACATATAGCAACCTTTCTCCAAAGTCTCATTCTCCTAAGCAATTCATCTAGAATCATACGTGCTGGATTCGTCCGCCATCGACAGGAATTGCAAGCCCTGTCAGATAGGCTGATTCGTCAGAAGCCAAAAACAAAGCCACCCGCGCAACATCCTCCGGCTCACCAATTCTACCTAACGGAATCTTTTTCAGCATCTCCTCGGTTTCGCGTTCTGGGTGTGCCAAAGTGGCCAGAAACGCTTTATGCATGGGAGTTTCAATGCCTCCAGGGCAAACGCAGTTGACTCGAATATTGTCTTGTCCATAATCAAGCGCCATAGCCTTGGTCAGCAAAACCACCCCGCCCTTAGACGCGCAATAGGCGGCAAGATGATACTGTCCAACAAGCCCTCGAATTGAAGCAGTGTTTATGATTACTCCTCCACCGTTTCGAATCATCTCAGGAATAGCATATTTCGAACATAGAAAAACACCCTTCAAATTTACATTTATTACTCTGCTCCAATCATCTTCACTAGTTTCAGTGACGGTCTTCTCCAAATTGATACCGGCATTGTTGAACAGGATGTCAAGTTTTCCATAGGTTTCTATCGCAGTGTTCACCAACCTCTGCGCATCTACGGCGTGTGAAACGTCAGATTCAACAAATATGGATTCGCCGCCTTCATTCTTGATCAGACTGACTGTTTGCTGACCGCTGTCACGCACGAAGTCTGCAACAACTACTTTCGCTCCTTCCTTTGCAAACAGAAGCGCAGACGCACGCCCAATACCCGACCCAGCCCCAGTAACTATAGCTACTCGCTTTTCAAGACGCATATTTTCAACTTCCTTCTGGTGAAGAACTCAAATTGAACGATATATATCATTTGCTTATTCGAAGAGGTGCAACCAGAATCTTGCATCTCTTATCCTGCTCTGCAGGCTTTTTCCTGCTCCAAAAGTTTATTACTGTCTCTTCCTCATAGCGAACGTCATGTCTTATCACGTTAGACGAAAAGATCTCGAAATAGCCGACAAGTCTGCTCTGACAAAAGTGATGAGGACAGCCAAATACGTGACTATTGCTATGTGCAGCGGCAATCAACCATACCTCGTCTCATTGAGTCAAGGCTATGACGAAGAACATAACTGCGTGTATTTCCATTGCTTTCCAGAAGGAAAGAAAATTGAGTATCTGAAATCAAACAACACCGTTTGGGGTCAAGCCATCATCGACAAAGGCTACATCTACGGAGAATGCGACCATCACTATGTTTCAGTTCACTTCTCAGGCAAAGTGACTTTCCTCGAGAGCATCGAAGAAAAACGTCAAGCTGTTATCTGCATGATGAAACACTTGGAAAAGGACCCTGAGCCGCTGATATCGAAGCTCAATCTCGAAAAACTGAGCAGAACCACTATCGGTAGAATAGACATTGAGGTCATGACAGGTCTAAAGTCCAAGAAAGTCAGCATGTGAAACAAGCAAATGCTACTACCTATGGGCGCTCACTAACCTGCATTTTGACTTTGGACTGGAATAGGCTCCCAACTAGATTTCTTGCTTCAATCATTTGGTTTTTTTCGATCAAGAAGCTCAGTTTTCTTGTGAGATCATTTTTTATCACAAACTCTAGAGATTGAGACAAAATGCCTTTCTTAACAATCACGGAAACTACTTTTCCGTAGTCTATCTCTTTATTTGCTTTGTGAAGGGTCAGGATATCGCTGAGGGTCTTGTCCTTGAAAGCTTCCCTTCTTTCAGCTACCAATCGTATCGACCGTCTCATGATCTGACCACGAACCGGCATGCTTCCAAAAAGCAAAGTTCGTGAATTGCCCTTGTCGTATATGTCAGTCAAGTCAGAGAAATGAAGTACTATTGCAGCTACCGCTCTTCTCTCGCCGAAGAACAAGTCATAGACCATGTCGGTTGCTTCCTTGACGCCTCGCAATATTCCAACTATCTTTTCCAAAGGCAAAATCCCTAATCAACTAAAGCTCTTCTGGCGAAATATGCGTTTCGCGCCTAGGACAGGGTTATTTGCTTTGGAAAATCAGTCTAAGACGCACAACTGGCAACGTCAGAAGGGACTAGTACGAAGACTCGTAGGCTATGCTCTATGAAGTGATCAAGCTCTAACGAGAGATTTTCCTGAGAAGCGAAATCGACAAAATTACGTTTGCCAACATTAGCATGGCCGTTAGATAGAAAGAGAACTCGGCGCCACAATCTCGGTAGAGATAACCTACGATAAGAGGACCAACCAAGATTCCAACGTCTTCGCCAGCGCCAAAAACCCCGATCGCTAGACCTCGGTTTGACAAACGCGTCTTGTCCATCAGGAAAGTCATCATGGAGATGCTTATTGCAGCTTCTCCTGTTCCCAAGAGAATTGCGGTCAAGCACAAAAATGGAAAACCATTGACGGACGGCAATAGCAGGAAAGACCCGAATTCCAATAACATTCCAGTCAATATTACTTCCTTCACGCCGGCTTTGCTGACGAGCTCGCTGTGTATGAAAGGTGCGAAGAATCCAGCGACACCCATCGCCGCGACAACCATACCTATCTCAATCGGACCAAGCAGTAGCTTCGATGATTCCTTTGCGAACACAGGTACGAAGATCAGGTAGACGGTCCTCAGAAACAAAGGCACAATAACAAGGAAGGAAGTCATGAAGAGAACTTTCCTCTCCGATTTGTCCATGTTTTGAATCGGTAGATTCGTCCCAGAGGAAGCTGTGTTCTGCTGTTCAATGGTAGGAATGCTGAGTGACAAGAAGAAAGCTACTGCTGCAATGATAGAAGCAACGTAGAAAACTGGAACATATCCCTGCGTTGCGACAAGTCCGCCTATTACAGGTCCAACTACGCCTCCAGCTGCGAAGATTGTGTACCAAATTCCGAAAGCTCTCTCCTTTCGAGGAACAGCTTGCCACACAAGCGTTCTGGTAGATACCGCGCCCGCACTTCCGAAAATCCCGGACAAGAACCGCACAAAGACGAATCCTGTCAGATCTCTGACAAACGCATACGAAAGCAAGACCAAAGTGGTAAGCAGAGCAGACAGAAGAAAAATCCTTCTCGCTCCCCATCTATTGACGAGGAACCCCCAGACAGGTTCAAAAATTATCAACGCAACTCCCAGAGTCGCTGACGCGATTCCTAGGTCGGAAATGGCGAATCCAAGATCTACCATGTATATTGAGAAAACTGGTGTGACAATGGCTACAGCTGTCAGTCTGATCAATTGAGAGGAAAAGAGCAGAAACAGCGGAAAAGAGATGTGATTCTTGAGAATCTGCACCAGCTTCTGGTCACCATCGACGAGAAGTCAAACCAACCCAAGTTTCTATTATGTCTTTCCGATGATGACAAGTTTCTAAGAGAATACTTCGTACATGGATTTGTTCGTTGAACATGCTTGAAACAACTGGAAAAACATCAGTCATAAATAAAATTGAACACAAAGGAATCCCAGTGACCCGGTTGAAGACCATTAGATGCGAGAATACAATGATCCGATTTGTCAGCATGTGGATCGTAGGTCTGGCAATTCTGCTTTTTACTTGGACCTTCAGCTTCAAAGCTCTTCCAGAGTACATTGTCCGCGGAGGTTCGGGAACATTTCATGTTCCAGTAAGAGCCGAAAACGAGGCATTGACTTTCGCGCGCATTTTCCTATGGAACCTCTGTATTGGCTGCATTCCCATTGCCATTGGCAATCTCGTTCGATTGAAGGGTGTTCCTCTAGGGTACATATTGGCATTCTACCATTGGGGGATGTATGGTATTCTACTCGGAACGAACTCGTTCGTGATTCCTGGTCCAGGCAAGTTCTTGCCGTCCTTGGTAACACTCTTCTACGGAAGCGGGATCTATGAGATTTCTTCTTACACTTTGATATGTTCAGCTACGTTCAATCTTCATGCGCTATATGAAAAGCTCGGTGAAAGATCGGAGTCATATGGAGAGCGCAAGCGGCATGCCCCCGGAGTCTCAAAAATCGAGTCAGTACTAATAGCGCTGGCTATACTGATCTTGGCTGTCTCGAACTATTATGAGGCTACACACATTTTTCACGCATAATTGGCGCGGAACCGTTTTTTCTGAACAATGAGCATCTAGTGCCTTGATGGTCATTTTCGCGTCAGAGTATCTCACACGCCACAGATTCTGCAATCTTTGAAAACTCTTTTATCTGAATCAACATTTGTAGGGACTGAGGGACAAGCTATCCATTTTCCTATCATAAGAGGTGAGACGAAAATTGTGGTATTCGTCTTGTTATCTTCTTTGACTGCAAGAATCCTGTTCTTTCCAGCTCAGGGTTGCTGGGGCGACCTAGCTACCTTTGCAACATGGTTCAAATCGGCCGCTGAGAATGGACCATTCCTCTTCTACCAGACCGTAAGTTGGTGCGACTATCCACCCCTTAACGTCTACACCTTTTGGAGTTTCGGTTCTCTGGCCAAATCGCTAGCCCTTTTTGAAACACCTGCTCTCGTTTATATTTTGAAGCTACCTTCAACCCTCTTCGACACTGCAACAGCAGGGCTGATCTACATATTTCTCAAGAAAAGGTTGAGCATCGACCGCTCACTGGTCATGACAGCCTTCTACGCCTTTAATCCCGCAACGATTTTCAACGGATCAGTTTGGGGACAATTCGATGCGATATACACTTTCTTCCTCATTTTGTCGCTCTTGTTCATATTTGAATCAAAACCGAAAATGTCGGTGGCTTCATTCACACTTGCAGTTTTGACCAAACCGCAGAGCATCGCTCTGGCACCTTTGATAGTCTTTTGGTTGATTGGAAAACGTAATTGGAGGACTTTAGTATCTTCGGTTCTTGTGTCAACAGGACTGATTCTAGCTGTCTCAGCTCCCTTGAGTCTCAACAATCTCGCAGATTTCTTGGTGAAGATCTACTTGAAAGGCTACAGCAGCTATCCCTACACTTCAGCTAACGCTTTCAATTTCTGGGCTTTAGTTGGCCTTCGGCAGTCTGACGCTCAGTCTTTGTTGTTCTTGGATCTGTTCAAAATAGGATGGCTTATGTTCGGTGCTTTAACCGTGTTTTCTCTGTACTATTTTCTCAAGATGTCCACGAGTGCGATTCGGACCGGGCACACTTTTGAGATTTCCATGCTCTTTACTGCATTTGTTCTTCTTTTTGGATTTTTCATGCTTCCAACTAGGATTCATGAAAGATACCTATTCCCGGTCATTAGCATGTTGGTGATGATGATGCCCTTCCTGAGAGAGGCAAAGCTGCTTTATGGCGTTTTGACTTTCACTTATCTTTCTAACATGGCGTATGTTCTTCCATTCATCAACGTGGGAACGCGGATACCTGACGGAGACTTGTTTGTCTACTTGATAGCCGCGCTGAATCTGGCTTCTTTTGTCGGTACTCTGATACTGATGGTAGGGAATCTGAGAAGGCAAGCGACTCTGACGTCTGATCGGACCTATGGAAAGAGTAATCAATCAGTTGTCAATGAAGATGAGAACTTGTGCTGATTTCTAAACGCGGCGCAATCACGGTTGCTGTCTTGTCAATTGTGTTCCTCGTCATGGCAACATGGGCGTTAGGCATGTATAGTGTTCCCCTTACGACTTGCAGTCGACTGGTGGAGGTGTCTTTTATGTCGATCTGGGGAGTGTGAAGAATGTCAGCGCGGTCTATATCTTGGTGAAGCAAGGTAGCATCAATTATGAAATCTATTCTGGGCAACCTGGAAGTTGGAATTTCAAGAGAGCAGGGTCGGTGGATAACTACTATCAATGGCTGGAAGTTCGGATCGACGACCTTACCCAGTTTGTGAGATTTGTTTTGCAAGCTTCAAATGGGGAGATTGCGGAAATATCGGCTTTGGACTCAGGCGGTAAGAAAATCGTGGTCAAAGCCGTTAGAAGCGAGTACTCAGAAGATCCAAGCCTGATCAGACTCATAGATGAGCAGGACAAGATCGAGTGCCCGCCGACTTATGAATCTCAAACCTATTTTGACGAAATCTACTACGTAAGAACCGCGGAGGACTATCTCAACCGCAGAGATGCATACGAGTGGACTCAACCTCCCCTTGGAAAGCTGATCCTCACGGCAGGAATCTTCGTTTTTTGCTTCACACCTTTTGGGTGGCGAATTATCGGGGTTTTATTTGGCGTGTTGATGATACCAATCATGTATTTGTTTGGTAAGAAAATGTTCGGAACATGGATTGGTGCATTCACGGCAGCCTTTCTTATGGTCTTTGATTTCATGCATTTCACTATGGCGAGAATTGCTACAATTGACACTTTCATCGTTTTCTTTTCAATCTTGTCACAGCTTTTCTTCTTAATATATCTCAAGAACGTGTTGAGTCAAGGATGGGAGACCTCAACTCGCCCCTTGCTACTTTCAACGGTTTTCTTCGCATTCGGATTGTCAACAAAATGGTATGCCCTGTTGGGCTTCCTCGGACAACTGTTCATACTGCTCGTTCTGAGAGTTCGAGGATTACCAACCAGCGAACAGGGGACACCAAGAAAAGAGGGTTTCTTCAGTCGACCTTTTTTCAACGTCGTGACTTTTTTGTTGATAGCGTTGGGAATCTACTTGCTGACTTACGTACCATACATAATAGCCGGACATTCTGTAGAGGATGTCTTTCGTTTACAGTGGTCGATGTACAATTACCACGCCACGCTGCTTGCTAGTCACCCATTTGCCTCTCCATGGTGGAGTTGGCCGTTGATAACGAGGCCTGTATGGCTTTGCGTATCGAATCTGCCTGGCGGAACCGTTTCCACAATTGCTGCTATGGGAAACCCTGCCATTTGGTGGGTTGGCCTTGCCTCCGTGGCTCTTGCAGTGGAGGAAGCAGTACGAAAGAAAAACCACGTTTGCTTGTTCATTGCCACCGTGTTTCTCTTCCAGTGGCTTCCATACGCTGTAATTTCAAGAGTCCTTTTTCTCTATGCCTTCTATTCCAACGTTCCAATGATGATTCTGGCGACAGTTTACTTCATCAACAAATATTGGAATATTAAGCGTTGGAAGACCATTGTCTTGTTCTATTTCATTGTCGTAGCAGTCATATTCGCGGTTTTTTATCCAATCATTTCCGGTATGCCTGCGTCGAGCAGTTGGATAGACGGTTTGAAATGGATGAGAAGTTGGGTGTTCTAGAGAATGAAAATGAAGCTGAAAAACCCAAATGAAATCGAAGTTTCTCTGGTCTTTCCTGCGTACAATGAGCGAGAGAATCTGGAAAACACCGTTAGAAGCGCGATGAAGGCCCTTGAAAAGATTGCTAAATCTTATGAAATAGTAATAGCGGAAGATGGAAGCACCGATGGAACCGACAAGATTGCATCAGACCTTTCGAGAGAATACTCCTGCATTACGCACATCCACAGTGACAAACGGCTAGGAAGAGGATTAGCTCTCAAGAACGCGTTTTCCAAAACAAAGGGAAAAATTCTAGTTTACATGGACGTAGACTTAGCAACCAACATTGAGCATCTCAGAGAACTAGTAGAATCAGTCAGAAAGCAATATGAATTCGCAACGGGCTCAAGAATGCATCCCAAAAGCAAAGTAACGAGGAGCAGATCCCGACAAATAGCTTCAAAGTCCTACAACTTCATGGCCAGATCATTTCTAGGATCCAAAGTTGCAGATCACCAATGCGGTTTCAAAGCTTCAAAGCGAGATGCACTTCTGACGATACTCGAAGATGTGAAGGCTGATCATTGGTTCTGGGACACTGAGATGCTTGTGAGAGCATCACGCAAAGGCTATCGAATCAAAGAAATACCGGTGAAGTGGACTCAGAAAGGGAGAACAAGAATGAGGTTGATAAAAGATTCCTTTGAAATGGGAAGTCAGATACTCAAATTGTGGTGGGAGACAAGGAAGCAACTCGACTAACACTTTCAAGACACAATCTGAATGAGTATATAGTGCGTGTTAAGCTTCTTCATCAGGAACACCAAAGGATGGTGCGCACTAGAGAAACGAAACCTACATGGTAGGCGCTCAAATTGCGGCTACATCACCCCAGAACGTTCTTTGAAGACAACAACAGAACCTCTAGGAAAAGTGAAAGGTTTGTAGGTGACGTCACCTTGCTCGCTGGGTCACGACCAACACGCCATCCTTTTTCGCTGACTCGCATCCCTTTTACTTCTTCCTGAGCAACATTGCACGCTTTTGCGAACCTGGTAACACAATCTTCAATTAGTTCAACCCGATCTAAGATTGAATTCGAGGGTCCTGATTGGATGGTTATGCAGGAAGAATCCTATCACTCGATCTGACGCGTGAGCGTACCAAGGTCAAACAGCTGGGAAAAGCTTTTGCCTTACTTCACGTTGGCGGTAAGGGATTTGGAGCCGCCATTCTGAGCAAAGAAGTTGAACCAAGAACAGATCCGTTAAGTCCTGCGAACAAGCTGATCTTCGCAACGGGTCCAGTCAATGGTTTGGCCTTGTCGGGCGCAGCAAAGCTTTGCGCAGTGTTCAAGTCACCTTTGACCGGAATATGGGGAGAATCACAATGCGGCGGTTATTTTGCACCTCAGATGAAGTTCGCAGGCTATGATGTTATTGCAGTTGAAGGGACATCAAAAAAACCAGTCTATGCTCTGATTGAGGACGACAATATCAGGTTGCTTGATGCCTCTCATCTTTGGGGAAAAGATGCTTTTGAGACCGAGGAAATTATCAAGAAAGATTATGATAGGGGGCTTCAAGTCTTATCAATAGGTCCAGCCGGTGAGAATCTAGTTAGGTTTGCCTGCATTACACATGACAAGGGCAGACAATTCGGTAGGTGCGGCGGCGGCGCGGTGATGGGATCGAAGAATCTCAAAGCCGTGGCAGTGAAAGGCAGTGCAGTCATTGAAGCAGCGAGACTTGAGGAATTCGATGAATTTAGAGAGCAGCTTTTGGCAAAAATAAGAGACCGTCTGAAATCATTGACCGAATATGGCACAGCACCACTGATGTCTGTGACAAACACCACGGGAACCTTGCCAACCAGAAACTGGACTGAGGGCGAGTTCGAGGGCTTCCAGAAAATAAGTGCGGAGGCCTTGAAAAAGAGTTACTACAAGAGCAGGAAAGCGTGCTATGGCTGCGCCGTTGCGTGTCGCAAGATCTCGAAGGTGGAATGTGGGCAATATGCAAAAACAGAAGTCGATGGTCCCGAATACGAGACTCTTTTTGCTTTTGGATCTTTGTGTGCAAACGAAAACTTGGAATCCATAATAAAAGCTAACGAGATCTGTGACAGACTTGGAATGGACACGATTTCGGCTGGAAATGCTATTGCTTTTGGCATGGAATGTTATGAGAAGGGTATTTTGACATTGAAAGATACCAAAGGTGTAGGATTGAAGTTTGGCAACTATGAAGCAATCATAGAAATGCTTAATCAAATCGCCTGCAGAAGAGATTTTGGAGACGTCTTGGCCGAAGGCGTTAAGAAAGCGTCAGAAACAATTGGAAAGGGGTCGGAAAAGTTTGCGGTTCACGCCAAAGGTCTGGAGCCTCCAGGATACGATCCCCGAGGATTGAAAGGTGTTGCCTTGTCTTTTGCAGTCTCTCAGAGAGGGGCGTGTCACTTGCGACACATGATCTACAGACCCAACCTCACGGGAAAGCATCCTTTCAAGGAAGGTGTCATACATAGGCTTCGCTATGAAGGTCAAGCAAGAATACTAGTGGAGCAGGAAGCTTTCTACACTTTGGTTGATTCGATGGTCTTGTGCAAATTTGTTTGCTTGCCTACAGTCGGTCCGATTTTATGGGATGGTCTGAAAGAATTGTACCAGATTGTGACCGGAATTCCCATTACGAAAAACAGACTCTTGAAGGCAGCCGATCGAATAAACAATCTGGTTAGGACATTCAATGAAAGAGAAAGCGGCGGGAATATCGATGTTTTGCCATCAAGGTTCATGTGTGAAGCTTTAAACAAAGGAGCTTCAGAGGGTGAGACAATTCAAAAAAGTGAATTCAATAGAATGTTGGGTGAATATTATGACTTGCACAACCACCGCTACAGCGCGCTAATAACGTCGCAAACGGATTAGCAGACGCTAAAAATGGGGAATTTATCCGGAAGAAATCCACAGAAGGCTAGGAATACCTCACCCCGGCCACTTTTGATGGACTTTTGCTCAACAGCGGTCATTACACCTCTCGATAATCTTTCTTCAAGATGAACTTGTCTTCAGGAAGTTCTTTCACCAGATCCCACTCACTGTTCAAGGAGTTGATCAGTTTGCCTTCACCTTTGACAATTCTGTAGTTTTTTCTTTGGTTGTGACGATTTCCGTTACGTAATTCGGTGACGTCACTTTCTTTGCTTTTTCCATGGGAGTCTAGGTCTAGCTTTCTTATTTCCTCCATCGCTTCGTCGGGCTTCTCGTATTTTGCCAGGGCATCTTCCACCGCGCGCGCGATAGATGGTTGCTCAAGACTAGGTGCCCTCACACGTATCACATTGCCATTAATCACGCCAGGGCTAGTGGTAGCAGCCACGCTTTGCTTCATATTTTCTTGGAATGAGTATTTCTTCGCTCTCGCTTTATCGCGAGTGAGTGCGGTGACTGTGCCAGTAGGAATTGCGAACCGTGTGTCATTCATGAATATTCCTTGGGAGGAAATGTGTGCATTCTCCACGCTAGCAATACTCCCGCCGTTGTTGGTATGCATACTTTTCAGAAAATACTTGGTAAGAGGACTCACATTTGGTGCCTTAAAAGGTTAAAACAAGAGCTTGCGCTCTTTTCAACTAAACATATGCCATCAACCTGCTCAGGAACACCATTTCAACAAAAACAAAGCAATGATCTCGATAGAGCGGAACAAATCATCTATTCTTAATGATTCATTAACTGAATGTGCTTCTTTTAATGAACCTGGTCCAAAGATAAGAGTGGGAGTTGACGCGTACTTAACTAGTAGCCTCGTATCGCAGCCTCCTGGGAATCCTGCAACTACAGGTTCTTTACCAGTGAGTTCTCTAGCCGATTCACTCATCGTCAGTACCAGAGCGCGCTAGGGTGTTGCTAAATTCTGGAAGTTGACATGTTCTTGTTTAATCGTGTCTGAGCTTTGTTGCTCTTATGTTTGAGTATGGAAAAGCCTGAAAGATCATGTGTTATCTTGTCTGGGCTGAA
>Ga0315274_10001388_pt1 | contig 37255 bp, 33 predicted proteins | sample YL17G02_20_MG_FD_203700 | JGI IMG/M metagenome (GOLD analysis project Ga0315274, IMG submission 203700) | Sediment microbial communities from Yellowstone Lake, YNP, Wyoming, USA - YL17G02_20 | ecosystem: Environmental > Aquatic > Freshwater > Lake > Sediment | place: USA: Wyoming | collected...
TTAGAAACTCTGCGTTGCTTCGGCACTTGGTAAGCCTGTTTTTGAGCAGTTCAATTGCTTCAACCGGATTCAGTTCGCTGAGCACCCTCCGGAGCCGATATACAAGTTCAAGTTCCTTTGCATCGAGCAGCAGTTCTTCCCTTCTGGTACCGCTTCGGCTGATGTCTATAGACGGCCAGATCCTTCTATCAACAAGGCGCCTGTCTAAGTGCAGTTCCATATTTCCGGTTGCCTTAAACTCTTCGAAAATGACTTCGTCCATTTTTGAGCCGGTGTCAATTAACGCGGTTGCAAAGATAGTCAGCGAGCCGCCGTGTTCGACGTTTCTTGCTGCTCCGAAAAATTTCTTTGGCATCTGCATCGCACCGGAATCGACACCGCCTGTCAGAATCTTACCCGAGTGTGGCTGCTCGGTATTATAGGCGCGAGCAAGACGTGTTATTGAGTCTAAAAGAATGACCACATCTTGGCCGTATTCTACCATTCGCTTTGCCTTTTCGATTACGACCTCGGCCACCTGACAATGACGAGCGGCGGGTTCATCAAAAGTGGAACTTATAACCTCAACGTCTTCAGCGGTTTTACGTTCCATTTCCGTAACTTCTTCAGGCCGTTCGTCAATCAGCAGCACTATCAGTTTTACTTCAGGGTGATTTGTGCTGATGGCGTTCGCAATTTTTTGCAGCAGGATTGTCTTGCCGGTACGTGGTGGAGCGACTATCAGGCCACGTTGACCTTTCCCTACCGGTGTTATCAAATCAATTATTCGCATATTCAGTTCTTCCGGTACGGTCTCGAGTATAAGGCGTTGCTCCGGATGCAAGGGCGTCAAGTCGCTGAATACCACTTTTTCCACAAGGTTATCGGGGTTTTCAAAGTTAATCGCTTCAACTCGCAGCAGAGCAAAATACTTTTCCGAATCTTTAGGCGGCCTGATTTGCCCGGATACAGTGTTTCCTGTTCGCAGGCCGAAACGCCTGATTTGAGAGGGTGAGACGTAGATGTCATCCGGGCTGGACAAGTAGTTGTAATCCGGATTTCGCAGAAATCCATAACCGTCCGGCAACACTTCCAATACGCCTTCGCCGTACAGTAGCCCGTTTTGGCGAATACGCTCTTTGAGAATTCTAAAAATCAAATCCTGCTTCTTTAACGCGGTGTATTCTTGTATGTTTTCTTTCTTGGCAATATCGTGCAGCTCTGCTACGGTCAGTTTCTGCAAGTCTGTCAAATACAAGCTGCCTTTTTTAATCCGCTCGTATTTGGCATGGGTGGATTCTTCTTCGGCTTGTTTGGCCTTCTGAGCTTCTTCCTCAGCCGTAGCTGTGGTGGCATCGGACTTTTGCTGTTCCGGTGCATTTACATTGGAATTCGCTTGTTCGTCGGCAGCTTGTTCTTCAACGACAGCTCTTTTCTTTGTGCTTTTATATTTTCTTGTTGTTTTTGCAGAGGCTTTAGCCATGATTACTCCTTTTTTTCGTTTGCCAAACACCTGTGATTTACTTAGGTAACCTTCCCATAGGAATTCAACAGGACTTGAATTTTGAACAGTAGAAATAAAACTTATATATCAAAACGGGCATTACTAACGCAAGCACTCTATGATAAACCCCGCTTACCCATATATACCAGAGAAGATATCAGTGACTTGCCCGGCCAATGCCGAGAAGCCAGAATTGTTATCAATGATATTATCGGCGATGCTTTTCTTGTTGTCCAGAGAAATCTGAAAATTTTCTCTAATTTTTAGCATGTTTTTACTGAAAATGCCCATTTTTTTTGTTCTTTCGACCCTTAATTGCTGTTTGCACTCGACAAAAATGAGTTTGTCGCACCGTTTGGCCCAGCCGACTTCCGCCAAAAGAGGCATATCCAGCACAATCGCCTTGACCCGTTTTTGGCCCTTTGCCTGCTTTATGAGCTTCCTAACCTCTTTAAGGACAAGAGGATGAATTATCTCGTTAAGTTCTAAAAGTTTACCAGCGTCGGCAAAGGCGATATCTGCCAATTTCTTGTGGTCAATTTTCCCTGCGGAATCTAATATAACCTTGCCAAATGATGCAACAACCTTCTTTCGTAAGTCCTTCTTGTTAAGGAGTTTATGAGCGATTTTGTCGGCATCGATTACCGCACAGCCTAATTTGGCAAACTCGGCTGCCACGGTGCTTTTGCCTGAGCCGACCCCGCCTAAAATCCCTATTATTGGCTTTTTCTTAGGTTTGTCCACCGTCAAATAGCTTAAACGCCATTCGAAAAACTGTCAAGTGAAATGTCGTTAGTCGCTGTTGAAATAGGGAAGATGGGTAATTTGGGGTAGCACCAAACGCGCATGTTAGTGTTTGAAAACGGTTAAAAAGTGAGAAAATTTGCGAAAAATTTGGAAAAATGTATGGAAAAGTGAGAAAAATGTATAGAAACGTTTGAAAAAATTCGACTTTTTTTCACCCCCCCTGCGCATTTGGTTGAAATTTCCTTTGTGAACTGCCGGGGTGTTTTTAGGCGGGCCGAATTAACTACCGGTGGATACGATGTTCCTTGGTTTTCCCACCACAACTCAAAATTTCTATTGACAAAGTTATAGGAAATATTATCATATATATGATATCTGCATATAGATGATAAAGTGCATGATAAGAAAGAAAGGTATAGAGACATGTTTGAGGGCAGTAAATTAGCAAAGAAATATAAAATCAAGAAATGTGAATGCCCCAGCGGGACAATGACACGCTTTGTTGAGCCATGTATTTTGTTCTTCCTGTCGCAAAAATCTTCTTATGGCTACGAGTTAATGGAAAAAATAAATCACTTTGGATTCCAAAAAGCAAAGCCAGATCCTGCGATGGTTTACCGGACGCTGCGCTATCTTGAAAAAGAAGGATGCGTATTATCTAAATGGGACACTAAGGGAGCCGGGCCTGCTAAAAGAAATTACAAACTGACCCCAAAGGGTCTTTCCCTGCTTCATGCATGGGCAGAAGGTATTGCGATTCGAAAACAGGTTCTTGAGAAATTCCTTCAGCAATATAAAGAGTGTTTTGGGAATAAATACGGAGGTTAGGTATGAAAAAGTTCGCCATTATTTTTTTCACGCTTACTGTGCTATTTGGATTGGCTTTTACAGGCAATTTTCTATTTCGCGGCAAGCCTGAAAAGGACTCCTATTTTGAAACCGAGGTTGCAAAAAAGAAGAATATTATCTCTTCTATTCTTGCGACGGGTACGGTTAGACCGATTATCGGCGCGGAAGTTAAGGTGGGGTCAAGGAGCTCTGGGAAAGTTGAGCATCTTTTTGCCAATATCGGAGACAAGGTGGAGAAAAATCAGGTTATCGCAGAAATAGAAAAAAAGGATCTGGAAGCTCAGGTAGCCCAAGCAGAAGCTACTCTTAAAGCAGCAGAGGCGGGGATAGAGGTATCGCGGGCTTCGTTGTGGCCTGTGTTAAGCGCTGAAACAGACTATGGTTTCAAAGGTACGACATATTTTCCAAATGAAGGAAATAATTTCGCAGGATTAAGAGTAACCATTCCGCTTTTTAACGGCCGGGATTCATATGCCATTAAACAGGCTAAAGCCACAAAAGAAGCAGCCGGAGCCGCGCTTGGGTTTGCCAAAGTTCAGTTATCGTACGCTACTATCAGGGCTCCCATTTCCGGAGTCATCGCTTCCGTAACTACTCAGGAAGGAGAGACTGTTGCTGCCGGTCTTAACGCACCGACGTTTGTAACCATAATTGATATTTCCAAACTTCAGGTTGACGCATTCGTTGATGAGACGGATATAGGCCGGGTTAAAATTGGGCAGAAGGTGATATTTACCGTTGATACCTACCCAGACAAAGAATTTACCGGCAAGGTCAAGGCAATCTATCCTAAAGCGATTATTCAGGAGAATGTGGTGAATTACGACGTTGTGATAGAGATTGACGATCCGAACATCGAACTATTACGGCCGGATATGACAACGAGCGTAACCATTTATCAGGAAGAGAGAAAAGGGGTTTTGGTGATTCCGCGCGCAGCGGTTATTAAAGCGGAAAACAGCCGGTTTGTTCTCGTAAAGCAGGCCGACGGCACTTTTGAGAAGAGAGCCATTAAAACTGGTATTCAGAGCGGCAGCGAAATTGAAGTGGTTTCAGGTCTTAATGAAGGTGATACTATCGGTATTAGTAAATGATGTGACATAGAGAGGTTGGCAATGATAGAATTTAAGAACGTTACAAAATCATTTCAGAGTGGTTCGATTAGAACGGATGTTCTCAATGGCCTTACTTTTAAAGTAGAGAAGGGAGAGTTTGCTGCGATTATGGCCCCTTCTGGAACAGGCAAGACCACGTTATTGAATATTCTTGGATGTCTCATGAAGGTTTCAAGCGGTTCTTATCTCTTTGAGGGTATCGATATTGAAACCTTGAACGATGATAATCTTTCCGAGATTAGAAATAAGGAGATGGGTTTCGTTTTTCAGACTTTTAATCTACTGGAAAGAACAAATGCTCTTGATAACGTTCTTTTGCCTCTTATTTATGCGGACAATTACCCTGTTGACGCCAAACAAAGAGCTATTAAGCTTTTGGAATCTGTAGGATTAGGGGAAAGAATATACTATAAGCCGAGCGAGCTTTCCGGGGGGCAGCAGCAGCGAGTTGCAATAGCTCGTGCCCTTATTAACAATCCGTCTATTATTTTGGCGGATGAACCCACGGGTAATCTGGACAGTGCATCAGCCAAAGAGATTATGGAAATTTTCAAATCCCTGCACAATCAGGGCAGTACGATTGTGGTGGTCACCCACGACCTTAGCGTTGCCCGTCAGGCGGGAAGGATCATATTTTTAAAAGACGGCAGGGTGGAAAAAACGGAGGTGCTCTCATGAAAGCGATCCGATTCGCCAGCGTCTCCATAAATACTATTTTAAAACATAAAATGAGGGCGCTTCTTATTATTTTGGCTATTGTGGTAGGTATTGCTACTTTGACGGTAATAGTCGCTTTAACTCAAGGAATGAATAAACAAATCATGAAGCGGATACAAAATTTTGGTCCGGATGCGATTGTAGTTCATTCAGGGGGCGGAAAAATACGCGGGCCTTCCACGGCATCCGAAGCGAACTTAAGAAGAAAAGACATCTCCGACATTGAAAATATCGAAGGGGTTAAGCTGGTTACATCTTTTCAGGTGGCACTGGATATGCCCATAAAGTATGGGAATAAATTTACCACTTCGTGGGTATGGGGAGTTGAATCTAACTGGAAAGACGCATGGCGCAGAGGCACTTCCAGGGGAGAATTTATTACGGATTCAGACAATGAACAATTATCCAAGGTGTGTGTCATAGGCCAGACTGCTGCCAAGGAATTGTTTGGAGATGCAAATCCGATAGGGGAAAACGTTTTGATAGAGAACGTTTCTTTTCAGGTGGCGGGGATTCTGGAAAAAAGGGGATTATCTCCGGTTGGAACTGATTTTGATAATCTTATTGTCATCCCATTTACGACAGCCTCAAGACGGTTAATGAACCAGCCGTTGTATATAAGCACCGCCAGAGTCATTGTGTATAATCCTTCGCACATAGAAGCCGTGGCTAAGCGGATTAAAGAAATTTTAAGAGAGAATCATCATTTGGCAGCAACCGAGGAAGACGACTTCAGGCTGAGTACTCCGGGAGAAGTTTCGGAAATGGTAAAAAGCACGTCAAAAACATTAAATCTGTTCTTATGGCTGGTAGCGGTTATCTCTCCTCTGGTTGGAGGAATTGTTTTAATGAACATCATGCTTATGGCTGTTTCAGAGCGCAAAAGAGAGATTGGGTTACGAAGAGCCGTAGGGGCCAAGAAAAAACATATCATTGTTCAGTTTCTTGCAGAATCCATAATGCTTACCTTTCTCGGAGGAGTTATCGGAGTAGGTGCGGGAATCGTCATTGCGTTCTTAATTAACCTTTCCGGGAAACCGATTAGCATTACGTGGCAACCTTTTGTGATCGCATTCTTATTTTCTTCTCTCATAGGTTTATTTTTCGGTATTTACCCTGCCAAAAAAGCAGCAATGTTAGACCCGGCAAGCGCTTTAAGCCAAAAATGAAGATAGTTAAAAACATATTAATCTCGAAGAAAATCTTGTTGGAACGTAAGGTAAGGACAATCCTTTCTCTGTCAGGGATTATTATAGGCGTTTGCGCGGTTATTGTTATGGTTGCCGTTGGTAAGGGGACAGAAGAAAAGGTTGTTTCGCAGATAACCAAGATGGGAAGCAACTTATTATTGGTTAATGCGGGACAAGTAAAAATTATCGCAGGCAGAGCCCGGCAGGTCAAAGTGGTCACTACGCTTGAATTAAAAGATGCGGACAGCATTCGAAACGAAGCCGGTAGCGTTAAGTATGTTGCTCCCGCACAAACCAAAAAATTACAAGTAAAATTTGAGAATCTCAGCACAAAGACCAATGTCGTCGGGACAACCTCTGCCATAACAGAGGTGCAAAATTACTCTCTTGCCGAAGGAAGGTTTTTTGATGATGAAGAAGATAGAGGTCTCCGTAGGGTAGCGGTAGTGGGGCAGACAGTCGTTGAGAACATATTTGAAAAACAGGACCCGATTGGGAAAATAATTCGCATAGGCAAGGTTCCTTTTGAAGTTATCGGAGTTTTATCTCCTAAGGGGCTGGATATTAACGGAATGGATCAAGATGACCAGATATTTGTTCCCGTCAGAACCGCATTGAGAAGAGTTTTTAACTTAACGTATATTAATGCGATATACGTGAAAGTAAAGGATAGCAGTTTAATGGATCAAGCCGAAAAAGAACTAAGCAGTATTTTGCGGGGAAAACACCATATTAAAGATGACAAAGCTGATGATTTTACTATCCAGAATCAAGCAACGGTCTTGGAGACACAAAAAGAAAGCAGCAAGGCGTTCACGCTACTTATTGGAAGTATCGCAGCTGTTTCTCTTTTGGTCGGTGGGATTGGTATTTTGGCTGTCATGCTCATTTCTATTAGAGAAAGGATAAAAGAAATAGGTATAAGAAGAGCGGTGGGCGCTAAACGGAGAGATATTCTTATTCAGTTTCTATCCGAGGCTTTAATTTTGAGTATTAGCGGAGGAGTGATAGGTGTGATTATAGGAATTGCCGTTTCGATGCTTATAGCTATTTTTTCCGGCTGGCCGCTTGTAATTTCGATAAATGCCGTAGCAGCATCTTTTCTTTCCACTTTTGTTATTGGTATCTTTTTTGGAGTGTATCCGGCCAGGAAGGCTGCTTTGTCGGATCCAATCAAAGCACTGCAGTTTGAATAGGTGGGTCTGTATGGTACTGGCAAGACTGTCTGTGCATGCAAAAAGAGAGTTTGTGCTGGATATGGTCAGGGCAGGCGGGTTTCAATTTACTATTGGGGATTTTCGTTTAGAGTTATACTTTAGCGCAGGCGGCCTGACTATAAGATTTGGACAGTACCTTTTGCAAGCTGGGTAAAAGGTAGTTTTTCACCACCGCATCCCAGCTCATATTTTTAGCCAATGAATAGCCGGTTTTAATCATATCTTCGGTTTCGGATTCGCTTTTTGCCAGGCGTGAACATATCTGCATTGCGACCTTTTCACTGACGCTGTACTCTATCTGGTCGCGCACCGACTCGTCCATTTTCAGCAGGTCTTCAATGCTGTCAGAACCGTGGCTGTTTAGCCGGGTATAGTCGGCGATGACGAGATTTTTGGCGCCTTCGGCGCCGGCTATATCTAGCACAAAGCCCGCACATCCACAAACACTGCTAACCACGCAGATTCCGCCGAAAGTCAACGGCTCGAGCTGGGCGATACCAAACGGTTCATAAATGCTCTGGCCGAATTCGACATCACTTCCCCTGCGGATGTCCATAAATTCCATATCTTTAGGCATTCTTTGGCCACAATTGGCCTGGTTGAATCCAAACTGGTTTATGAAGATGATTTTTATATTTTTGCTTTTGGCGTTGAACTCCTGCACAGCCGTGTAGAAAGCCGCTTCTCCATCGGAAAGGTCGGGCGCACCTTCGCGATGAGCCACAGGCCAGTTATACACCGATTCCATCTTATAAATATCGCTGCTGCGTCGCTGTGTTACTTCGGTAGACAGCAGGAACAGGACGCCGGTTTTGCCCTGCGTTCTAAACTCTTTTTCTATTGTGTAGAGCACTCGCAAATCGCGCCACAGCCCCTTGCTTTGTACCAGTCTTGTAACATGTGTGAAGATGAAGTCCGGCTTATAGCCCAGCAGAGTTTCGCAATACCGCTGCAGTTTTTCTTTTGATTGCAGCTTGTCGGCAAGGCTGATTTGATAAGCCGGTATGCCGTTATAGACGATGTCAATATCGGCGGTTTCAAATTCCGGTGCCAGAAACCGCAGCTCGCTAACCACGTAATCGCCAACCGCGCATATAGCGTCACAATATTTTGAAGCTTCCACGAGGGCATGCTTGAAAAAAGAGCTCTGGTCTCCGAACACTTCGTTGACACAAAGTCTGTTTTCGTGAGCCAGTTTCATAGCATTATAGAACATTGTATCGTGGCCGGGATGATTTTCTACGATGCGGCGTATTGTAGCTACTTCGTGGGCATAGAAGATGGTTTTGAAATCACACATTGGTTCGAGAATGGCCGCCAATGCCGTTGGCATCCCCATAAACTCGTGCGAAATAATGGTTGTCGAATTTTTAGCTGCGCCGATTGCTTTTATCGCGGCGATTGCCGGCGGTGCCAGCCGAACATACTGCTCGTATTCCCACAAATTTTCATACAGATGGCTGCGAATACCGAATTGTTCAAATAAACGTTTTTTGAACTCGTTGACCACACCCTTATCCGTATGTGTTACGTCGATAAGCAGCACCTCAGGTGAGCTTTTTATGCCTGTCTGCTCGTCAACAAACGTTCGCCTGCCGTAGACGATACCCACGTTGTAGAAGTTTTCGATTTTTCGAAAGGCTTCGAGATATCCTGTTTTTACGAGACCATCCACGGATGAATAGAGAACTTCGCTATTATCACCAAGCCGATTTGATACAGGTCCTTCGGTGGAGAATAATGGGCCGACGAGGATAGAGCGGCCGACCGCCTCAAGATAGGAATTGCAGGTGAAAAGACCCTGCAGGACAGCACCTATACCGCCGATTTTCCCCACTGCCTCGTGGGTGACGTGCACTATTGTTGTCTCATTGGCCATAATAAATTTCCCTCCAGGTTGTAATATGAAGCTTAATCAGGTTGTTTTAATGGTTCGACTCTTTCGACTATGCTCAAGACAGGTTTGCTCACCATCAGATTCGGCAAGCTCACTGCAAGCCTGAGCGGAGTCGAAGGATTGCCTCCATATAAAATATAGGAAATAGTTTCATTACAGCCAAATTGGAGGGGTTTGTGGGGTCTATTAAATTTTATAGTCTGAAAAAAACGTGGCGGGTTTGCACTCTTTGGGTGTTTTTTAAGACGTTTGAGCCGGGCTTAGGGATTTTTCCGACTGCGTTATCTTATTTTGGTGCGTAAGGTTCTTACCAGGCCAGAAAGTATCTGCTGGGGGATATCGGCCAACTCCGGCTCGGGTATTTCGCTAACTGCTATTCCGTCGAGAATTTTTAAGGCTCTCTTACCGCAGTGGATTATGGAACTTGAGATTCTTTCGGCCTGCTCCAAGTCACCGTCGGCCATTAGTCGTAAATAGAAAATTATGTTTTTCGTCAGCTCATTATCGCTTATATCATATACCGGTACGGCTCTTTCAGGCGAGTCATCCAGAACCTCGTCTTCTTCGCGCAATATCTCTTGTTCGATTCTGCGTGTTTCAGCCATTAGTCGTTCTTGTTCTGCCAAGTCGTTTGTATCCATCGGCGCAAGTTTAAGCTCTTCGTCGACCTCCGAAGCGGGGACATACACTTTGTTATGACAGGCCGGACACTTGCCCCATTTGCCGCCGGCATTGTCCGGCGCCTCTATCTTTTTGTCGCAATGTTCGCAGTGAAATGTTATGGCCATTTTGTCACCTCTCAACAATTTATTCTGACTCCTTGTCGGTTATTTGTCTCTTTTATATTCTGCAATTACCTCAGTGGTTATTCCGCCACGGGGAGTAAACCGCGAGGTAACTTTCATCTGACGCGGCTTGCAGTCGCCGGATAAATCATCTAATATATCATTTGTTAGAGCTTCGTAAAAGATGCCTTTGTTGCGGTAGCTTTGCAGATAGAACTTCAGGCTCTTTAGCTCGATGCAAAGTTTATCGGGACAATATTCGATGATAATCTCACCGAAGTCCGGCTGACCTGTTCGAGGGCAAACGCTGGTAAATTCGGGACATCTGATTGTTATCCAATAATCCCGCGCGGGATTGGGATTGTCGAACAGGTCGAGTTCAGGCTTTTTATCCATATTTGTTGAACCTCGTAAAAATTCGGCTGAACTAATATAATAGATATCAATAACTTTGACAAGGTCGAAAAAATGTTGGAGAAAGATAAGAAAGCAGTTGTTTTGCTAAGCGGCGGCCTTGATTCAGCTACGACTTTGGCCATAGCCCGCAGCGAAGGTTTCCGCTGCTACGCCTTGACTTTCAGATATGGCCAGCGGCACCAGCGGGAAATCAAGGCTGCAGAGAAAGTAGCTGATTATCTTGAAGTAATCGAACATCGCTGCATCGATGTTGATTTAGCTCAGTTTGGCGGTTCAGCGCTTACCGACCTTACAATTGATGTGCCGAAGGATAGAGCCGATTTAGGCAGGCCGGACTGGATACCGCCGACATACGTGCCTGCCCGCAACACAGTATTTTTAAGTTATGCACTTGCCTGGGCTGAGGTGCTCGGTGCGTTTGATATCTTCATAGGCGTTAACGCAATCGACTACAGCGGCTATCCTGACTGCCGGGCTGAATTTATAACGGCTTTTGAAAAAGTGGCCAATCTCGCCGCCGCAGCCGCATTGGAGCGTAAAGGCCGATACCATATTCACACCCCGATTATAAATATGACAAAGGCCCAGATTATCCTCACCGGCACAAAGCTCGGCGTCGATTATTCCCTGACACACAGTTGCTACGACCCGGATGAGCAGGGCGGAAGCTGCGGGCGGTGCGACTCCTGCAGATTAAGATTAAAAGGCTTTGCTGAAGCAGGTCTGAAAGACCCGATTGAATATGTGGACAAATAATCAAATATGGTAATAAATGAGATATTCTATTCTCTGCAGGGCGAGGGATTTTTAGCCGGTATTCCCAGCGTGTTTGTGCGTCTGGCAGGCTGCCCTTTACGCTGCCGATGGTGTGACACAAAGTATGCTTGGACCGAAGAAGCAGGAGAAGACTACCGCATCGAAGAAATCGTTCAAACAATTCAACGATGGACTTGCAAATTCATCGTTATAACTGGCGGTGAGCCAATGACAAATTCTGACTTGGCAGAATTAGTCCGAAAGTTAAAAGAACTCAAAAAACACATTACAATCGAAACTGCTGGAACCACATTCATAGCAGATATGCCTTGCGATTTGATGAGCATCAGTCCGAAACTAAGTAACTCTACACCTGATGAACCCGAACTTGCAGAAACTCACGAAGCTTTAAGATTGGATGTAGCTGTCTTACGCAAGCTGATTAATAATTATAAATACCAGCTAAAATTTGTGGTGGATTCACAGAACGATTTGGCGGAAATACAGCAAACAATAGAGAAACTCGGAAACGTCGACTCAGAAAAGGTAATGTTAATGCCGCAGGCAGCTACAAGAGATGAACTTTTAGTCAAATCACCGATGGTAGCTGAAATGTGCAAACGCACCGGCTTTGCTTTTTGCCAGCGTCTGCAAGTTTTGCTTTGGAATAACGAAAGAGGTACGTGACTGAGCCTTAATGAACTTATGATTTACCGATTGACACTAAATAATAAATATTAAATAATAAACTGAAAGGCCCGGGTGGCGGAATTGGCATACGCGCTAGCTTGAGGTGCTAGTGGGAATACCCCTTGCAGGTTCGAATCCTGTCCCGGGCAGTGGTTTTAACTCTCAATAGGATTTCTCTTTTATGACATTATTGTCTTGACCACATCGACAGGACGGCTGTAATATAAGATAGGTTTTTTACTTTTCTAAACCCCTGCTTTTTCCTCTCTCCCCTCCCTCCGCATAGCAGGGGTTTTTTTATGGTATTTGGTCCGGCTACGGCTTGGCGCCTACGCCGAGACGAGTTTTCGCTATGTATGGAGTTATTTATCCTTGTTGTCGTCGTTTTTCTCCATTTTGGATCGTCTTTTCTTGAGGATATTACCCCGTACTTCCTGGATTATATTTATATTTTTCGCTTTTTGGCCTCTGAGGGTATAAATCAGACCGCCTGTTACCAGAGCTACTATGAACACCCATACGAGGAAACCATAAGAGCATACAAGACCATAGTTTTCTATTACAGTAAGGCCGGCCAATACAATAGCAGCTATTCCGCACCACATAGTAATAAATTGTTTCTGGTTCATAATTCAAATCCTTTAATAATTAAATATCAGGTCAGGCCTAATCGTTCAGCCTCGGCGTCGAGGCCATATTGTTTCATTTTTTTGTATAAAGTTGTGCGGTTTATCTGTAATGCTTTGGCGGTTTCCTGCCTGTTCCAGTAATTGGCTTCAAGAGCCTGATGGATGAGATTTTTCTCCGGTTTAGCCAGTGCTTCCTTTAAGCTCATTGGGCTATATGCCTTTTGCCACCGGTCCTGTTTGATTGAGTTTGGCAGATCGAAAGGACCGATGAATTTATCTTTACTCAGCAGAACCGCTCGTTCAATTGTGTTTTCCAGCTCGCGCACGTTGCCGGGCCAGAAATAACGCTCCAAATATCCCATCGCCTCGGTGGTAATGCCGAGCTTCTCTTTGTTGTGTTGTGCGCAGTAAACCTGCAAAAAATGCTTTGCCAGCAGCCGGACATCACCCACTCTCTCGCACAGAGGCGGCAGGTCTATCGTTACCACATTTATTCGGTAATACAAATCTTCCCGAAATCTGCCTCGCCTTACTTCTTCATTTAAGTCTTTATTTGAAGAAAGTAATATCCGTGTGTCGACGGTTTCAGTCTTATTACTGCCAACCGGCTCAAACTGCCTGTCCTCCAGAACCCGCAAGAGCTTGACTTGAAGAGCCGATGAGGCATTGGCAACTTCATCGAGGAAAATCGTACCGCCATTTGCCGCCAGAAATTTGCCTTCTTTATTGCTTACGGCACCGGTAAACGCTCCTTTAACATGCCCGAATAATTCACTTTCAAGCAGTGTTTCCGGCAGTGCGCCACAGCCGACCTCTATAAACGGCTTGTTCCTTCGACTTGAGCGATGGTGTATTGCTTTTGCCAGCATGCTTTTGCCGGTGCCTGATGGGCCCGCCATTAGTATTGTTGTTTTGCTTTCGGCGACGGCCTCTACAAGCTCGAAGATTTTCGCCATCTTGTAGTCGTGGCTGATTATGTTTTCCAGACTGTATTTTTGTTCGAGTTGTAATCGCAGGCTCTCGTTTTCACTTATAAGCGATTGTTGTTTAATTGCTCTTTCCACTACCAGCCGCAGTTCATCGTCAACAATCGGCTTGGTAAGATATTCGTAGGCGCCTCGCTTGATGGCCTTGACTGCGCTTTCAATGCTGCCATAGCCGGTTATCGCAATTACCACTGTTTGCGGATAGTTTTTCCCGACGATCTCTAATAATTCGAAGCCGTCTCCATCCGGCAGATTAATATCCGTTATAACGAGACTATAGTTTTGCTTTTCCAGCTCAGCCAGAGCGCTCTTTAACGTTTCGGCACCGTTTGTTCTGAATCCTTCGAGCGATAAAAATTCGCACAGCGAATCCAATATGATTCTATCGTCGTCTACAACAAGAATATTCTTTTCTCTCATAGTTATCCTTGTTAGCTTTTATGAGCTTCCTATTGGCGCAGCAGGCAGATATACAGTGAATATACTCCCGCCTCCGGGTGCATTTTCAGCAGTTATTCGGCCGTTGTATCTTTCGATTATGTCTTTACATATTGCCAATCCCAATCCTGTCCCTTTGCCTTTATCTTTTGTAGTAAAGAACGGCTCGAATATGACTTTGGCGTTTTCGGGGGCGAAACCGGCTCCCGTGTCGCGAAACTCAACAACGGCGGTATTATCTGCTGCAAGGCGTGTGGAGATGCGAAGTTGCCCACCATCCGGCATTGCGTCCAGTGCGTTCTTTATGAGGTTACAGAAGACCTGGAATAAATTGCCGCTTCGGATTTCTGGTATGCCGGCAGCGTAGCTCGATAATATCTGGACATTCAAGGTTTCTGCTCTCGTATCCATTGTTTTTATAGCATCTTCAATAATCTGCTCTATTTTGACGTGTTCAAATGGCGCGTAAGTGCTGCGAGAGAATTCCAACAGCTCACTTACGATTTGAACCATTCTCATAAGTCCCTTCCGGCACTGTGTGAGGTATTCTTTGGCTTTTTCGAGATTTTCCTGCTCAACAATTCTCATTGTAAGATTGATATATCGCAGTATTCCATCCATAGGATTATTTAACTCGTGCGCCACTTTAGAAGTGAGCTTGCCGAGGGTAGCCAGTCTTTCAGTGTCAGCCAACTGTCTCTGAATATTGGCCTTTTCGGTGATGTCTGCCTTTTCAGGTAGTAATTTCTTGTGGCTTGGCATAGCTCAGGTAATAAGCCTATCTCCACATTATCGTGTATAGACGTTGTGAAAAAGCAACATGTCTGTTCTTTTTTCGGATTGAAAGGGCTGCTTGTTTAGTAAAAAGCGCAACATTCTGTAGAATAAGCAGCTAAACAGATTTTTTCGGTCCTTGTGTTCGACTTAAACCACAGAAAATGGACTTTTGGCGTTGTTATTTCGCAACATTATGGATATCTTCCTGACCGAACTTGTCGTGGATGGGGCGTTAATTCTGCTTAACTTTATGGCTGGTAAGTAGTTGTAAAAGTAAAAATGGGCTATTTGCTCATCATTTGTTTTGGTATGTGCTTTGCACACCTATACGAGTTAGCCATAAGGAGTAATCGAAAATTGAGCAGGGAGGCAGGTGATGAATAGCTCTGAAAAGCGAAAGTTTAAGCGATTACCAATAACGCTTGGTTTATCGTGCCGAAAAGTTGGTTCGACAGCAGAGAAATTCCATAAGGGCTGTACGGTGAACGTAAGTCCGGGCGGTTTGTATTTTGAGATTGCGGATGACGCCTTTATGCCGGGCAACCTCTTAAAGGTGGAATTGTCAATACCACCTACAGCAGGCCTGCTTGAATTTGGCGGTAAGGTTGCGGCTTTTGCAAAGGTCTTGAGGACCTCTAACCTCAGCGACACTTTGTCTTCTAACAAGTATGGCGTGGCCCTTCAATTTTGCCAATCCCCAAAGCTTTGCACATAAGAGTTACTTTCCCAGCCAGTCAAAGACGCCCTCGAAGACCTCAACCGCTGGTCCGGTCATATAGACACAATGATCTTCCTGGCACCAGTTCAAATCCAGGTCGCCTCCAGGCAGATGTGCGGTGCATACCCGTTCTCCTCTCCCGGTAAGCACCGCTGCCACACAGCACGCACAAGCGCCCGTGCCGCAGGCCAGGGTAATTCCACTGCCTCGCTCCCACGTCCGCATAGTGAATTCCATCGGTTTATCAACTTGAACAAAATGCACATTAGTGCGGTTGGGGAAAATGCGGTGCTTTTCGATAGCAGGGCCAAATTTTTCAAGCTCAATTGAGATAACGTCATCGCAGAAAAATACGGCGTGTGGATTTCCCATTGATACGCACGTCATTACAAGCGCTCGGCTGAGAAATTGTATCGGCTGTTCAATTACTTCTTTGACAGGTAAGTTGACGGGTATGTCCTTGGCTGCTAATACAGGTTGGCCCATATTAACGCACACCTTTTGGACCTTGTCATTATCATCGATTGTAAGCCCAACGGTTATAATACCGTTGCCGGTTTCTATATTTAGTGAAGCAGGGCGGGGGGGCTGGCCGGGCACGGCAAAAGGCTCTCCCGATTTGGCTAATTTGTGTTCGTAGGTATATTTGGCTACGCATCGAATACCGTTTCCGCACATTTCGGCTTCCGAGCCGTCCGCATTGAAGATGCGCATCCGCACATCGGCCCTCTGCGAAGGGCCTATCAGAATCAGGCCGTCTGAACCGATGCCGAAGTGTCGGTCGCTGACGATTTGGGCTAACTTTGCAGGGTCGGCGATTTTCTCCTCGAAGCAATTCACATAAACATAGTCATTGCCCAACCCGTGCATTTTAGTAAAACGCATATTTTTCTCCTTGCAGAACCGTTTTACTATAGGTGTAAATGAGAATAAAATCAAGACTTGTATGGTATATCAGTAATAAATAGCGAACACTTGATAAAAAGTGATGAGTCACGAATTACTCAACAGCAAATTCCTTTTTGCGGGTGTTCATTTGAGCTTTTAGACGTGCAACAATAGAGGAGTGCATCTGTGAAACGCGGGATTCGGATAAATCCAGTGTTGCGCCGATTTCCTTCATTGTCATCTCTTCGTAATAATATAAGACGATAATCAGCCGTTCAGCTCGTGTCAGCCCTTTGGTGAGCAGATTTTTTAGGTCTCGCTTTTGGGCTTCGGTCAGGGGGTCTTCGCTTTTTTGGTCTTTGATTACATCTATTTCGCGAATATCTTTTTCACCCTCGCTTTCGCTGTATTTGGTGTCCAGGGAAACCAGGCCGACTGCATTTGCATCGTGCTGGAGCCTGCTAAACTCCTCTATGTTCATATCCAGTTCTTCAGCCGTTTCTTTTTCGGTGGGCTTGCGGCCAAGGTGGGTTTCGAGCGAATGGATGGCCTTGGTCAGTTGGTGGGCACGGGCACGGACCAACCGCGGCACCCAGTCCATACTCCGTAACTCGTCGAGAATGGCGCCTCTTACACGAGGCGAGCAATATGTCTCAAACTTTACGCCTCTGGTGGGGTCGAAAGCATCAATAGCGTCCATCAATCCGAAGATGCCGGCACTGATAAGGTCATCCAGCTCGACCTTCTCAGGTAGTTTGCTGCGTAACCGCTCGGCGGTATATTTTACCAGGAACCTGTAATGTTCCATAAGTAGATTACGGAAATGGGTATCGCCGGTTTTATAAAATTGCTCCCATATTTGGTCAATATTGAGTTGTTGGTTGGTTTTCATAGGTTGGTTGGTTTTCATAGGATTCCTCCGTGAGACTCTATGACCCTAAAAAGTTTTGCAAAGCCGGTTTTAAGTCCTATAAGTGCCAGCATTTTTCTTATCTTCTGATTCTCCAGTCGTATCCACAAAGAAAGCACCCAGCACATTTCTTATCGACTTTCCAGCCGATAACTTTAGGAGAACCAATCAGCAACTTTCTTAAAAAGGTTTTCTTTTTTTCTCCGTGGCTAATCTTTTTCCTGTCCGTTACACATTATTCGAAGATTGAAATCATTTCCTGTTTTTGCCTGAGCAATTCTGCCGCTACTCTTTGGTTGAGCGAATTCTCCAAAAGCTTATTTATTTGCAGCTCGATATACTCATTTCGATTCTTTTCAAGTAGCTCTTTGGCGTATTTGTCTATTGTTGGTTGGGTCTCTAATCTGCCGGCAGCACCAAATTTGATGTTTTTAGTATCGCAGAATAGAAGACGCCGGCTTCGGGTGTGCTCGTTGATTGCATTGTTCAACAAGCCGGAGAACTCATCCACCGCCAAATCCTTCGGAACAAAACCGGGACTGTGGATATTGTTTATGTTCTGGGTAAGGATTTTTTGGCGGCTCTGTGTGAACTCAATTATCTTAACGAGTAGTTCGGTGATATTATCTGTTATCAATGACGTCAAATTCATAAGCAATCCTTCCTATTGAGGTTACGTTCCGGCAAAATGTCTCAAAGAAACAGCAACTTAACACCTGCGTTCGTATTATGTTTTCATAATTAATTTTTCCTCTTGCGAGGGTGAGAAAAGCAGGAATGATAATCTGTGAAAAGCGAAGCTATGTTTCTCATCCTTGACCCTTTTATCCTTTTGTTGCCCCCATTAAGGTGAAAGTAGAATAACGGCAGTTATAACCGTTTTTACTTTTACCTTTTTCCTTAAACTCCAATTTTCAATGTATGGTTAATTATTTAATTCCACTTAAGCTGCCGGGCTTTGCCTGGAATCAACCTGTCCATTATTTAATTATTTTTAGAATGCGAGCTGTGTCCTGCTATTTTGCCGGAGGGCTCTTCTTTGTTTAAAATCCGCCTTATTTCCCAAAGGGTTTTTGTTTTCTTAAGTTCTATGATTTTTGATAATTTTTCAAAGACTGACTCGTCGTATAGTCGATGTCCGCCTTCTGTCCATTGCGCCTCACGAATAAGTCCCATTATCGTGTAGTTATGAATAGTTTGCCGGGAGAAGGGGGTGTAACGGACCAATTCACCAATTCGATAGAGCTTGGTAGGTATTTGCAACATGCGATTTTTAACTTCTACCTGCATCACGAAAAACTTTTTATTGGACCTGTTAAGGATTCGACGATTAAGAATTCAAAGGCGTAAAAAGGTAAAACACAAAGTGGCCGAAACCACCTGATTGTTACTGACGACTTTCGTTTGAATAATCATCTCGATTCAAATTTAGCTTATTGACTCTTCTCAAACCAGCGGCCGTTAGTTTACGTTAGTCCTTAAAAGGTGTTTTACATTTTGCAAAATGTAAAACACCTTTTATCGGATGTCAACCTTTTTTCAAATTTTTTTGGAAAAATTTGATGAGTTTTCTATAGACAGCGGTTTTTTATTGGATGCTGTTTACCTGGCAGGCAGGAATTTGCCGGTATTTCTCTGAATTTATCGTTATTATCGGTGTTTTTCGCCAAATATCGTTAATTAAGTATTTTGGGGGATTTGGGCACATTTTAAGAACAAAGGTGCAGGTGCATTATGAAGCAAAGGGCGGGTACATCTGGGACAAGGGCCTGGGCACGCACGTTCTGCGGGCGATTTTGTTGCAGAGCAGGGCCTTTGGCTAAGACGAATGACCAGCCGGCATACGCAGAAAAGCCTGGGAAGTTACAAGGTTTTTGCCAAATGCCCTTACTAAAATGTCCGATACATGGTAAGCGAACCTAATAATACTGTCTGAAACTGTATGAATGGAGCGAAACTGTATCGCTTAAAACTATGCACCAAAGCAGTAAAAGTTCCGATAATACCGGTAACCCCGCTCCTTGCGGTGTTTCCCCGCTTGAGCAGATAACTCCATTGGCCCGGCAGATAAACTGCCTCGACATCGAACGAATAGCCAATGTTTGCATTAATAACATCCCCAAATTGATTGGCGTGAGATTTGCTTCGCTGTATATACTTGATGAAACAAACAATATTTTGCTCCTCCAGAAATATAATCATCCGTTTCTTATAAATAAAATAGTCTCAATCAATCAAAATCCGCCTTCTTCTATGGTTGTGGCAGTAAGAAGTAAAATGCTTATGCAGGTACGAAACATAGACACCCACAAAAGGCCTATCATCAGGAAATCTCAACGTGCTTTTGCCGAAAATTATGAGACCAGCAATTGCATTATTGCGCCACTTATTTGCCAGGATAAGGTGGTTGGTGTGCTCAATTTGGCGGACAAAATGGAAGGTGACAGCTTCAGTAGTGATGATATTGCACTTGTAGAGCTGCTCAGCCAATTAGTTGGTGCCTCTATCGGCAATATAAAGCTTTTTGAGAAGATACAGCGTCAAGCCACAACGGACGGTTTGACTGGTCTTGCGAACCACAAAACATTTTATGAAACTCTGGAGAAAGAGCTGTGGAGGACACGGCGATATGGCGGCCAAATTTCACTGATTATGATAGATATCGATAGTCTCAAGAAGGTAAACGATGCCTACGGCCACCATGCCGGCGACAAGGTCATCAGTGAAATCAGTAAAAAAATAAGGGCGTGCATCCGGCAAATCGACACAGCAGCACGTTACGGCGGGGATGAATTTGCGGTAATTTTGCCCAATACTTCGCTGGCTGATGCTGTTGTTGCTGCTGAGCGTATGGTCGATTCGGTCTCAGAATCGCCGATAACGTGGAAAAAAGAGCAAATAGCCCTATCTATCAGCGTCGGGGTTGGAGAATATGGTGCAGAGAGCAGTCCAGAGGATATTACAAGCCGGTCTGACCAGGCCCTGTATATGGCTAAACAAGCAGGTAGAAACACAGTAAGGATATTTGAGCCAACTAAAAAAATGTAAACGGCAGGGGGGTTTTCAGGTTTTTTGGGGGTAAAAAGAGGCATTTACTATTTACAATTGACGATTTACTATTTTGAATGAGATTGGCACGCTCTGAGACAAGTTTGTCATTTTGGGCGAAGTGGGTAAAATGGGCAGGAAAAAGTTTTGAGTTTTGAGTTTTTAGTTTTGAGTTTAAATTAGGCAAGATAGGTAAATTAGGTAATCTCTAAGAGGGGAAAATGCGAGTAAGTCCGAGCGTAAAATGGCCTGGAAGGGGTCAACGGTGCGGGTTTATGAGTATATGATTGAAAATATTCGAAAACGTTTGAAAACGTTTGAAAACTATATAGAAACGTTCGAAAATTGATATGAAACGTTTGAAAATAGTATAGAAACGTTTGAAAAATGTATAGAAACGTTTGAAAATATTCGAAAATTTTGGAAGAAAAATTAGCCACAGATTTCACGGATTTCACTGATTTAATTGGTCAAAAAAAGGTGCAAAAAACATCCGCCTTCGCCGAGGCTTCGGCGAGACAGGCGAAGAAAAATCAGCCAAAGGTTGCCTAAGTTAACAGGGAATTTTTTAGCCACGAGGACACTAAGACACGAAGAAAATTAGACGCAGATTTCGCTGGTTACGCAATAAAGTTCAGCCACAGATGAACACAGGTTAACACAGATTTTTTATTGCCACTAAGACATCCGCCTTTGCGGAAGCTTCCGACTTCGTCCCGATATAAGACATCGGGACTACGCCGGACAAGCCGGCGGACAGGCTCCGACACGAAGAAAAATTAATCACAGATTACACGAAATTTCGCAAGAATATTGTTGACAGCGGGGTGCGATGACTTATAATGACAAAGCAACATCTGTATTGTTTTCCTTTGTCTTCTGAGAAAAGGAGGCGGTGATGGAAACGTACAACTTATCATTTCGATTCTTCAGGAGTTTATCAAGCGCTGATAGTGCGCAAAGTCTGTGCCGTGAAAATAAAAACTTTTTTGAAAGGCCACCAAAAGGCACAAAAATCACAAAAGAATATACATTAGAAATTCTTTTTGCTTATACCTTTTGAGCTTTTTTGCGGCTAATTTGAAAGGGAGAAAAAATGGAAACTGTAAAAAGACAAGCGAAAAAGTCATTCCTGATTTTATCACTAATTATGCTCATCACCAGCATTTGCGGGACAGCCGAGGCGGTAGATGAGTGGCCAATGTTTCACCATGATTTAGCTCTTAGCGGCTGTAGTAGTTCTTCATCGCCGGACACCAATGCTATTCTATGGATCTACGACACTAATACAGCAATTTATAAGGGAATAAAGTCTTCGCCGGCAATTGTAAATGGAGTACTTTACATTGGCGCTCCGGATAATAATCTCTATGCTATAAATGCAATAGATGGCTCTCTAATTTGGAGTTTCCACGCGGATGGAGCAATTTATTCATCACCAGCTGTGGCAGATGGTAAGGTGTATTTCCTTTCTGCTGCTGGCACCTTGTATGCCTTGGATGCAGATACAAACGATTTAGTCTGGAATGTCCAGTTCGGTGTCGGATCTTGGGATTGGTCATCGCCTGCGGTTCATAATGGTAAAGTGTTCGTTGCGTCAAGTAACGGCACAATGTATTGCATAGCTGCGAACACGGGTGCTGAAACCTGGAGTAGATCTATTGGAGGAGAGCCTGACTCACCGATAGCAGTAGCAAATGGAAAAGTTTATAGCGGAACACACAATTTTGGTAATAGCAGTCCTACCTTGGTTGCCCTTGATGAGATTACTGGGGAGATAGTCTGGACGTACGATTACTATCTATACCATGGTGGAGTGGTAGGGATGGTTAACAGTAATGGAGCAGCAGTAGTCGATGGCGATGGTGATGGAAACCTTGAAGTTTACTTTGGAGTTTACAATTGGGGAGGTGTAGATGATCGGGCTGTCTGTTTAGACGAGGCTAATGGTGTTGAGATATGGACGGCAAATATAAATGGCAACTCCACCTCAACACCAGCCGTGCATAATGGAAAAGTTTTTATCGGTTCCGATGACGGCAAGGTCTACGCACTGGATGCTGGGACAGGCGCATACGTCTGCAGTTTCCAAACAGGGGGTCAAGTGTGGGCAGCGCCTGCAGTAGCCGACGGGAAAGTGTTCTTTGGTTCCTTAGACCACAAATTCTACGCAATAGATGAAACAACCTGCGAATTGATTTGGAGCTACGATACTGGCGCCAGCAGGCTGATGGGGTCGCCAGCGGTTGCCTATGGAAATGTATATGTCGGTAATGAAAATGGAAAGATATATGCATTTGGCTCTAAATTATTAACTCTCGAAAAGGTTGACGATGTTAATGATGGCGATTGTGTCGAACCGGATGATTATATAACCTATCATCTCTGCTATAGCGCTAATAATTATCCAGACAGCAATGTAATAATCACCGATTTTCTGCCGAATGAGGTGGATTTTAATGATGCTTCGGGTAATTGGAGCCGTGATTCTAACACAGTCACCTGGTACATAGGGACACTGGGGCCGAATGAGTCGGGTTGTGTTACGCTGACGGTCAAGGTTAATACAACGGCTAATCCACTCACCGGTATAGGTATAACAAACTGCTGCGAAATGAGCGGCGACTGTATCCATGATATCAACGATTGTGAAAGCACCCCCTTATGTCTTGTGCTGCCGTTCCAGATTGCTTCGTTCGATGATATTGCGGCTGAGGGCTGGTATGACGAACGTGTAACCGGCTGGATGAAGCAAGAGGTGAACGAGGTGAACGAAGGCACAGGCTCAATGAGGATTGCATTTTCGCTTTGGAACGGCGAAATTGTTGATATTGGGCCAACCATGAATTTTGACCCGCCTTTGGATTTTAGCGATTATCACAACCTGGCTATTACACTCTGGGTTTGGGACGATTGCAATAGTAATTCAAAGTTCAGGGAAATCGTTTTGTATGACGCCGATGATGTCAATCATATCGGACGTTTCGTGGCGCATCCTCCGGATAGCAATGGCTGGACGAAGGTGGTAGCTAATCTGGATGCGTTTTCATGGTATACCAATCCTAACAATATATTTCCTACTATTTCGCCTGACGATGTCAACTGGAGTTCGATTAAGACAATAGAACTATTTTCGAGTTGTGGTACAACTGCGGGTTACAACCATGACATTTATCTGGATGATCTGCGGCTTGACAGCAATCAAGTGTCTCTGAGCGATGCGACAATTGTCAATGCCGATAGAACTTTTGGCACGATTACCGTGGACGGCAATGCGGCAGACTGGGAGGACCTTGTTGACAGTGATATCGTCGATTTTAACCTTGCGACGGTTCCAGACCAGCCTCACGGCAACCTGCATGTTCAGTATCGTCTTGCATGGGACCCCAATTACCTCTATATACTGGTGGAAGAAGTTCCCGGTGACGGTGTAATTACAGAGGCAAATAAGGTTGGAGCGGGGGTGCTCTGGAATATGAATGACCGGCTGGGCGGCGATGCCTACTATGACGGTCTTGCACTGTATTTCGACTTTACTAACATTCACCCGATACTCGGCGGCAGGGAAGGTATTAGCCTGTGGCTGTTCCTCGGACTTGCTTCCCATGGCCAGACAAACCTGATGATGGCCTGGACCAACGCCGAGCGGGGTCCGCATAAGCCCGCAGCCCTAGCTGATGGCATTTATCCTGATAGCAATTATGCTGAAACCGGCACCGGGCTCGGAGATCGTGTTGTTGAAGCCAGAATTTCATGGCAGGATGTTAACAATGCCGTTGATTCATGGCGTCTGCCTGAAGGCGGCCTTCCAGCTGCAATTAAGCCCGGTTATATCTTTGGCTGCAATCCGCGTGTTAACGATTTTGAGAAAGACAATATGTGGATTCCAACGGTTGAAAAGGGCGCGGCATTCCTTAACGGTAAGCTGTGGGACTGGCAGGGTACGCCAAGCGCCACGGGCATTTACGCCAAAGATGTTCGGCTGGTATGTTCGGCTGGAGACCTCGACTTCGATTGTGATGTGGATTTTATGGATTTGCAGGTGCTGGTTGAAAATTGGCTCGATGACGGCTGTAACAATCTCAATAATTTCTGTAATGGCGCTGATATCGTAATCAACGGCCAAGTGAACATGAAAGACCTGGCCAAATTAGCTCTTAGATGGTTAGAATAATAAGCGGTTAGTACAGGCCTTTTTTTAGAAGCCTGTTTTTGAACGATGGCAGCAGTGGCGCTCAACGGCGTATGTCAACTACAGTGATGTTAAAGGTAGTCAAGCGGGCGTATACTCCGAAGGCACATTGTATTGGGGGCCGGGTAATATTGATGCCGACCCGTGTTTTGTTGAGCCGGGATACTGGGATGCCAACGGTACGCCGGGTGACGCAAATGATGATTTTTGGGTTGATGGCAACTATCGACTGTTGTCGAATTCGCCTTGTATCGACGCCGGCGATAATAATTCCGTTCCACCCGATTACGCTGACCTCGACGGCGACGATGATACAAATGAGCCAACGCCATTTGACTTGGATGGCTTCCCGCGATTCATAGATGAGCTGTGTACAACCGATACCGGTAAGGGCACGCCGCCTATCGTGGATATGGGTGCTTACGAGTTTTTGAGCAGCGATATTAATCATAATGGCGCTGTGAACTTTACAGACTTTGCTCCATTTGCGTTGCGATGGCTCCAGAGCGGCTGCGGCGGATGCTGGGGAGCTGACCTTACCTGTGATGGCCAGGTGAATTTGGCCGATTTGCGCGAGTTTGCGGAATGGTGGCTCGCAGGCACAAGCGATTAGTTAAAACCTTGGGGCTCACCACAAGCCGCTCGAGACAGGTTTGCTCACCACAGGTTTGCAATTTGGGAATAAATTTTAAGCGAACCTCCGCTGGAGCGCAGAAAATACCAAACCGCTGAAATGACAGAGTGTCTAAAGTTCAGAACCTGACATCTGAGAGACAGCACTAAAATCAAGACTTACTGTCCGCCACAGGCGGATAAAATCGGAACGCAGAGAATTAATAAGAAGTATTTCTCTTCTTTGCGTAACAGCTTTTGCAGTAAACGGGCTTACCTTCCTTAGGCTGAAACGGGACTTCACATTCCTGTTTGCATTCTGCACAGGTTGCTTTAAACATCTGGCGTGGTCCAAAATCTTTCCTTTGGCCGCCTTGGCTAAAATCTCTCACGACTTTTCTCCAAATAGACATAACAAAAAAATGTTTAGAACGTTAATACAAGGTAGTAATTATAATCAAATTACGTCCCGTTATCAAGACATATTTTTTGAAATAATACGAATTTTTTAGGTGTTGATTTACACAGACTAACACGATTTTTTTAGCCACCCGGCTTCGCCTTCGGCTACCCGTCTACGTTAAAAAACTACGCCGAGGTAAACGCCGAGGCGAGCAGAGGGGGAATAGTAGAAAGAGAAATCAGACTTCTGCGGGGATGGGTTTTAGTTTTGCTCGGCTGGGTTTTGCGGTAGATTTTATCCGGGTTTTGCCTATATTGTCTTTGGCGGGATTGTTTATGTTACTGCCTATCGAGCGCAATTTTTTGTATCTGCTATCAAGCAGACTGTCAATCTTTATGCGTTTGAGGTCGCGGAGAGTTTTAACAATATATTCCTCGACATTGTGGACGGTGTCGTGAACGTTTCGATGAGCGCCGCCAAGCGGCTCAGGAATAATTGCATCAACGAGATTTAACTTATACAAATCCTTACTTGTCAATTTAAGTGCCTCTGCGGCATCGGGGGCCTGTGAGCCGTCACGCCAAAGAATCGCAGCACAGCCCTCAGGGGATATTACCGAATAATATGCGAATTCAAGCATCGCCATCCTGTCGCCTACGCCTATACCCAGAGCACCGCCTGAACCGCCCTCGCCGATAACGATGCAAATTATCGGCACCTGCAAACGAGCCATCTCCATAAGATTGACCGCTATCGCCTGGGCCTGTCCCCGCTCCTCAGCGCCAATGCCGGGATATGCTCCGGGGGTGTCAATCAGGGTAACGACGGGAATATTGTACTTTTCTGCGAATTTCATTTTGGCCATCGCCTTGCGGTATCCTTCAGGATTGGGGCAGCCGAAATTGCAGATGACCTTTTCATTTGTGTTCTTACCTTTGTTCTGGCCGATGATTAATACCCTCTCTCTGCCGATTTCTCCTAATCCTGTTATGATTGCACGGTCATCGCCAAAGCACTTATCGCCGTGCAATTCGCGAAAATCTTTCACCATCCGGTCGAGGTAGTCTGAAAGAAGGGGCCTTTTGGGATGGCGTGCCACCTGAACAGTCTGCCAGGCGGTCAGATTCGAATAGACTCGTTTAAGCTCAGCAACCTGCCTTTGCTGCAGGTGAGAAATCTCAGCAGAATAGTCAATTCCTTTGACGGAACTGAGCTTACGGAGCTCGTTCATCTGGCGGTCGAGGTCAGCAACTTTGTCTTCGAAGTCGAGATAATCGCCATCGCTGATTTTATTTTTATTGTCCGGCATTTTAATTCATTAAAGTCTTTAGTTTTGTTGTATGCACCGTTACCATATACAACAAAAAAACCATAAAAAAAGCCAGCCCCTAAGGGGCGGGACATTTTTTCTTTCGCCGTATCCATCGGCTTTTTCCTATTAAACTTAGAATATTAACATTTCGGTGGCAGAAATCAAAGAAAAAATTTGACATCCGGTGCAACTTGCTATATTTTTTGGCAAAGTTCTTTTTGTGCTATCTTTCCGTAAGGTCTTGATTTTGAAAGAGTTAAAGCAAATAACGGTTGTAGGGCTCGGCCTTTTGGGCGGGTCGATAACGTTGACGGTTTTACGCACATTTGCAGGCGTGAAGACGGTAGGTTACAGCCATCGCAGCGTTACTCGTCGAAAAGCGAGACAATTAGCGGTCGCAACTGAAATCGCGGATGATATAAGAAGGAGCGTATCCAACGCAGACCTTGTCATTCTGGCCACGCCTATAGGCACATTCGAGAAAATCTTTGACGAAATCAGCGATGCGCTGCCAAGCGGCTGCATTGTTACCGATGTCGGCTCAACAAAAGTTCTGCCGCACCGCTGGGCGGCAAAGAAGCTGCCTGAAACCGTCCACTATGTCGGCTCTCATCCAATAGCCGGTTCAGAACAAAGAGGCGTTGAATTCGCCAGAGATGATTTGTTTGAGCGGGCCGTCTGTATTCTAACAACAACGAAAAAAACCAACCGCCAGGCAGTGCAAACTCTTAAGAGATTCTGGTCGAAGCTTGGATGCTGCGTCAAATTGATGAGACCAGCCGAGCACGACCGGATTTTTGCAAATGTAAGTCATCTGCCACATATAGCAGCAACGGCGTTGATAAATGCCAGCAGCGTCAAAGAGCTCACATTTGCCGGCAAAGGCTTTATAGATACCTCGAGAATAGCATCCGGACCAGCTAATATCTGGGCTGATGTATTGGCGACAAACGCAAACAATACCACCAGAAGCATCGATAGAATTACAGCCGAATTGGGAAAACTGAAAAAAGCAATCAAAAACGGCAACAAAAAACAAATTGAAAAGCTGCTAAAGGCGGCAAGAAGCAAACGCAGTGCACTGATAAAATACAAAATAAAAAAGAAGGAATTAATATCGTGAAGCAATGGCGATTCGAAGTTTTTAATCGTGCGGGATTTGCCGACGTTCATGGCAACAGGGTATTGGAAGATATCAGGGAATTAGGCATCCGTTCGGTCGAAGCGGTCCAGTCAGCCAAAGTTTTTTTGATTGAGGCTGAGTTCAATAAAGGTTTTGCGGAGCGTCTGGCGAAAGAGCTCTTAACCGATACTGTTTGCGAAGATTATTATATAGGCAGGAGCGGCGCACCGGCCGGACTGGCAAAAGCAACACTAATCGAGGTGCACTTAAAAAGCGGCGTTACCGACCCCGTAGCCGAATCGGTGATGGCTGCAATAGCCGATATGGGTGTAACCGCCAATAATGTGCGAACAGCACGGAAGTATATCCTATTAGGCGATATTAAACAAAGTCAGACGAACACAATCGCAAAGAAAATCCTGGCAAACGATTGCATCGAAGATGTAATAATCGGAAGCGAAGCTGAGCCGCCAAGTCCGCATCTTAAACCATACGAGCTGCGGATAGCATACTGGCCCGTGTGCGACCTTGATGACGATGGGCTTGTAGCTTTGAGCAAAGAAAAGGACTTGTTTCTTAATCTGGCCGAGATGCAGACCATCCAAAAATACTACAAGCAGTTAGGCAAAGAGCCTACCGACGTAGAACTGGAATCAATTGCACAAACCTGGAGCGAGCATTGTGTCCATAAAACGCTTAAAAGCGCCGTTGATATGTCAATTGATGGTAAGGAGGTACACTTCGAGAATCTGCTAAAAGAGACTGTTTTCAAAGCTACCCAGCAGCTTCAGAAGAAATGGTGCATATCTGTTTTTTCCGATAACGCCGGCGTGGTGGAATTTGACGAGGATTCGGCGGTCTGTTTTAAGGTCGAAACCCATAATCGCCCTTCGGCACTGGACCCCTACGGCGGGTCAGCTACGGGCATTGGGGGTGTAATACGCGACCCGATGGGGACAGGATTGGGAGCGAGACCTATCGCCAACACGGATATATTCTGCTTCGGTGAACCTGACAAGAACCTGGAAGAGATACCCAAAGGGGTCCTGCACCCGCGAAGAATTATGAAAGGTGTTGCAGCCGGCGTTCGCGACTACGGCAACAGGATGGGAATACCAACGGTCAACGGAGCAATTTACTTCGATGACAGATATTTGGGCAATCCGCTGGTCTATTGCGGCAACATAGGTCTGATGGACAAGGATAAATGCTTCAAGAATCCGCAAAGCGGAAACCTGATTATAGTAGTCGGCGGGCGAACGGGACGAGACGGGATACACGGAGCAACTTTTTCGAGCGGTGAAATAACCCACGAGTACGAAACAATCTTCTCCCATGCCGTCCAAATCGGCAACCCAATAATGGAGAAGAAAATGCTCGATGTGCTGCTTGCGGCCAATGAAGCCGGGCTATACGAGGCAATTACCGATTGCGGGGCCGGGGGACTGAGCAGTGCGGTGGGCGAAATGGGTAAAAACCTCGGGGCAGAAGTCGATTTGGAAAAAGTCCCGTTAAAGTACGCCGGGCTTAACTATGCTGAAATCTGGATAAGCGAAGCACAGGAGAGAATGGTCATAGCCGTCAAGACCGAAAATTTAGGTGCGATAAAGAAAATTTTCGACGACGAAAATGTGGAGTCAACGGTAATAGGTAAATTCACAAATGATAAGAAGCTGATATTGCGCTATAACGGCCAGCGGGTAGCCGAAATGGATATGGATTTCCTGCACGATGGGGTGCCAAAAATTCGGCGCAAAGCGGTGTGGAAAACTCCGAAGCTTTCTGAGCCGAGCATAGCTGAGAAGGATAATTACAACGATGAACTTCTGCAGATTCTCTCTTCCTATAATGTTGCCAGCAAGGAATGGGTAATCCGGCAATATGACCACGAAGTTCAGGGCAGCTCGGTCGTCAAACCACTAACAGGCGTGAACAACGATGGGCCGAGTGACGCAGCGGTGATAAAACCCAAGTTCGACTCGGAGAAAGGACTTGCCATTAGCTGCGGAATGAATCCATTGTATGGCGATATCGACCCATACTGGATGGCAGTGGCCGGCATCGATGAGGCAATAAGAAATTTGGTATGCGTAGGCGGACGAGCGGACAGGATTGCGCTGTTAGATAATTTCTGCTGGGGCAACTGCACGAAGCCAGAAACATTCGGGACATTGGTCCGGGCGGCGCAGGCGTGCTATGACGGCGCAATTGCCTTCGATGCACCGTTTATCTCCGGCAAAGATTCGCTAAACAATGAATTTTCCTGCGAAGACGGAAGGCAGATTTCCATTCCATCAACACTTTTGATAAGTGCAATATCGATAGTCGATGATATCAATAAGTGTGTAACGATGGATGCGAAAAAGGGGGGTAATTTTCTTTTTGTGGTGGGCGAAACCAAAAATGAATTAGGCGGCTCGCACTATTACAAAATCCACGGTCAACCTGGAGCCAATGTTCCGAAAACGGATTTAGAAACAGCTCCTAAAATCGCTGAAAGGATTGCCGACGCAATTGCAAGGGGTCTTGTAGTCAGCTGTCACGATTGTTCGGAGGGCGGACTGGCGGTGGCGCTGGCGGAGATGGCCTTTGCCGGCGGACTCGGTATAGAAGCAGACCTGCGAGGCCTTGCGAAAAGTGCAGACTGCTCGCGAACAGATATGCAACTATTCAGTGAATCAAACTCCCGCTATATTGTGGAAGTTGAGCAGGGGAATTACGATGCCTTTGTAAAGCTGATGTTAAATTTGCCCTTTGGACAAATTGGAAAAGTTACAGAAGAAAAAACACTTATCATAAAAGCAGAAGACGGTAAGAAAGTTATTGAGGCCGATATAGATTCGCTAAAAGAGGCGTGGCAGAAGCCGCTTGATTGGTAATAAAGAAGGGTTGTTAATGGCACAGGTAAAAGCAATAGTTTTACGGGCGGCGGGAATAAATTGCGATATGGAAACCGAGTATGCACTGGAACTGGCAGGTGCAAAGGCTGAGCGCGTGCACGTAAACAGGATAATCGAGGACAAAAGTGCGCTCGAGGAGTACCAGATAATCGTTTTTCCCGGCGGCTTTAGCTATGGTGATGATGTGGCTGCCGGTAAAATTCTGGCTAACCAAATCGTACACCACCTATACGAGCCGATACAAAAATTTATAGATGACGGCAAATTGGTGCTTGGAATCTGTAACGGTTTCCAAGCACTGGTCAAGGCGGGAATTCTGCCGGGGAGTAATAAAAAATTAGCCACAGAGGGCACAGAGAACACAGAGAAAAATCAATTATCAAAAATCGGTACTCAATCTGTTACAATAACTTACAACGACAGCGGTAAATTCGAGGACCGATGGGTGTACCTTGCCCCTCAGACCGAAAGGTGCATCTTCATTGAGCGCGGCAGGGGAATTTATCTGCCTGTTGCACATGGCGAGGGCAAAGTTGTTACCAAAGACAAAGCTACATTGGAAAAGCTAAAGTCCGAGGGACACATCGCATTCAAATACGTGGATAAAAACGGCAAAGAGGGTAACTACCCTATCAATCCAAACGGCTCGGTGGATTCGATAGCGGGGCTAACCGATGCTACCGGCCGGGTCCTGGGACTTATGCCGCATCCGGAAAGACACGTTCGGCCCACCCAACATCCGCATTGGTCTCGCTTATACAGGATACGAGGGAGGAGAGACGAGGGACGAGAGACGAGAGATAGTGACGGAATGACAATCTTTGCCAATGCGGTCAGGTTCGTGCAAGAAAACTTCTGACGCTGAGGCGTTTCAACGGGAAATGGTGTTTTGGCTTATTCGCCATCCGGCAATTCACTTACAGTCCAGTAAAGACTAATTGTCCTGACTATCTCCACAAACTCTTTATAGTCAATGCTTTTAAGCATATAACCGGCAGCACCGAGTCTAAAGCTCTCAACTTTATCCCGTTCTTCTCGAGAGGTAGTTAAAACCACGATTGGAATCTTTTTTAATTTATCATCGACTTTTATGACTTGCATAAATTCGATGCCGTTCATCCTCGGCATATTCAAATCCAGAAGAATAATACACGGTTTCTTATTCTCTTCGCTTTTTAAATACTCCAACGCTTCCTCTCCATTAAGGGTATGGACTAACGGATTTGCAACGTTCAGGTCCTTAAACGCCCGCTTAACAGTCATTGCGTCGACGCTGTCGTCTTCAACCAACAACACCGGCTTGGAGTTCCTCATTTTTTTCAGCTCCTATATCCTGCTTTGGCAATGTAAAGAAGAATGTGCTTCCCTGCCCTGGTTCTGATTCCACCCATATTTTGCCATTGTATAATTCCACGATTTTCTTTGTCACAGTAAGGCCGATGCCGGTGCTTTCAGACCCATCACGCGGTGCCAATGTCTGGAAAAGCTGGAAGATTTTTTCGAAGTATTTTTCTTCGATGCCAGGGCCATTATCAGCAACATAGAACTCCCAGAAGCCATCTTCTTCGACACATCCAACCTTGATTTGGCCTTGCGGTTTATCCATATATTTCACAGCGTTGCTCAGCAGGTTCTGGAACACCTGCATAATGCGGGTTTGTCCACATTCAATCGTGGGCAGTTCGTTTTCGATTGTAATCGCGATGTTCTCCGGAGGAGCAAGTGTATCAATAACCTCCGGAACAAGCTCATTGAGATTCACCACAACCTTTTCTTCTTCAATGCGTCCGACTCTGGAGTATAGCAAGATACCGTCAATGAGGTCGTGCATTCGGTCCACGCGACTTGCAAGCAGGTTCATTTGCTCTTTGCCGTTATCATCGAGCTTATCTGCATAATCGGTTGATATCCATTCCGCAAGGTGCTTGATTCCGCGCAGCGGTGCTTTCAGGTCGTGCGAAACTACGTATGCAAAACTCTTTAGCTCCTGATTGACCTTTTCCAACTGCTCGAGCAGCTGGGCCTGACGCTGCTCTGCCTTCTTGCGCTCGGTGATTTCGCTTTTAAGAGCGGCGTTGGTCAACTCCAACTGTTGTCTCGACGCCTCTATGTCCTTCATCATGTTAAGAATTGCTCGTTGCTGGTCATCGCCCTCGGCGATTTTCTGATTTAGCTCGCCTCGCGACTTCTCAATCGCCTGGTTTTTTTCTTTCAATGCGATGGCGGCTGAAGCAGCCTCTTTCAAGGAGACACGTGTCTCATCTCGCCCCACCAATAGTTCAACCAGGCGGCTTTCTTGTGGGAAATCATCGAAAGAAAAAAACGAGAGATCTTCGCTGGTTTTTGCATCAGGAGTCGCCAACAGTAAGAACCCATCGTGGCAAGAGAGCCATCGACCGATTAAAGGGATCGCGGATTTGCCCTGAAAAAGAGTGAGTTTACGGATCTGACCAATCTTCTTGGCGAGTAACTGGGAAGATATCTCTTCCGGTGGGTCTCCGCTTTCTATCAATTCTGTGACGTTCATGCCGACCGCTTCTTGAACCCGTTTCAGGACTACACGGCTGGCCCAGGTTACCACCATGTTCTCATCCATCGCAACTACGAACGGCGTAACGCTCGTCAGCAGCTCAAGATCGATTTCTACCTTGGTACTGGCTCGCCTCACGGGAAGGTCACCTCCATAGTGCACCGCTGGTTACCCTTATGCATACAGGCTATCTCTCGTACCTGGAGATTCTGGTTGAAAAGGATTCCCACGCCGAGAATCAGACCGCGTAAGACGATACAAAGTCCGCGTTTAGAATTGTAATGCATAAGCAAACGTCCATCCGGCAGCTCCTCGTAGTCGAATCTCGGTGGCACCGCGTTTGGAACGCTCCTGGTCGTTTCGTCATGAATCCGACCCATGTTAAGAAGAAACTCACGAGGTGATGAACCTGCTATCTTGAAATACGTGGGGTAGTATTTTTTTAGGGTATTAGGGACCATGAACTTTCCATACTCGACCATCACTGTTTCCGCCGGCAGTCCGGAAACCTCTGATGCAGCCTTGACCAAAGCTATTGTCATCTCATCAGGATAGTCAAGACTGATGGCGAAGAATGGTTCCTCGCAGCCGGCAAGCGACTTGACTCTTTCCCAGGCCTCCGCTCCATATTTGTCCTCAACCATCTCCTGAATGCCCTTATTGATAATGCCTTTCATAATGCTATCCTTTCTTCTTTCTATTCGACAATTTCGTATATTTGCTCTATGCCACGTTCAGCCAACAATCTGTTGATTTCCCTTTTCAGTTCGATCATCTTTAGTTCCCGACCCACCGCCAGGCAGTTGAATTCCTCGATTTCTTTCATTTTGGTGCTAAGCTCCCGCTCTGCCTTTTCATGCTCAGCAATTTCCGCGGTTAGTTGCTCATTAGCTGTTTGTAGTTCAGCAGTTCGTTCTTTTACTTCTTGTTCAATTTTACTGTAAGATTGGCGCAGTTCTTCCTCAGCCAGTTTGCGTTTTTCTATGGCGTTTTGAAGGTCGCTGTATGTTATTGTAAGCTTATTTTCTATGAGGCGGATATATGATTTTATGATTGCTAACAGGCCGATACAAACAGGGATACAAATCACAATCAGAATCACCGTCAGTTGTTTTATTGCTGCTTTATCTTTGGTAACTTCTTTCGTTACAACTATGTCGCCAACTTCTTGACCACTGGCGTCGAACAACTGGACAAAACCATTATAGTATTTGCAATTTCCTATTGAGCTTTCAAATATGAGGTCTTTGTGTTTAGTGTGAGGGAGTGTTATGTTTCTGGCTAATTCAGAGGAGATTTGTGTCAGGGTGCTGTCTATCACCACGTAATCAGGCATTAGATTCCAGTCGCCGCTTTTGCCCATCGTTCTCAAACCCTCTTCCCATTGGGTGCGGTTGAGATAGGATTTTTTTATAACAAAACGTAATTCTGCACCAAGAGTTTCCTTCATGCTCGGAGTGATATGTTCAATCTCCTCGCCGAGCTCAATATAGCCTGCAAGTTTGCCGTCTATATACCAGGGATGCACGACGCGCAAAGTGAAGATGCCGAATTTACCCAGTTCAATTCCGTACACCGGTTTTGCCTGCCGTATAGCTTCATCCATTGTGAATCGCTTTATGTGGTCTCCATATTCTGATAAATTGTGCACCCGCAAAAGACAAACCCCGTCTGTTCCAACGAAGTAAAAATGTGTGATTTGGTACTTGGAGTGAATATCCTCAAAAATCGGCTTGGCGTATTGAAGCAGCCTGTCGCGGTCTTTTGCAAGCCAGGCCTTCTGAAGATTTTCGTCTTTTTTGATAAAATCCATCAGTCCGTTCATCATTGAGGCATCTTTTCTGAGGTACTCATTGAAAAGGGTTTGTGTCCCATTGATAGTTTCTTGGACCTGCTGGGTAATATGCTTGTTTTGAAGCCAATACATACCGATAATGAAAATAGTCAGGAGCATTACAATTGCAGCACTGAATGGTATAAGAATCGGTATTTTTATTTTTTTATTTCCCTCTATTTTCATAAATTCACCTCAGTCAAACTTACCCTTCGGCTTATGCAACTACCAGCTAAATACAATTCCATATCGAAAAAAGACAGCCACATCATTTCGAGCGTTGTTATAGAAATCGCCCGGGAAAAACACTTCGCCTTCGATTCTGTGCTCAATCATTTTGCTGACTTTGTATTTAAGCATAGCCTTGAGCAATTGTCCCCTGAAATTGCCGCTCTTGCTCATTCCGCCGGTTCCGCCCGCTGAAGTGTTATCGTCGGCAAAGAGAAGGTTATAACCGCACCGAAGGTTTGTTTTTTCGGTTGGGTTAGTTTCCCAGTCGGCATAAATTCTGTGCATATTGGAGTTGTCATAGGCCCTGCCGTCGATGGAATCTATGCAGCCCTGATATAACACACTCCATGTATCAACGCGTCCCCAGCCTCTGTCAAAGTTTTTATCCTTGTCATCATTGCCTGAAAGATACTCATAGCCGAGATAGATTTTGTTTTGCTTTTCATCATTGTAATTGTAAATCAACTGATTATTTGTTGCAAAGGCGCCAAGGTTTTTGCCGTTTTTGTGGCCGAACTGCGGAGCGAACTCCATACTGTATTGCCAGCGTTCATTCAATCTGCCGTATTTTCTCACACCCGGAGTATAAATCTCGCCTTCATAGCCACTGTTTATTGCTCTGTTGTGATCGTGTTTGTAAATGAAATATCCGTCAATACCGGCATCTTTTCCGGTTTTCTTTGCAAGATACAGGATAGCGCCCTGCTCATCCTGCTCTGAAAAGTCGTCGTCCCTGTCGTGAAAGGGTTTGAACCATTTAGCACTGTCGGCGTGATTCTCCACCCATACAAAATCCACTGTAGTATCGGATGCGTCTAAAATATATGTAAGCCGAAAGGCGTCAAAGAATGCGGTTCTTCCACTGTCTAATGGCGTTCCGTCAGAGATAAGCCAGCCGCTGCCCAGGTTGAGTTCCTGCCTGCCTGCGACAATAGTAAGCGGCAAATCAAAAACGTTTCGCCAGGTTAGATTAAACTTATCAAGCAACACTTCATTTCTGGTAAACTGCGGGTCCTGAGAAGGCGGACGGATGTAATAGCGAGGTTCCATTACAAAACGGAAGTTAAAATCAATATCATCGGATAGTTTTATCTTAGCGCCGGCTCTGGCGCGAAAGCGTGGGAAAACAACTCGCTCATGTCCTACGGCATCCTTGTCAAGTTTTCTGTTGTTGTCATATTCCGCACGGAGTCTCAAATCTGCGCCAAGTTCAAGCCAGTCGGCAGGATGTTTCCAATCGGTAATTTTTTCATGAGAGGTATCATAAACTTCTTTTGGCTTATTTGCGTCCTGCTGTTGTGCTAATAATCGGGCGTTAGGCGCAAATACAAGCGGTAACATCAGCACAAATACAAATTTTTGTATTGAAGGGTTTCCTTTCTTAAACACAGTTATACCTCCATAATAAGTTCATTATTACAGTATGGTATATTGGTTATTGATGGTGGTTTTGTGCCCGCCCTTGGCGAGGCGAAGCAGCAACCGCCTGTACGCTCGGCTTCGGCAGAGTAAGGCAGAAACTGTTTCCTCGTCCATCTCTACTTTCAGCCCAAATCCAGCCGCCGTGCATTTCCACCAATTCCCTGGCTATCGGCAGAGCCAGCATCAGCTCTTCCTTGCCGGCACGGAGCTGTGTTTTAATCTGGTCGAAGCGATTGAAAATCCTGTTCATCCGGCCACTTTCGATAGTCGGGCCATCGTCCTGGACCTCGACGGTAATCTCATTGCCGAGGCCTTCCGCCCGCACGCTGATATGGCCATTTGCGGGGACGGAATTTATCGAGTTGCTTATAAGACTGGTCAGCACCTGCGCTATCTTGTCGCGGTCTGCATCAACAAAGAGTTCGGAATCAGGCATGGA
>Ga0315274_10001389_pt1 | contig 37230 bp, 30 predicted proteins | sample YL17G02_20_MG_FD_203700 | JGI IMG/M metagenome (GOLD analysis project Ga0315274, IMG submission 203700) | Sediment microbial communities from Yellowstone Lake, YNP, Wyoming, USA - YL17G02_20 | ecosystem: Environmental > Aquatic > Freshwater > Lake > Sediment | place: USA: Wyoming | collected...
ATGTTGCCCAGCACAGCATCGGCGCTCAACAGACTTGACCAGACAACCTCCTTCTCATCAGTGGCATGGGCATCCTGCCCATGATTCACGGGCTGGAAGCCCGTGCCACTTCCCGTGCCGCTTCCCGCAGGCGGGGGGTCTGCGCTACTCTCCGCCGGGGCATGACGAAATCGCCCTTTTGCGGTCCGGCAGGTCCCACATTCTCTGTCCGCCATTTCAGGCGTGACATAGCACTAGAGCGGCCGTGCCACACTCACAGCCGAGGGCGGCTGTGCCACACTCACAGCCGAGGGCGGCTGTGCCACACTCACGGCCGGGGACGGCCGTGCCACACTCTTGTTTTCGACGCGCTTCCTCGGCAAGGCAGTGGGGATCTTAGGGGGCGGCGGGCTGCTCAGGAGGCCCCGATTCCTCTTGGAACGCGGCCCGTTGCGGAATCCGCAGGGCGGGGTAGTCCGGCGCGAGGAGGCGAGCGAGGAGGCGCAGAGGCAGGCCGATGACGTTGTTCAGGTCCCCGTCCACCGACTCGATGAAACGGGCGCCCTCGCCCTGAACCGCGTAGGCGCCCGCCTTGTCGAGCGGCTCGCCGGCGGCCACGTACGTCTTGATCTCTTCGTCGCTCAACTCGCGAAAGCGGACGCGGCTCGTTTCCGTTCCCGTGCGCGGCCCCCGTTCGCAGCGGTCCGAGCGTCCCACCGCCAAGGCCGTGATCACCTCGTGCGTGCGGCCGCTCAACTGGCGCAACATGCGGACCGCTTCCAAGGGGTCGGCCGGTTTGCCGAAGATGACGCGGCGGGGCGCCGGGAGGCGGCGGCGCGGGGACCGTGTGCGTGGCGCCGGGGGGGCGGAGGGTGATGTTTCCGCGGGCGCCGCCTTCTCCTCGCAGTCGAAACAGACGACGGTGTCGGCGGCAACGACGACAGAGGGCGTCGGCAAAGACGCGACGACGTCGCGCCACTTCTCCAACGCGGCGCGCAGGGCAAACTCGCGCGGCGTGGACGCGACGATGCGCGATTCGTCCACGGAGCTGATCCGGATCGAGAAAGGCAGATCCAGGAGGCCAAGAAGACGGCGACGCCGGGGGGACCCGGACGCCAGTACCAGGGGAAGTTGCCCGTATCTCGGCATTGCTCGTCGGGGGGATGCGCCATGCGGCAGCGCGCGACGCGCTCGCGAGCGATCCGCGGCGCAGGCAGGACCCAGGGCCCCGGGTCACGCGGCGGGGCGCCCGGAGGCGGCGGGGCGCCGGGAGGCGTCGGGGCGCCGGGAGGCGTCGGGGCGCGGGGGGTCGGCCCGCGGCGGGCCGCTCGGGTGTCGCAGGTCCCTCAGCAGCGGGCGCAGGTCCAGTTCCAGATCGACTTCGCACTCGCCGGGGCTGGGGAAGCGGCGGTCCACGATTCTCGCCTCGGCGACGGCCAAACGCACTCGCTTCGCCGCTTCCTCGTCCGCCGACAGCAGATCGCCCACCGTGTAGCTTGGGTAGAGGGCGACAGTCTGGACCATCCGGAACAGCTTCTCCTGTCCGTCTTTCAGTGCCGCTTCGTACGCCAGTCCCTCCAGAGTCAGGCTTTTCGCTTGCTGTTTGGGCGCCTTCTTAGGCTTCTCCCCGGATCCGGCGGATTCTTCGACGGTCTCCCCCCACCCAAGCAGAGCGATCGGTTCGAGAGGCAAGCGCGCGACCGCGCTGTATGTCCCCTCCTGGGTCTCCGCCCCGGAGACGAACTGGCATGAGGATCGGATTGCCCGATCCATCCGCGAGCGAAGGTCCTCGTCTTGCTGGAGGGTCTCGCCCACCAGTCTCCCGCCCGGCGCCGAGAGCCCCGCGACGCTGGCTGCCAGCTCGCGCAGGATCCGCTCTTGAGCTTGGCGCCGGGCCAACATGAGGGCCTCGACGTGGCTGTTTGCCTCTTCCGGGAGGGGGACCCCGGCTCGGGCCTCCAATGTCTGGGACGCCCAGTCAGGGAAATCCGGTCCGGGACGGCGGACAAGAACTCTCCTCGGCGCCGCGTCCTCAGGCGCCTCGGGAACGGCGCGCGCGGCATCCTGTTCCTTCACCAAGAGATCGCGAGCGGGAGCTATGCCGAAACCCGTAACGACCAAGGTCTGCCGGCGAGGCAGCCCGACCATCCTCCCCAGGGAAGCGCACCCGCACAGACCGGTCAGAATCAGGACCCAGGCCGCGAGGGGGAGATGTCTGAAGGCGCGTCGCCCAACAGGGTGCTGAACAGGTGGAGCCATCGAGGCGTTCCTCATTGCGCTTTCATCGTCTGGATCGTTTCCCTTTGTCCCGTCCCTTGTCAAAGGCGATCCTCCCTGAAGAGTTTAGACTCTCCCCCCTTGCGGCGCAACTCGAAAGTCCGGAGGATGGGGTTTGAAGGAGTCGCGAAGACATCCGCCCGGTGTGGCTCCTGAGGACGCGTGTGAATAGGGGACATTTCGCATGAGCCCCTCGATTCACCGGCGGAATCAGCTTGTGCCGAGAGGGAATAGCCGTAGAATCCCTACAATGTCTCCGGGCGTCGCGCCGCCGGCGCAGCTTCCGGAGTGCAGGACCGACGCCAAAACAGGCGAGGCTTCGCGGATGTGCAAGATGTTCCCGTCGGCGCCGGCGAAGCGACAGGACCACGCCATGCCGACCGGCAAACGCGCAACGATCTGGGCGCGATTCTCCTAGAGAGCGAGCGCCGCCGCCGGAGTTCGTGGGGCAATCCGCGGGTCACAGACAGGAGTCTTACGAAGATGACCGTTGCGACTCTGGACGTTCTGCTCAATCATTGCGTGGGCGCACGGGATCCCAAGATCTTTGGCCATTTCATCGAGCACTTCCACCGCCAGATATACGGCGGCGTCTTCGACCCCCGGAGTCCTCTGGCAAACGCCAACGGATTCCGGAGCGACGTGATCGGCGCTTTGCGGCGAATCCGATGCCCGGTCGTCCGTTGGCCCGGCGGCTGTTTCGCCTCGGCGTATCCCTGGAAGAAGGGGGTCGGGAAGACGCGAATCCCGTACTATGACAAGGCCTGGCGCGTGGAAGAGCCCAATACGTTCGGGACGGACGAATTCATTGAGTTCTGCCGTCAAGTCGGCGCCGAGTTCTACGTATGCGCGAACGCCGGAACGGGCGGGCCGGAGGAGATGAGCGATTGGGTCGAGTACTGCAATCTTGAGGTGGGAGAGTGGGCGGCAAGAAGAAGGGAAAGCGGCCGCCCTGAGCCTCACAAGGTCCGCTATTGGAGCATTGGAAACGAGAACTACGGCGGTTGGGAGATGGGCGCCAAGACGGCCGACGAGTGGGCGCGCTACGTCAGGGAATCGGCCAAGATGATGAAGCGCGCGGACCCGTCGATCGAACTCGCCGCTCCCACCGTTGCGGATATCGACTGGAATGCGAAGCTGTTGCATCAGGCCGGCGACTTGCTGGATTGGGTCTCGATCCATGGTTACTACGGTTCGCTCGACAGCAGTTACGGGGAGATCATCGCGCGTTCAGGCGAGCCGGAGAGACTGATCTCGAAGACCGAGAGCATCCTGGATTCCTTGGGCTGCTCCGGAAAGATCCGCATCGCCTTCGACGAGTGGAACGCCCGCGGGTGGCATCATCCGGGATTCGGCGGATTCGGCGCGGCCGACCGCGCGGACATGGACAGGAACGACGACAACTCCATCTACACGATGGCCGACGCGCTCTTCAGCGCCCGCTTTCTCAACGCTTGCCTGAGGCATTGCGGCACGGTCGGCATGGCGAACTTCTCGCCCGTGGTGAATACGGTGGGCGCCGTCTTCACGCACGAGCAAGGCATCGTTCTTCGGCCCAGCTATCACGTGTTCGACCTGTACGCGAACCACACGCACGCCGAGGTGCTCCGGTGTTTCGTCACAAGCCCGTCATTCGCCATCGGGAGCGGCCAAGGCTCTCAGGCCGCGGTCCCGCATCTCGAGGCGGTCGCGACGCGAGACCCGGAAACCGACGCGCTGAGCATCGTTCTGGTCAACCTGCATGAAGCGGAGCCGGTCTCGTGTCGCGTGCGGCTCCTGAACGGCGCGGGCGGGCGGAAGATCGAGCATCTCACACTGACGGGCGACGATCCGGACGCGTTCAACGACGTTGACAGTCCGGACCGGGTTGGCATACAGGCGGGAGAGATGGAGGGCGTAGACTGGGACTCGTTTGAGTACGAGTGCCCGGCCCATAGCGTCGTTGTTCTGAAAAGCCATGCGGCGCGGCGGCTTTCGAGATAACCCGGTCGAAAGGCGGTCGCGACGCCGGAGGCGGAAGAGCGTCGCCCGGCCAAGACCTGAAACGAGGAGTCCACGATGAATCTCCACTCTTCAATCACTTTCCACGGCGCCGCTCGTTCGACCACGGGGTCGCGCCACTTGCTCGCCGTGGACGGCAAACAGATTCTCCTCGACTGCGGCCTGTATCAAGGTCGACGGAAGGACACTTACGAGCGCAATCTTCGTTTTGGGTTCGATCCGGCGTCGATCCACAGCGTGGTACTCTCACACGCGCACATCGATCACAGCGGCAACCTTCCCAATCTCGTCAAGCAGGACTTTGGAGGCCCGATCCACTGCACGCCGGCGACGGGGGACTTGTGCCGGGTCATGCTGCGCGACAGCGCCTTCATTCAGGAGAAGGACGTCGAGTGGCTCACGCGCCGCCACCGCAAGCGCCGGCGTCCCGGGGACGGCGCGGTCGAGCCGCTCTACACGATCGAGGACGCCGAGGCGTGCGTGAAGGCAATGCGCACCGTTCACTATCACAACGCCTTCGAAGTCGCCGAGGACGTCGAGGCGATTTTCTACGACGCGGGCCATATTCTCGGCTCCGCTTCGATCGTCCTTGAGATCCACCGAGGCGAGCGGACGCATCGGCTGGTCTACAGTGGAGACATCGGCCGCAAGGACCTGCCCCTGCTGCGCGATCCGGAGATCCCTTACAACGTCGACTGGCTGATCATGGAGGGGACGTACGGCTCGCGGACTCACGATTCGATCACCGAGGCGAAGGAGGAGTTGCGGTCAACCATCGAACGCGTGGCGGCTCGCGGCGGCAAGATCGTCGTCCCCAGCTTCTCGGTCGAACGCACGCAGGAGATCGTCTACTATCTCAACGAACTGTACAACGAGGGTCGTCTGCCGCCGATCCCGGTCTACGTCGACAGCCCGCTGGCGATCAACGTGACCGACATCTTCCGTCTGCATCCGGAGTGTTTCGACCATGAAACGCGCGAGATCGTTCTGCACGACCGCGACCCGTTGGGTTTCGGCCGGTTGAAATACGTGCGCGACGTGGAGGAAAGCAAGAAGATCAACCAGGTCGTTTTCCCCTGCATGATCATCTCCGCTTCGGGCATGTGCGAAGCGGGCCGCATCCTCCATCATCTGCGCAACTCCATCGAGGACCCGAAGAACTGCGTCATGTTCGTCGGCTACCAGGCCGAAGGAACGCTGGGGCGGAAGATCGTGGAGCGCCAAAGCGAGGTGAACATCTTCGGCGAGCCGCACCGGCTCCGGGCCGAGGTCGTTACCCTCAACACGATGAGCGGCCACGCCGACACGAACGATCTCTTCGACTACGCGCGCGTGGTGAAGGAAGCGAGCCCGCGCCTGAAGAAAGTGTTCCTCGTCCACGGCGAGGAGAAGGGCCTCGCGTTCCTGGCCCGGCGATTCCGAGAGGAACTGGGACTGGACGTGACGATGCCGCGTCTGGGAGAGCGACACGTCTTGGAGGATTGAGCGGCAGGCGCAGGACCGCTGGGTCCTGATTGGGGATCGCGGGCGTGTCCCCGGATTGCGGTGGCCCAGCGGGCCCGAGAACGCCCCGTTCCGCTCTTATTGGGCGCGAGGGAAGTGCGCAGGGGACTAGCAGGCCATGGAATATGACTCCCGCTGAACTTGCCACACTCTGTGTTCGCGCCAGCGAAACATACCTTGAATATCTGCGGCAGAACAAGAAGAACCGTGGGAGCGACGAGATTGAGATTTGGCGAAAGGCGCAGATCGACGCGGACGACCACGTCTGGGAACTGGGTCTGAAAAGGCGCGTGTATGACCTGGATGCGATCAAGATTAGGCACAAGATTACAGGGCGGGAATACGGCCAAAATGAGTTCGCGGTTAAGGAATACGACGCCGATACTGGGGTCCTGATTGTCAAGTTCGCTGTGGCGCCAGACGGCTTTGCCCAGGCGCAAGCTCAAGATCTGCTCGTCATCAGCAGCCTACTATTCCTCGTCGAGAACGTGAAGAAGTGGTTCCAAGCCAACGGCGAAGGCGTTCGCCTGCCGACATCGGACCCCCAATTGCCTGAAGACGCGCCGCTCGCCAGACTCGATGTCCCTCTCCCCGGGCAGAAGGATGTCCCTCTCCCCGGGCAGAAGGAGGCCATAAGGGTCGCCGTCTCTTGTCCCTTCAGCTATGTGTGGGGGCCGCCGGGGACGGGAAAAACGCGCCTTGTCCTGACACAGGCGGTCTTGCGGTTCATCCAAAACGGGCGCGCGCCCGTTGGGGTGTTTGCGCCTACGAACATCGCGCTCGAGCGGGCCATGGACGCCTTGCTCGAGGGGGGGCTCCGCCTGGGAATGGAGAAGAAGCGTTTCCTGCGGCTCGGCGTTCCTTCGAGACACTTTGCGCAGGCCCATCCCGAAGCGTGCGAGATCCAGGGGCTCGAAAAGCGCATCAAAGACGCGCAGCGGGAGATTGAGAACCTGGGAAGGGCGATCTACTGGAGACGTGGGGAGGACACCCTTCATTATTCCGGTCCGTTGATGGTGTCGATTCTCGAGAAGATGGCGGATCTGTTCAAGGAAAGAGACGCGATCCTCCAACGAGAGGTCGAGATCAGAAAGGCGCTGGACGAGAATGAGGCGAGGCTGAGGCGGATCTGGACAAGGCTGCGCCGGTTGTTTTCCGATTCTCCACTGCCTGAGGAGAAAGAACGCGATGCAATGCATGCACAGCTGAGACAGGCAGATGAAGAGATCCGGAAGTTCGACCAAAAGATTGAGATTGGGGCAGACGAATTCCGGCGCGTGCGGACCGAGAGCCGGAAGCTGCGGACCTTGCAGGAAGACTTCAAACCGCACAGATGGAAGGAGGCTCGGGCAAGGATTGAGGCCATCCTTCGTGAGACGAAGGTATGGCTGGCGGTCCAGAAAGCGCTGATTGCGCCGTATAAGGACAGGGGTATTGAGGAACTACACGACAGCAAGGTGAAGGGGGAGAAGAAACTCGCGCATCTTAAGGCCGCCCGTATCGAGGAACGCATCGAGAAATGCGCTGTTGTTGGTATGACGCTCGACTGCTTCATCGGTCGGTTCCGGAAAAGCGCCCCTCGCTTCCATCACGTCTTCCTGGACGAAGCGGGCTATGCGCCGTTGGTTAAAGCCCTTGCCTTGTTCCGGTTCGGCGCCCCGATCACCATGCTAGGAGACCACAAACAGCTCCCGCCCGTGGTCGAGATGGTTGGGAGAGGGCGCAAGAAGGGCGAAGAACTGGATATGCCGAAGTACGTTGAGGTCCGGCTCTGGGCGAGTTCCGCGATTCTGGCGGAGGTAGCGTTTCAGGAGGAGTTGAGCGCCGAGGAATTCCTTGATCGAATATGGAGAGCGGATCGCCGAGGTGAACTCGAACTCAAAGACACACAGCAGCCCACACTCAATGTGACGCTACGCTTCGGCCGGAACCTGTCCGACATTCTGGACGAACTCTTCTATCATTGTGGACTCTCTTCGGCAACCCGTGAAGAACTCCGGATCTACAAGCTCGACGCACCACAAACGCGGACCCCGAAGAAGGGAAGGGAGAGGGAGAACCCCGACGAGTGCGAGGCGATTGCTCGCCTTCTGAGCGATGGCGTGGATACCGATTTCGCGATCATAACGCCGTACAGAGACCAAGTCGATGAGCTCAGTGCGCGCTTTCCTCAACTGTGGCGCGATGACCGAATCCTGACTATACACAAGGCCCAGGGACGCGAGTGGGACACTGTGATCTTGAGTGTCGCAGACGGACGCAGGACGCCGCGGGGACCGTGGTTCGCCAACACCCTCAACGAGAAGTCACGAGGCGCACAGGTTATGAACACGGCCGTGAGCCGGGCGAAGAGAAGGCTCATCGTTGTCTCCGACGCGCATTACTGGCAGAACAGGGAGGATCGCCAGAAGCAGCTCCTTTCCCGACTTCTGGACATCGCCGAGCCTTGGACGGGGGACGATGGGTGAGGGCAAGATCCTGGAAACCGGGACCGTCACGAACTCGGGACAGGCGCCCTTTTCCGCGCGGCGTCATCCGCCTGGTTCTCGCGGCCTGCTGGAATCCGGACGCGCATCCCACGACTCTCGCCGCCTCTTGACTCTCTCGGACCGCTGTGACATGCTCGCGGGCGTCGAACGTTGCCGGCGGAGCGGCGCCTCCTTTCGGTGCGCGGTGCCGCGTCCCCGAAGCCGACTGCGCCTGAGGCAGGCGATTGCGCCTGAAGCAGGCGATTGCGGGAGGAGAAGGCGCCAAGGGACGCGACTTCCGGGGCAGCGCGGACTCACGGCCTGGCTTGGTACTATCTACGGGTGCATCTCGCTTCCGCTCCCTTCGCCAAGCTCCAGCCCGTCAAGATCAGGCCGCCGCTGGGCTTGCCCCAGCGGAGCCATGACTGGCCGCTAAGACGGCGCTATTTCTTTCCCCCCCCCGCCGGGGGGGGGGGGGGGGGCGAAGGAACCTGCCCTCTTAGCCGCCAATCCTTCGCCCGACCGGGGCAAGCCCGGCCCGGGGCGTTCCATAGGCGTCCTCGCCGGAGCAGAGGCAAGATGCGGCCACTATCCACACAATCAGCAAGGAGACGAGGAGAATGAGAGACAACCTTTTGCGGGTCCTGCGGCTCGGGGCGATCATCGCCTTGGGCGTCGCCCTGTTGTCCTGCGGCAAGAGAGAGGGCGGCGGGAAAGAGGAGGGCGAGAGCGAGAAAGGACTGGTCGTCGGATTCTCGCAGGTGGGCGCCGAGAGCGCGTGGCGGACGGCCGAAACGACCTCGATGCAAGAAGAGGCGGCGAAGCGGGGGATTGCCCTCAAGTTCTCCGACGCGCAAGGCAAACAGGAGAAACAGATTCAGGCGCTGCGCGCCTTCATCGCTCAAGGCGTGGACGCCATCATCCTGGCGCCCGTCGTCGAGACGGGCTGGGAACCGGCCTTGAAGGAAGCCAAAGCCGCGAGCATCCCCGTGGTGCTCGTCGACCGCGGGATCGAGGTCGCTGACGAATCGCTCTATGCGACCCTCATCGCGTCCGATTTCATCTTGGAGGGGAAGATGGCGGCCGAGTGGCTGGCGAAGAAGATGAACGGCACGGCCGGCATCGTCGAGCTTCAAGGCACGCCGGGCGCCGCTCCCGCCATCGACCGCAAGGCGGGTTTTGAGCAAGGAATCGCGCAATACCCAGGCATGCAGATCATCGCTTCCCAGAGCGGCGACTTCCGCCGTTCGAACGGCAAGGAAGTGATGGAAGCCTTCCTGAAGATTCATGGGAAGAAGATCAACGCCCTCTACGCACACAACGACGACATGGCCATCGGCGCCATTCAGGCCATCGAAGAGGCGGGGCTGAAGCCGGGCGAGGACATTATCGTCGTTTCTGTCGACGCTGTGAAAGGCGCTTTCGAGGCGATGGTGGCCGGCAAACTCAACTGCACCGTCGAGTGCAACCCCCTGCTTGGTCCTCTGGCCTTCGACGCCGTCGAGAAGATCCTCGCGGGGCAGACGCTGCCCAAACGGATCGTTATCGAGGACCGGGTATTCGACCAGTCGGCGGCCAAAGATGTGATCGGTACGCGCAAGTACTAACTGCGGCGCGGGCGGTGTCTGTAGCGCGGGCGTCTCGCCCGCAGCGGTTGTAAGGGCCTTGCCCGACGGCATCTTGCCCCCGCTCCCTGCAACGCGCCACAACGTCGACAACTGCTTCTTGCCTCGTGGCGCTCGGCGAAGACCTTCGCGCCGTCGCGCGTGCGGCGCGCTTTCCCGGAACCGCGGCGAAGAGAGAGGATGCGACATTTCAACGCAAAGGAGTCCCAGCAATGAGAAGTCTCCCAACATGGATGACGGCGGCAATCCTGGCGGCTGTGAGCTTCAACGCCGCGGCGCAGGAACCGACTGCGTGGCGACCCGTTCGAGGCCACATCATGACTCGGTGGGCGGAGGAGGTTTCGCCGACAAGCGCTCTGCCCGAGTATCCTCGGCCGATGATGGTCCGCGACGAGTGGCTCAACCTGAACGGTCTTTGGGAGTACGCCATCCGGCCCCGCAACGACGATTGCCCGGAGGAGTTCGACGGGCATATCCTCGTCCCCTACGCGCTCGAGTCCGCGCTGTCGGGCGTGGGGAAGGCGGTGGGGCAGACGAATCGGCTGTGGTACCGCCGTTCCTTCGAGCTGCCGGGGAAATGGGGGGGGAAACGGGCGCTTCTCCATTTCGGCGCCGTCGATTGGGAGACGATCGTCTGGGTCAACGGGCAGGAAGTGGGCCGCCATTGCGGCGGATACGATCCCTTCACTTTCGACGTCACGAGCGCCTTGAGGAAGAAAGGCGCGCAGGAAATCACGCTCGCCGTGTGGGACCCCGTGGATGAGGGTTTCCAGCCTCGCGGCAAACAGGTCAACAAGCCTGGCGGCATCTGGTATACGTCCGTCACCGGCGTCTGGCAAACAGTGTGGATCGAGCCCGTGCCTCTGGCGTCAATCGACGGGCTGAAAATGACGGCCGACGTAAGCGCCGGCGCTCTGCGGCTGACGGTCCAGGGGAGGGGAACGGAAGAGGACGACGTCGTTGAGGCCGTCGCCCTGGAAGGCGAGACGGCAGCGGCTTCGGCGAGCAGCGCGATCGGAAAGCCGCTCGAGATGAAGCTGAAGAGCCCGAAGCTTTGGTCGCCGGATTCTCCTTTTCTCTACGATCTGCGCGTTGCTCTGAAACGCGGAGGGAAGAAGGTGGACGAGGTCGGCAGCTACTTCGGCATGCGGAAAATCGCGTTGGGGAAAGACCGCGAAGGCGTCACGCGCATCTTTCTGAACAACAAGCCGATCTTCCAATGCGGCCCCCTCGACCAGGGGTGGTGGCCGGACGGGCTTTACACGGCGCCGACGGACGAGGCGTTGCGCTACGATGTCGAGGCCACGAGGAAGCTCGGTTTCAACGCGGCGCGCAAGCACGTCAAAGTCGAGCCCGCCCGCTGGTACTACTGGTGCGACAAGCTGGGGCTGATGGTCTGGCAGGACATGCCGAGCGGCGCCAGCACAGGCCCTCAATCGGCGCGCCAGTTCGAAGGGGAACTGAAGAGCGTGATCGACGCTTTCCAGAATCACCCCAGCATCGTCATGTGGGTCCCCTTCAACGAAGGCTGGGGCCAGTACGACACGGAACGCCTCGCCACCTGGATCAAGAGTTACGATCCGACGCGTCTCGTGAACAACGCCAGCGGTTGGGCCGACCGCGGCGTGGGCGACGTCGTTGACGTACACGCCTATCCGGGCCCGGCCAAGCCGCCGAATGAAGTCGCGCGCGCCGCCGTGCTCGGCGAGTTCGGCGGCTTGGGGCTTCCGGTCCCGGGCCACACGTGGCGCGATGACGGGAACTGGGGATACCGCGGTTTCCAGACTTCCGAGGAATTGACGGCGGCGTATGAAGAGCTTCTGAAGAAGCTGGGTTTCCTGATCGGCGAGGGGCTTTGCGCCGCCATTTACACGCAAACGACCGACGTCGAGGTGGAAGTGAACGGCCTCATGACCTACGACCGCGCGATGGTCAAGATGGACGCCGATCGCGTCGCCGAAGCGACCCGCAAACTGTACCTGCCGCCGCCGGTCCTCCATACGGTCGTACCGACCTCGCAACAGGAGAACCAGACCTGGCGCTACACGACGAAGAAGCCCGCCGCGGGCTGGGAACTCGCGGATTTCGCCGATTCCTCGTGGAAGCAAGGGCCCGGCGGCTTCGGCACGAAGTCGACGCCCGGCGCCGTCATCGGAACGGAATGGAACGGGTTGGACATTTGGCTCCGGCGCACTTTTGAGCTGAAAGACCTGGAGTTCTCCGATCTGAACTTGCGCGTGCACCACGACGAAGACGCCGAGATCTACATCAACGGCCAGCTCGTCGCGGAGCAAAAGGGATACACGAGCTCGTATGTCCTTGTCCCGTTGGACCAGGAGGCCCGCAAGGCGCTCAAAGCGGGCGCGAACGTCCTCGCCGTTCACTGCCATCAGACACAAGGGGGGCAGTGTATTGACGTGGGGTTGGTGGACGTGGTGGGGGGTTAGGGATCAGGGATCAGGGATCAGGGGTCAGGGGTCAGGGGGCGGAGTTCGATGCGGAGACGGCGCGTCCCGCGCCGAGAGAGTTGTCCAGGGTCCAGCCCAGAGAGTTGTCCAGATTGCAGCCCACTGAAAAGGAGACCCGCCGTGAACCGTCTCGCGCGGTGCGCCGTCGGGGGAGTCCTAGTGCTCGCGCAAGGTTGCGCGACTTGGCTTCCTGAGGGAAAAGAGACCGCTCGTACAGCCGACTACCCGATCCAGCCGGTGTCGTTCACGGCGGTAGAGATCGAGGGCGGGTTCTGGGGAGCGCGTTTGGGGACCTGCCGCAAGGTGACGATCCCCTATTGCCTCAAGAAGTGCGAAGAGACGGGACGCATCAGCAACTTCGCGAAAGCGGGCGGGCTGGCGGAAGGCCCCTTCGAAGGGATCTATTTCAACGACTCGGACGTTTACAAGGTGATCGAAGGCGCGGCCTACGCGCTCCAGATCGAGTATGATCCCGAACTGGACGCGTATCTCGACGACTTGATTGCGAAGATCGCGGCCGCGCAGGAAGAGGACGGCTATCTCTACACGATTCGCACGATCGACCCAAAGAAGGTGCAGGAAGGGTGCGGGCCGGAGCGGTGGTCCAGTCTGCAGAGCAGCCACGAGATGTACTGCGCGGGTCACATGTACGAGGCGGCGGTCGCTCATTTCCAGGCCACCGGCAAACGCTCGCTCCTGGACGTGGCGATCAAGAACGCCGACCTCTTGGTCTCGGTCTTCGGCCCGGGCAAGCGCCAAGGCGTTCCGGGTCACGAGGAGATCGAGATCGGCCTGGCCAAGCTGTACCGCGCGACGGGCAAGAGGGAATATCTTGATCTGGCGAAGTACTTCCTCGACGCCCGCGGCCGTCCAGGGGATCAGACGCGGTTCAATGCCCAGATCCAGGCGCACAAGCCGGTCGTCAAACAGAAGGAAGCAGTCGGTCACGCCGTCCGCGCCGGCTATCTCTACTCCGGCATGGCCGACGTGGCGGCGCTGACGGGCGACCGCTCCTATGTCCGCGCCGTCGATCGGATCTGGCGCGACGTGGTCTCGAGGAAGCTCTACGTCACGGGAGGCATCGGAGCGAGCCCTGGGGGCGAAGCCTTCGGCGACGCGTACGAGCTGCCGAACCAGAGCGCCTACAATGAGACGTGCGCCGCCATCGCCAACGCGTTGTGGAACCATCGCATGTTCCTCTTGCACGGCGATTCCCGCTACATCGACGTGCTCGAGCGCGTGCTCTACAACGGATTCCTCGCCGGCGTCTCTCTTTCGGGCGACCGTTTCTTCTACCCGAACCCGCTGGCCGCGGACGGCTTTTGTTTCTCTGAAGGGACCGACCTGCGCAAGGAGTGGTTCGACTGCGCGTGCTGCCCCGTGAACGTGGCGCGATTCGTCCCTTCGGTCGGCGGGATGATGTACGCGCGTCGCGGCAACGCCGTCTACGTGAATCTGTTCGCCAACAGCCGGGCGCGGATAGACTTGGGCGGCAGGACCGTCGCGCTCCGGCAAGAGACCCGGTATCCGTGGGCCCCTCGCGTGCGAATCGTCGTGGAACCCGCGCGCGCTCATACCTTCACGATGAACCTGCGAATCCCAGGCTGGGCCAGGGGCAAACCCGTGCCCAGCCGTCTCTATCGCTACCTGGGCAAGCCCGAAACGCGGGTCGAGGTGAAAGTGAACGGGAAGCCGCTGGCGATGGAATTGAAGAAAGGATACGTCTCGATCGCTCGACAGTGGCGCAAAGGCGACACGATCGACCTGAATCTGCCTATGCCGGTTCGGCGGGTGATCTCCCATAGGAGAGTGAAGGCCGACGGGGGGCGCGTCGCTCTCGAACGCGGCCCCATCGTCTACTGCGCCGAGGCGATTGACAACGGGCGCTACGTTCGCAATCTGGTCGTCCCGGACGATGCGCCGCTGCAGGCCGATTGCGCGGGCGACTTGCTGGGCGGACTTGCGGTGATCAGAGGGAGAGTTGCGCGCAGGACGCCCTCCGATGAAGACGCCGACGAGATCCCGACGCAGGTCGCCGAATTCACGGCCATTCCGTATTACGCATGGGCCCACCGCGGCGAAGGAGAAATGGCCGTCTGGCTGCCGCGCGATCCCGCTCTGGCCCGACCCGCGCCGCGCCCCACGATCGCCGCCACGAGCCGGCCGAGCGCCTCGCACGCCCATTCCAACGACAATCTGGGCGCCCTGCTCGACCAAGTGGAGCCCGCCGCTTCCGGCGACGTCTCGATTCCCCGCTTCACCTGGTGGGACCATCGAGGCGGCCGCGAGTGGGTTCAATACGAATTCAACGAACGCCGGACCGTTTCGTCGGTCGAAGTCTACTGGTTCGACGACACGGGCAAGGGCAAATGCCGCGCGCCGAAGTCGTGGCGCCTTCTCTACCGAGACGGAGAGGAATGGAAGCCGGTTGACGATGCCGGCCCCTACGGCGCGGCAAAGGACCGCTACAACAAGGCGACCTTCAAGCCCGTCAACACGGACGCCTTGCGGATTGACGCGGAACTGCAGGCGGAATTCTCGGCGGGAATCCTCGAGTGGCGGGTCCAGTGAAACGAGCGGGAAGCGAATCCGATGGGACGCGACATGAGCGAACCTCTCCTCCGGATGCGCGGCGTCTCCAAGACCTTCCCCGGCGTTCGGGCTCTCTCGAGCGTGGACCTGACGGTTCGCGCGGGGGAGATCCACGCCCTCATGGGCGAGAACGGCGCCGGGAAATCGACGCTCGTGAAGGTCCTCACCGGCGTGTACCCGAAAGACGACGGCAAGATCCATTTCGCCGGCGAGACGATCGCGCCCGCCTCCCCCCGCGAAGCGGAATCAGCCGGCATCAGCACCGTCTACCAAGAGATCAACCTCATCCCTCGCCTTTCGGTGGCCGAGAACATTCTGCTGGGCCGTCAGCCCGCTCGCTTTGGCTTTCTCAACTGGAAAGCCATCCATCGCAAGGCCGAACGCGCCCTCGAACGGATCGGTCTGCGGATCGACGTGCGGCGCGAGGCGGCGGCCTATTCCGTGGCGATTCAGCAGATGGCGGCCATCGCGCGGGCCCTCGACGTGGAGGCGAAGCTCCTGATCCTCGATGAACCGACGTCGAGTCTGGATGAACGGGAGGTCGAGGACCTGTTCGACGTGATGCGCCGCCTGCGCGACAGGGGCCTCGCCATTCTGTTCATCACCCACTTTCTCGACCAGGTCTACGAGATCGCCTCTCGTGTCACGGTCCTGCGCAACGGCGAGCGGGTCGGGGAGTGCGAGACGGCAAACCTGCCGCGCTTGGAACTCGTCGCCAAAATGCTGGGGAAGGACCGCGCGAAACTCGAGTCGGGCGGGGAACCGAGGACCGCGGGGACGAAGCGCGCGGCGCCCGGCGTCCCGGCGGACTCCGAGGCGGCACGGGAGGCGTTCTTCCAGGTTCGCGGGCTTGGTCGTCGGGGCGGCGTGGAGCCTTTCGATCTGGACATGCGCGAAGGCGAGATCGTCGGCCTTGCCGGTCTTCTCGGCTCCGGACGGACGGAGATGGCGCGCCTTCTCTTCGGTGTGGACGCCGCCGACACGGGTCAGTGTCTTCTGGACGGCAAACGTTTCGCGCCGTCTTCCCCTCGCAAGGCCATCGATAGGGGCCTCGCCTTCTGCTCCGAGGACAGGAAGACGGAAGGTCTCGTGCCCGACCTTTCGGTTCGCGAGAACCTGATTCTCGCCCTGCAGGCAAGCCGCGGCCCCTTGCGCCTTCTCCCCCGAAAAGAGCAGATGGAGATTGCCGGCCACTACATCCGCGCCCTCGACATCAGGACGCCGTCCCTCGAGACCCCCATCGGCAACCTTTCGGGGGGGAACCAGCAGAAGGCACTTCTGGCGCGCTGGCTCGCGATCCAACCGCGTCTCATTATCCTCGATGAGCCGACGCGCGGCATCGACGTGGGGGCGAAGGCCGAGATAGAGAAGCTGGTTCAGTCCCTCCGCGAAAGAGGCATGTCCATCCTCTTCATCTCATCGGAGCTGGAAGAAGTGGTTCGCAACTGTCGGCGGATCGCCGTCCTGCGGGATCGCAAGAAGATTGGCGAGCTGACCGGTCCGGACATCGATGAGCGAAAGGTCATGCGCATGATTGCGGAGACGGATGAAGGGCGGGATTTCCGCGGCGGAGTCCCCGCTGTCCCGAACGATCCGCCGAGGGAAGAATGATGCGCAAAGGGTTACGCTTCCATCTCGATGGGGGGCGCACTATCTGGCCCGTTCTGGGTCTGGTCGCGCTCTTGGTGCTCAATCTGATTTTCTCCGAGCGTTTCTTCCACCTGGAGATCCTCGACGGTCGTCTCTACGGCACGCTGGTGGACGTTCTCAATCAAGGCTCCAAAGTCATGCTCCTCGCCGTCGGCATGACGCTCGTCATCGCCACCGGCGGCGTGGACCTTTCCGTGGGTTCCGTGATGGCGGTCTCCGGCGCCGTGGGGGCTGTACTGGTTACGCGCACGGAGATCCCATTTCCCGCGCTCGTCGCCTGCGCCTTGAGCGCGGCCGTTCTCATGGGACTTGCCAACGGCGTGCTGGTCGCCCTTGCCGGCGTTCAGCCGATCGTAGCCACCTTGATTTTCATGGTTCTGGGGCGCGGCGTTGCCATGCTGATTACGGGCGGACAGATCATCACGTTCGAAGATCGAGCCTTTGTCTTCCTCGCCAACGGGCATTTCCTGGGCCTTCCTCTCACCGCCGCCATCGTCGCCCTTGTTCTCGCGGGAACGGCGCTCCTGACGCGCGGCGCCGCAGTCGGGCTTTTCATCGAGGCAACGGGCAACAATGAAACGGCCAGCCGGCTCTGCGGCGTCAACACGCGGATGGTCAAGGTCCTCGTTTACGGTTTCAGCGGATTCTGCGCCGGCGCGGCGGGACTCATCGCCGCCTCAAACATCAAGGCCGCCGATTCGAGCCGCGTGGGCGAGATGATGGAACTCGACGCCATTTTCGCCGTCGTCGCGGGAGGAACGGCGCTGACGGGAGGGCGGTTCACGTTGATCGGCTCGATCGTCGGCGCGCTCCTGATTCAGATCCTCACAACGACTATGTACAATCTGGGCGTGCCTCCGACCATCGCGCCCGTCCCAAAGGCCGCGCTCATCATTGTCGTCTGTTTGCTGCAGTCCGAGCAGTTCCGAAGACACTTTGTGGGGCGTCGGGAGATCGCTCGTCCGACGGTCCCAGAAACCGGGTGATTGCCCGTCGAGGCGCGCTAGGATCTGCCTCGGGGTCCGCCGGATCGCCCCGCATGAGACAGCCGATGAATCTCCCCGTCGCCACACGCCACGTTCCGTTGATAGCCACCGGGCTGGTTCTCGTCGTCCTTTTCGCCACGGCTTCGGTTCTCTACGATGGGTTCTTCTCCCTGCGCGTCGTCGTCAATCTTCTCTCTGACAACGCGTTTCTCGGCATCACGGCCGTCGGCATGACGTTCGTCATCCTGTCGGGAGGCATCGACCTTTCCGTGGGCGCGGTCGTGGCTTTCACCAGCATCTTCGTCGCCGCCCTCGTCGGCTCGCACCAAGTCCACCCCGTGTTGGCGATTCTGTTGGCCCTTTGTATCGGGCCCGCTTTTGGCTGCGCGATGGGTCTTGTCATCCATTTCTACCGCTTGCCTCCGTTCCTCGTGACGCTCGCCGGCATGTTCCTCGCCCGGGGCATGGGATTCGTCGTCAACATGGAATCGGCCGGGATTCAGCATCCCTTTTACGATCGCGTTCTCAGCTTCGGCATTCCGGTCGCCCGCGGAGTCCCCATTCCCGCCACGGCGTTGGCGTACCTCTTGCTTTTCGTTGCCGCGCTGATCCTGGCGCACTTCACGCGGTTCGGTCGCAGCATCTATGCGATCGGCGGCAACGAGACGTCCGCCCTGCTCATGGGTCTGCCCGTGGGGAGAACGAAGATTCTCGCTTACTCATTCAACGGGTTCTGCTCGACCTTGGCCGGCGTCGTGGCGACCTTCTACATGGGATCAGGCAATCCCGCCATGGGATTCGGCCTCGAACTCGACGCCATCGCTTCAGTCGTCATCGGCGGCACGCTGCTTACCGGGGGAAGCGGGTACGTGGCGGGCACTCTGATGGGAACTCTCATCTTCGGAACGATACAGGCGGCCCTGGTTTTCGACGGGCGGCTCAACTCCTGGTGGCTGCGCATCGCCATCGGCGCGCTCCTCCTTGCCTTCATCCTTCTGCAACGGTTCCTCTCGAGCCGGTCCACGGATCGACGGACTGCGCTGGCGCAACGTTCACGCCCAACGTGACCGCGCCCCGGCGTCTCGGACCTCATCGGCTTTTGGTTATGGGCTTTTGAGTTGAAACTTCCTCTGCCCCCCACTATGCTTCTGGTCCGCTCTTACCGCCAATCGCGGTTCGGGCCGCGTTTTGAGAAGAAGAGAGAGAGAGATTCGCGCCGGTGGCCGATTTCGCCGCATCCCTGCCCCCCGATGCTCCGAAGGAGCCGTTTCAGCGCCTCTGCTGGATCATGGACCGTCTGTTGGGGCCCGGCGGCTGCCCGTGGGACCGCGAGCAGACGCACGATTCTCTGGCGCAGTACTTGATTGAAGAGGCCTACGAGGTCTGGGACTCGATCGAGGCCGAAGACTTCGAACACCTGAAAGAGGAATTGGGGGACGTGGCTCTGCAGGTCGTCTTCCACGCTCACCTGGCGCGCAACGCGGGCCGGTTCGACATCGACGAAGTGCTGAACCACCTCTCCGACAAGCTCGTGCGCCGCCATCCCCACGTCTTCGGGGAAACCGCCGTCAGCGGAGCGGGCGAGGTGCTCGAGAACTGGGAGGAAATCAAGAAGCGCGAGCGCACGAGAAAGAAGAAGGACGATTCCCTTGTTGCCGGCATTCCGCGTCACCTGCCGGCCCTCCAGAAGGCCCACCGCATGCAGGAGAAAGCGTCGCGGGTCGGATTCGACTGGGAGCGGGCGGCCGAAGTGCTGGACAAAGTCCGTGAGGAATTCGAGGAACTGCCTCGCGAGGTCAAGGAAGAAGGCTCGGCGGAAGCGTCGGAAAAGCGCTTCGAGGAGATGGGCGATCTCCTGTTTGCGCTGGTGAACGCCTCGCGTTTCCTCGGCGTGCAGCCCGAGCAAGCGCTGCAGGCCGCCTGCGCCAAGTTCGCCGAGCGTTTTCGGCACATTGAGAAGCACGCTCGGGACAGGGGTCTGGATCTGCGGGAGATGACTTTGGAGGAAATGGACGCGGTCTGGGAGGAAGCGAAGGCAAGGGAATGAACCAGATTGGCCGAGAACCCAACGGCAATGCGGACGCCGCCGGGAGCGCTGATAAGGAGACGATCCGCCGGCAGGGCGCCCGGCGGCTCCGATTGCAGAAGAAAGTCCTCGCCGCGCACCCGACGGCGGATCGCGGCAACGTGTGGCATACTTTTGTCTTGCTCGAACAGGAGCCTATCGAACGCCCAAGGAGGCGCCTGCGGCGCGGCCGAGGGGATCGCACTCGCGCGGACCGACTGAAGAAAGACGAGAGCTGAATGGAAGCCTACAAACGAGAATTCATCGAATTCATGGTCCGTTCAGGCGCGCTGACCTTCGGCGATTTCGTGACCAAGAGCGGGCGGCGCACGCCGTATTTCATCAACACCGGCAGTTACGACACCGGGGAGAAAATGGGACGCCTCGGACACTTCTACGCCGAAGCGATCCACGCGGCGATGGGCAGGGAGTTCGACAACCTCTACGGTCCCGCTTACAAGGGCATTCCGCTTTGTGTGACGGCTTCCATCGCCCTGGCGCGCGAGTTCGGTCATAACGTCTCTTTCACGTTCAACCGCAAGGAAGTGAAGGACCACGGCGAAGGAGGCGGCCTGATCGGCCGCCAGTACCGGGGCGGCGAGCGCGTGGTCATCATCGAGGACGTGACGACGGCGGGCACGTCGGTGCGCGAATCCGTGGAGATCCTGAAAGCCGCCGCGCCGGGCGGAGTGGACCTGCGGGCGGTGGTCGTCTCGGTGGACCGCCAGGAACGCGGGCAAGGCGAAGAGTCCGCCCTCGGCGAACTCGCCCGCGAATTCAGCGTCCGGACTTTTGCCATCGTCACGATCGACGAAGTGGTCGTGCATCTGCGCGGGCGCGAACTCGATGGCCGCGCCGCGCTTGACGAGGAGACGCTCGCGCGCATCGCGGAGTATCGCGCCGCTTACGGAGCGAAGGCGGGAACGGCATGACCGCCCCGAAAGACAGGAATCTTGGCGACTGCCTGGAAGCGGAACTGACGGCCGCCCGCGAGATCGTTCGCGCGGCATGGGGCAAGGTGCGCGGCTACTACCGGGGGACCTGCGAGGTCTTCCAGAAGGAGGACGGACCCGCCACCCAGGCCGACCGCGAGGCCAGCGCATTCATCGTCGCGGAACTCCGCCGACGTTTCCCCGCCGACGGCGTTCTGTCTGAGGAAGCGGACGACGACGGCGGCCGCCTCGCGTGCGAACGGGTCTGGATGATCGATCCCATCGACGGGACCAAGGACTTCATCGAGCGCAAAGGGAGCTTTGCCGTGCAGATCGGGTTGGCGATCGGGGATGGCGAGAAGCACGTTTCGCGGCTTGGCGTGGTGTACCACCCGGTGGCGGACCGGCTTTACTTCGCCCGCCACGGCGGGGGCGCTTGGGTCGAGACGCCTGCCGGCGAGACGTGTCCCTTGACGGTTTCAAAGGCGCGGGATCTGAGCGAGATGACGGTCGTCGCCACGCGGTCGCATCGCTCTCCTCTGTTCCTGGATCTGCTCGATCTGCTCGGGCCGCGCGAGATCATCACCATGGGGAGTCTCGGTCTGAAAGTGATGCGCGTCGCTGAAGGCCGGGCGGACTACTACCTCAACAACTCGCGCGGACAATCCTGGGAATGGGACCTCTGCGCGCCGGAGGCGATCCTCCGGGAGGCGGGGGGGACGGTGACGGATCTGGACGGGAACCCTTTCCGCTACAACCGCGAGAAGCCCCGCCTGGAGGGGGGCATTCTCGCCTCGAACGGATCGTGCCATGAGACGTTGCGCCGGCGCGCACTCGAGATGGAAGCGCTCGTCAAGACAAGAGCCGCCAAGAACTGATGATCCGCCACCTCGGCAATCTTTTTCTCCTTATCCTTATCGGGTGCTTCGCCTTCGGTTTCGGGATCGGCCGACGCGACCTCTGGGCGCCGGATGAGCCGCGGTTCGGCCAAGTCACCCGGGAGATGCTTCAGCGGAGAGACCCCTTCGTCCTCCGCGTCAACGGCTGGGCCTATCCCGCCCTCGATCCCGTCAAATCGGGTCGCCCCTTCGCCGAGGAGCTGCTGAAGCGGCGCAGGTCGCCCGACGAACCGATCGGGATCTACGAGTTCTTCCGCGCCGACTACATGGTTTACGGCGACTACCGGCTGACAGAGATCGAGAGAGACGAGGAGACGGGCGATCCCCAACTGCACGCTTTTCTTCGGCAGCCCCGGCGGGCGTTGCTCATTATGCGCGAGAAGCGCCTCGAGTCTTTGCGCGAACTCTACCCCGATCTGCCGATGCGGCTCCTGTTCGCTCGCCAGGTGGGAGGCCGGGAGTTGGTCGTTGTGGACAACCAGCCGTCGAACGAGGCGGGGCGCCCGCCGTCCGGCGATGAGACGGTTGACAGCTCGTGATTCCCGCGCTACTGGTTCTGAGTCATGACGGTCGATTCGGACAAGCCCAGTCCCCCAACAACCGACTCGGACGATGCGGGATTGGATTGGACGATCATCGTGCCCGCATACAATGAAGAGGAACGTCTCGGCCCCACGCTCCGGACTATCCAGTCTTACCTTCGGGAACGCGCCAGTCGCTTCGAATCGATCGTTGTGGACGACGGTTCCACCGACGGCACGGCGGACCTCGTTCGGCGCGAATTCCCGGATGCGCGGCTTCTGAGCAACCCCGGCAATCGCGGGAAGGGCTACAGCGTTCGCGCGGGTCTTCTGGCCGCGCGGGGACGATGGGTCCTCTTTTCGGATGCGGATCTCTCCACCCCGATCGAGGAGCTCGCTCGCTTCGAGGAGGAGCTGCGCGCGGGAGCGGACGTCGTCATCGCGTCGCGCGCCCTTGCCGAGTCCGTCATCGAAGCGCATCAGGCTTGGTGGCGCGAGTTCAGCGGGCGCAGTTTCAATATACTCGTCCAGGTCTTCTCCGGCCTTCCCTTCCACGATACGCAGTGCGGATTCAAGGCCTACCGGCGCGAGGCGGCTCGCCGGATCGCCTCCTTGCAGCGTCTGGAAGGCTGGGCCTTCGACATCGAACAACTGCGCCTGGCTCGCCTGATGGGGATGCGCGTGAAGGAGTTGCCGGTGCGCTGGATCAACTCTTCGGCCTCGCGCGTGCGTTTCCTGCGCGACGCGCCGCGCATGTTTCTCGACGCGATGCGCGTTCGGTTGATGCGCTACGACCTCTGACGGAAACGCCGGCGCCAACGCTCGCCCGGTTGGGCGGCCGCCTGGATGCGGGGAGTTCCCGCCGTCCTCTCCAAACCTGAAGGAGCGAAAATGGCAGGGATGAAATCGACGGAAGCGACTTGGCTCTACGCGCCCTCTCGAACCGTCATTCGCTTCCTGTGCCGCGTCCTCTTCCGTCTCGAGGTCCATGACGAGTCGAACGTTCCGGAGCGGGGTGGTTTCATGCTCATTTCCAACCACGCCAGCAACCTCGACCCTCCCATGTTGGGCTGCATGCTGAAGCGTCCCCTGCACTTCCTCGCCAAGAGCGAGCTTTTCAAGATGCCGGTCCTCAACTGGTGGGCCCGCAACGTCAACGCCCACCCCATCCGCCGCGGCGCGGTGGACCGCGGGGCGATGCGCGAGGTGAACCGGATCCTGCGCGAGGGACACGGCCTTGTGATTTTCCCGGAGGGCACCCGCACCCGGGACGGCAGTCTCCAGCCGGCGAAACCCGGCGTTGCGATGATGGCCGTCCAGGCCGGCGCGCCGTGCGTCCCGGCTTACGTCGACGGGTCCTACCAGGCGTGGCCCCGCGATCGCCTCTTCCCGCTCCCGCGGAAGATCCGGATCTTTTACGGAGAATCCTTCAGTTTGCCCCCCAGGCCCGACGGGGTCTCGCCGAAAGAGCATTACCATCTTTGCGCCAGTGAGATGTGGCGCCGGATTGATGCTCTGCGCGAGAAGGCAGGAAGATCCAGAACCCAGGCGAAGGGGGAGTCGGCTTAGCTCTCGACGGCGGCGCCGAGAGACTCGTTGGCGGGAGCCTTCCTCTGCCTGGGCGGGCGTGTTTGAAGGGATGACTCAAGATCATGTCGGCCTCCTCCATGACTCACCGCGAACGCGCGATCACAGCCATTACGGGCGGCGTTCCCGATTACGTTCCCACCTTCGAGCTGGTCTTTCACCAGACCGAGCGCGACTTCGGCGGACGCACTTTCTTCGGCACGGACTTCGAGCCGGACCCCTCCGGTTTGTCCTATATGGACATGGTGCGCTACAACGCCCGACTCCACGTGGACATTGCGCGGCGATGGGAGCACTCGATCATCTTCATCAGCGGCGGCCTGGGCCGCCACGATGCTCCCGGGCGCTCGTCCGCTCTCGATCTGGCGAAAGAGATCCGCGATCTGGCGGGCGACGAATACCTGATCATGTGCCATAACGACCCGACCTTCGGGATCCCGGGCGGGAGCGACGCCATGGAGTTCTGCACGGCGCTCTTCGAGAGACCCCGCGAGATGCACGAAACGGCGAAGCGGCGCGTCGAGCAGTGCGAGGAGTTCTGCGACAAAGCGCTGGCTGCGGGGCTCGACGGGTTCATCCTCTGCGCGGACTATTGTCTGAACGCCGGCCCCTTCCTCAGCCCCGCCCAATTCAGCGAGTTCGTCACGCCCTACCTCAAACGCGCCATCACGACCTTCCGCGAGCGCGGCGCATACGTCATCAAGCATACCGACGGCAATATCATGCCCATTATCGACGACCTCGTGGAGGCCGGACCCCACGCCCTCCACTCGCTCGATCCGATGGCCGGAGTGGACATCCGCGCGGTCAAGGAGCGCTACGGCGACCGGGTGGCCCTGTGCGGCAACGTCCATTGCGCCTACCTGCAATCCGGAACGCCGGAACAGATTCGCGAGAGCGCACTCTATTGTCTGACGCACGCGAAACCCGGAGGAGGCTTTGTTTTCGCGACCTCGAACTGCGTGTTCCGGGGCATGCCGCTCGAAAGCTACGACCTCATCCATAGTCTGTGGATGGATCATCGGGATTACACGGAGGAGGAAAGGCGGCCGAAAGCGGCGAACGAGTAGGACGCGTCTCCCGATGGAGGGCGTTTCATGTGTGCTGAGGGCGCTGAAAGCGCAACGGGAAACAGCCTGCCGGCATGCCAAAGACGCGATTGCGCAGCCATTGGATAAGAGAAGGAGGTCTCCGCCCGTATGACAAAGGGGAAAAACGAGAAGAGACAAGAAGGATCTGGAACCAGAGCTGAGAGGGCCCCAGGGGGGGCGGATCTCTACAGGGCCGCAGCCGAGGAAGAGGACGCCGCCGTTTCCGAACCCACCCCGGTCCCGGCGGAGGCGAAGGAGGAAGAGGCGCAGGTTCCTCGGGAGAAATGGCTGCGAGCCCTGGCCGACCTAGACAATCTGCGCAAGCGGACCAGCCGCCAGATCGCCAAGTCCGTGCAGAACGAACGCCGAACGATCTTGTCCGCCTTTCTCGAAGTTGTCGACAACCTGGATCGCGGACTCAAGGCGCACGAGAACGAGGAGAATGAATGGGTCGAGGGGATGAAGGCCTTGCGCCGGCAGACGCTGGAGGCGCTCAAACAGTTCGGCGTGGAGCCGTTCGAGTCGATGGACAAGCCCTTCGACCCCCATCGACACGAGGCCGTGGCCCACGCCCGCGTTCCCGACAGACCCGAGGGAACGATCGTCGACGTCGTGCGACAGGGCTACGCCTTCAACGATGAGACGCTTCTGCGCCCCGCCCGCGTGATTGTCAGCGGCCGGGAATGAGGACCTGGTCCGGATGCCCCACCGGCGGCGCGGCCACAACGCCGTTTGGGTAAACCGGGGGGGGGGGGGCGAACTCACCGAAACCGCATCGAAAAGAGGTCCGCATCTTTCATCACGAACCGCAACCGGACCGGCTTTCCCGCCAACTCGCCGACATCGGAGCCTTTCGCCCACGACACAACTCGCGCGATCTCGTCGCCAATGATCTCGGGGCAATCGTCAAGCGTGTAGCCGGGGACCGGCTTGCCCTGCGCGTCCTGGATCTCCACGCGGACGCTTCCCGGGGCCGAGGTCGAAAAGTTGATTTCCAGCTCCTTGCCCTGGAACGTGAAAGGCTTCGTCACCATCTCCCCTCCGCTGTATGGAGCGCGGACCGACGCGATGCCGTCCAGACGAAAAACGAGACGGTCCAGATGCGCCGACGGCTGGCCGTAATGACGCTGCACGTAGCACGACAGTTCCTCGGGGCTCGTCTGCACGAGTCCGAGAGCGGGGTAGTTCGAGCGCGCCACCCAGTTGCGGAGACTCGTCCCGGGACGAATCAGGCTCTCCGGGAAAGTCCGGTCGTACTTGTCTCCCCCGCGGCTTGTCAGCAGAACGGCGTCGGAACACCCGCTCTTCAGTCCGCCGTAGTTCCCCGGCCCCTCCAAGTCGAGGGATCTCACCTGCTCTTCCGTCAGCGCCTGCCGATCGGGCCAGAAGCGGGCCGCGATGCCGACGTAGATGTGGGGCGCTCGAAAGTAGGGGTTTGTCTGGTTCGTGTAAAGGTGTTCGGGCGGCGCGTCGCCGAAACTCATGTCGACTCCCTCGGTCCAGTTGAGGAAGTCCTTCGACGTCGCTCGCGCAATCCACCGCACGCCGTTCTTCCACGTTCGGAAGAAGCACACGTAACAGTCCTCGTTCTTGGACCAGAACACGACATTCTGCGTATCGAAGGCGCCCTTCATCAGGATCGCTTCCTCGCGCAGCTTCGTCCACTTGCGCCCGTCCGCCGAGACGAAGGCGATCAGACCGCTCTCGCTCAGGCCCCCGACGGCCTTGTAGCGTTCCGAGGCCGGGACGCCGGGGCGCGCGTCGATGAAGGGGCAGAAATTGTGCGTCGGAGGTCCCGCGTCGGCGAGAACCACGTTATTGTCGCGCGCGCCGTGGATCTCGTAGAGGCCCAAGTTCGGTTTGACCCAGTGGACGCCGTCGGAGCTCTCCGCGTAACACGTGACCGCCTTCCCCTCCTTCGTCGCGCCTGCCGCACCGGTCAAGGGGCAGCCTCGGTAGTACATCCGGCGCTTGCCGCCGTCCTGAAGGACCGTCACGTATCCACTCAGAGCCCCTTCCCATGGCTTGTCGAATTCCAAGGCCATGCCTGCGGGCCGCGGGGGATGCGCCTGGAGCTCGACGCCTTTCATCCGATCGATCAGGAACCGGTCCACAAAAAGCTCCCGCCGATTGCCGAGGTTGATCGCGTCTCCCGGATCGCCGGTCTCGCCGCTGCCGCGCAGGCCAAGAAAAGCGGCTGATGCAAGTGTCATGACGAGAAAATCCTTCTTCATTGTTCCATCCTTTCGCCCTCTGAACGAGATATGCCGGGGACCAGAATGCTCCCCCGAACCCGGCCCCGCACGAGCCGGCGGTTGCGTTCAATGCTCCTGTGGCGGCTGCGGAAAGACTTCACCTGGAACTGTGTTGCCGCAGACCTTCTTTCAGGAATCGGAGTCCCTCCTTCACGAAAGCCTGTGGGTCGGGACAGACGTTGTGGAACATGCCGCGCGCGCAAGCGAAGTCGCGCAGGGAGGAGTTGTAGGTCTCCATGATCGCGTAGCCGTCGAAATCGACGCCGCGCAATGCCTCAAAAACGGCGTCCCACGGCACGAGTCCCCCGCCCGGAACGCCGCGGTCGCTCTCGCAGGCGTGCAGGCCCCACAGGCGCTTGCCGACGGTCTGGATCGCGGCCGCGTAGTCGCGCACTTCCGTGATCAGATGATAGGTGTCCAGAAGAACGCCCAGGTTGGGATGGTCGGCGAGGGCGATGAGGCGCATGACCTGCTCGGGCGTGTTGACGACGTGCGTGCGGAAATGGCTCATCGGCTCGAGGACGATGGCGACCCCTTGCTCCTTCCCATACTCGGCCAGTTGATGCAGAGCCTGGGCCGTGCGCGGGAACTCCTCCGGCGGCGGGCGGCGGCGTTTGACCACCCCCGTATGCCCGTAGATGGACCCGCAATATGCGACCGCCCCGAGTTCAGCGGCGAGATCCACCTGCCTCTTGTGCCACGCCAGACCGGCTTCCCTTTCCGAATCCTCGTCCGAGGACAGATCGCACTCTAGCGGCCACAGGCCTCCGGGGCTGACGGCCAGGTCCAACCCAAGTTCCTCGGCGCGCCGCCGGGTGAGCGCGGGAGAAAAGGGCACGTCGTCCCCGACTCCGATCTCGATGCAGTCGAGCCCGAGTTGCTTGGCCGAATCGAGCAGGTGCAGGCAGTCGTCCGACCAGCGGTCGGTGAACACGTACGTGTGCGCTCCAAACTTCATAGGTGGCGCTCAACAGCCCTGAGGACCGAAATCGCCGTAGTTCTCGCATGCGAACGCTTCGCGCATCAGCCGCGCAAGACTCCGGCGCGAAGGGGAACGTCACTCCGTTTCCGGGCTTCCCTTCCTTCGATTGCGGAGTTCCCACGCCACAAGGAAAAGAATGACGACGACGGCGCAGACGATCGACGCGTAGCCGGTGCGGCGTTCGGCGAACTCGTAGAGATCTTGCACGCGGCCGATGAGGAGCGAGATTCGCGCCAACACGGTGTAGCCGAAAGAGGAGCCGAAAGCGACCATGAGGAAGAACGTGCCAATGAAGGCTGCGTGTTTGAGGGGGCCCTTTTGCTCCAGCGAGAAGAAGAAGTAGATCAACACGGAGAAAACGCCGATCACGAGAACCCAATTATTGAGGATCGACGGGTCTTGCCAGTGGAAGCGGGGCAGGTCTTTCCCGAAAAGAGGAACCATCGTGGCGTTGACTTGCATGACGAGATCGGCCTGGGCAAGCCCGGTCATTCGGAGGGCTGCGTAAGTCCCAATCAGGAAAGCAAGGGGCCATCGGCTGACCCACCCCCACTTGGGGGAGAGGCGCATGAGCATGAGGATCCCGAGCGCCAAGGCGCCCAGTCGGAACCATCCTGTCCACGCTTGGGGATCAACCTCCTGGGCCGCGGGGAGCCCGGCGTGTTGAGCGGCCTTGATCAGCGGCTGAACGAGGTTCGGCGCCAGCGTGTCGCTGTAAGTCAGAATCAGGAGGTATCCCGCCGAAACGCCGACGAAGACATGCTCGGCGAACTTGTAGACGGGGTTGTCCTTGTAAAGAAAGCTGAAGATGGCCAGCGTCAGGAACGCCGAGACCCAAACGCCGAGGATTTCCGGAGTCAAGGACATGGCTTCACCTTTCGAGGCGGCTTCTTCGCCACTGCCGGTAGTAGAGAACGTTTCCAAAGAGGATGAAGCCCAGGATGACGAAATGGGCGATGGACTGCACGTTCATGCCCGCCATGGCTCGTCCCTCGAGGCGTCCCAGCAGGTACTCGTATTCCGCGGCTCCGGCCAAGCCGCCGAGGAATCCCTCGATCTGTTTCGACTGGAAAAAGGCGTAGAGATCGGGCGCCATGACGGCCGTCACGCCGGCCACCAGGCGAATCTTGAAACGCTGCTGGGCCTGCTGCAACCACTCGCGGACCCCCGGCCAGCCGGCGGAAATGTCCACCAGAAGCCCGATCTGATCGAAGTTCTTCACCCCCTGCATCAGGGGAAGCGATGCGAGCGGCGTCTTGTTGTAGTCAACGGGGAAGGTCTCGGGAATGGAAGACCCGATTTTCACAATCGTGACGTCGTTTCCCGCTTTGTACCCCAGATTCACGAAGTCCGCGCCGTACTCCTTTTGTATGCCCTCCTCGGCCAGCTCCGCCTTGATCTTCCCAAAGACCAGATCGATCAACGGAGGTCCATCGGGCCAGAGGGCGGCGGAGACAATCCGCAAGTCGCGTTTCAGGGCGTGGTAGACGATGGCCTCGTGCATGGGAAGCAGCTCGGCGCGCGTGGACGGTCCATAGTCCGCCGAAATGTAGACAATGGTTCCGGGCTCGAGGCTCTCCACCGCATCGTAGACCCCTCGGGTCTTCTCATCGGGCGCGTACTTCAGCTTGACCGGCAGTCTCAGGAACATGAGGACCACCAACCCAATGCTGAGAAAGATCCACCTGCGATCGAGGCCTCTGGACGGCGCTGTTTCCGCCAATCGTCTAGTTTCCTCTCAAGTAGGGGCGCTCGATGCCGAAAATCACGCGGAGACCCGTTGCGACAACTCCCAGCGCCGCCCCGATGACCATGCCGCGTTGGCCGGCGGCGTTGGGGTACGCCATGATCCAGTCGGCCAACTTCGGAAGAATCGGATGGATCGTGGCGCCCAACGGCACGCGTCCGATCATCACGATGGCGCCGGCGACGAGGAGAACCGCCGCCCGGAAATTCCGCGCGCGAAACGCGCGAAAGGCCGCCGACGCGATGAAGAAGGCGAGGAGAGAGAACATCGTGGCCGACAGCGGCGTGTAAACGTTTCGGTACAGGTACTGAAACACGCTTTCGCCGGCGATGCTTTTCCTGACGATGAGTTCCACGATTCCCACCGCGGTCATCCCCAGCATGGACACGATGAGCGCCAGCTTGTATCCCCAGTCTCTGCCGCGGTTTGCGACGACCTTCAGGTTGACTCGAAGGATATTGACCACGCCCAACACGATCGAGATGCCCACAATGATCAGACACCATTGCTCCAGCTCACCGGCGACCTTGGTGACCTGGGGCACGTTCAGGAAGAACTTCGACACCATGAACGCGCCGACGATGAACGTGATCCACACGGGCGCCTTGTCTCTCAACATCGGGTCTTTTCCCTTTCCCCAAGATCGACGGTCGCGACTTCCGATCTAGAACCAGCCCTGGAAAACCGCGAGCCAAAGCGGGTTAATCCTTGGAAAGCTTGCGAGAACCAGTCCGACGATCAGCGCCGCCAGGATGCCGACCTTGAGGCAGTCCGAAGTCTTGATGGCCGAGATCACTTTCGGGTCCCGGGACAGATACGCTGACGCGGCGTAGAACTCCTCGGCAATCAACGTGTAATCGCAAGCCGTTATGAAGAACGGCAACTGGGGAATGCTGGCGGTGCCGGCCACTTGAATGGCGCCGCTTGAGAACCCCGTCTCGGCGAGGATGAGGGACTCGGCGAAGAAGCCGCCGAGGTAGATGTTGGCCGCCGGCCTCTCGCGCATGATGATGCCGTCCACGCCCGCCGTGTACGCGAACTGTTCGCCGGACAGATAGCGGATGTTGTCGGGCCGATAGGCGTCGGGTCTGCCTGCGGCGGCAAAGCTCTGTTTCACGGTCTCTTCGCAGACCGACAAGACGATGGGGGAACGCGTCGGAACGATGATGGATGAATCGTAGTCGGCCACCATGCGTGAAACGTGGCCGAGAACGGCCATGGAGGCGAGCGTCTGAATGTCCTCGATCTCATTGATTCCCGGAACGTAGACCACCGGCCGTCCCATTTCCGTCGCGCGGCCCACGGCTTCCTCAATCGCCGCGATTCCGGCGATCTTGCGCAGATAGAACGACTTGCCGCGCTTGCTCTGGACTAGGAAGCCGAAGAAAACGCAGGCGAAGACGCCGATGGCCACGAGAACGCTCTTGTTCTCCGTCTTGAAGAAGCTCGCCTTCGTCTCGACGGCCGCGGCGGCGGGAGTCGCCTCGTTTTCGGCTTGAGCCCGCGCCTCGCCGGCGCAGGCGGACGGGGTCCGTGAAAGGGAGAAGACGGAGAGGACCCCGAAGAGGATGAGACTGCGGCACAGCCGCCCTCGGCGGTGGCGTCGCAAGGTGAACTTGTCGCACAGCCTCCCTCGGCTGCGGCCCTGCGCGCCGAGCGAAGGATCCCAGCACAGCCGGGGGCGGCTGTGCCACAATGCATCGGCGGCCTTTGTCAGCCTGGCCCTACCAGAGGTCTTCATCAGCCTGGTCCTACCGGGGCCTTTCATGAGCCTGCCCTTTCTCAAGGGCCGCCTCTTCGCGCTCGATCGCCTCGAGGAGCCAGTCGACGCAGCGGCGGTCTTCCAGGATGTGCGCCAGCGCCTCGTAGTCGCCATAGAACCCGAAGCCGCGCACGAAAGGCCCGAAGAAGTGAAGGAGCTGACTCCCTACGAAATTGAGCGGCTGGAAGGACTCGATGAACAGAACGGCGACCTCGCTCATGCGCATGCGCACGACCCGGCGCGCCAGGCGGTCGATGACGTCGCGCTGTTCCGTTGTCAGAGTCTCTGCCATAACTGGCTCCGGCGCTTGAGCGGCGCCGCTAGGCGTTGATCAGTTCCACGTTCGCTCGCGGAACGGTGACGACCTCTCCGTCGCCCAGTTCGACTTCCATCACGCGAACGCGGGCCTCCGTTTCGATCTCGGCGGGCTGGGGATTCAGCGCGTGCACGCGTCCCAAACGCCCGAAGTACGGTTCCCGGATGACGCGGACTTCATCGCCTTCCTTCATGCCCCCTCGCGCCTCCAGTCTGTCCGAGACGCCGGTTCGCTCCTTCTCGCGAGGGATAATCACTTCCGGACGCATCACGCCGGCGCGAATCTGCGTGCGGCCGGTGATCGACGCCTTCCTGCCTTCGCAGGACCGTAGCAGATCGAACGTGCGTCGCGCCATCGTTATCTTGCCGAAACCCTCGGTGAGGATCAGGGTCGTCTCGACCGCTTCGTCCCCGGTGATCGCCACGCCGATCTCGTAACCGAGCCACTCCCGGATATGGCGCGAATGGAAGCCGCCGGCGATCACTCCCCGCGCGCCGACTTCAACGGCTTTCTTGAGCGCCGGCCACTCAACAAGCGACCCGCCGACCAGGATCTTGCCCGCATGTTCGGGCCGCACGCGGGCTTCCGTCAACGCCTCTTCAGGGCTCTCGACAACGGTCGTGATGGCGCCGTTGCGTTCGCCCCCAATGCCGAAGATGCCCTGCACGAGGGTCGCGACCGTCTCGATCACGGCCCCTTGTCCTTCGAGGACCCCGGTGACTTCTCCGTCGATAAAGGCGCTCAGTTCGACGCGTCGCGGCGGTTTGCGGATCAGGACTTGGCCCGTCACGTCCGAGACGCTTTCGATGGTTCCATCGGCGGGCGCGCGCACCTGAGTTCTGAACCACTTGATGAGGGGTTTGTTCTCGGCGATCATCTCGCCTTCCTCGATCGAGTCGCCTTCGCCTTTCAGCATGTAGTTGCGGATGTCCTCGGCCGGGATGCCGAGCAGATTGACGACGTTCACGGTGACGATGTCGCCGGGCAGATCGGCGCGCGCGATCGGCGTGTCGGATTGGACGCGCTCCCCGACGCGCACGAGGACTTCCCCTGGAAGAGGCAGAAGGCGCTCCTTGGAAACAAGCGTTTCCGTCATGATTCGGAGGCCGGGGGTGTACGCGTGGGCCATGGGCCGATATCTTCCTATGCCGGGTAGAGGTTGAGAGCGTCCGCTACGGCCCTTATCTGATTCCGCCGCTCTACGGGTTTGTCGGCGAGCGCAAGGGGGCGTCCTCGCCCGTCCAAGACGACGCCGACCACGCCCCCTTTGATCTCCTTCTCGAGCGGCTTGCCCGGTCCGGCGCCGAGGTCGAAGCCCTTGGCCGGCTCGGCGCGCAGCTGAGCCGTTTGGCCGTTGCCCAGCGGAACGTGCGTCAGTTCGCCGCAGCGGAGTTCCCCTGTGGCCGCCGCGTCCCCCGCCATCTCATACCTCATGCACCGGCCGCCCGGCCTGCCCTTTCCGACCGGCGCCACGCATGTTCCCAGGGGGATGAGACAGTCCTTCTCGAAAACCTCGGTCGCGGCTTCGGGACTCACCTCGGCCAAGACGCCCAGGTGCGGCATCATGAAAATGCTGTCCACGGCCAGCCGCGTCACGCCCTCGGGCTGAAACGCGTCAATCAGCATCAGCATGGACTGCGACCGCCGCGGCGCGTGGGACAGGACGCCGCCGCTGCCGATCAGGAGATCGAGTTGCATCATGTCGACAATGGTCCGCCCCCCTTCGGACTGGGAAAAGATGTCCGAGATGGATCGCTGCTGCTGAACGCCCTTCAACCCGACCGCGAGCAGCTTGTGCTGCTCGAGGGCGAGCCGCAACGCTTCGCGGGCCAAGGCCTGCTCGATCTGCAGTTCGCGCAAGGTCTGCGGAATGGTCGTCGGGCGGATCATCTTGTTGTTGATCCGGTCGCGCAGGTCTTCCTCGTTCTCCTCGAAAGGGACCCAACGGAGCACGTTGGCGATGCCCGCCTCGGTCAGCACGTTCGTCACGCTGTAGCTCATCCCCAGGTTGGCGCTCACGGTGCGGTTGAAGACGCCGTCGAAGACCGAGAAGACGTCGGTCGTGGCGCCGCCGATGTCGACGCCCATGCAATGGATGCCCTCTTTCTCGGCGACGGCCTGAATCAGCCGACCGACGGCGCCCGGCGTCGGCATGATGGGGACCGCGGTCCACGACTTCAGTTTCCCGTAGCCCGGCGCGTGGGCCATCACGTGTTCCATGAAGAGATCCTGGATCCTCTGGCGGGCGGGAAAGAGGTTCTCTCTCTCAAGGGTCGGGCGGAGGTTCTCCGTGACGTAGAGTTCGGTCCTTTTCTCCAAGACGTTCCGGATGTTGCCCTGCGCGTCCCGGTTTCCGGCGTAGATGACGGGAAGCTGGTAGCCTTGCCCCAGCCTAGCCCGGGGATCGGCTGCGGCGATGCATTCGGCCAACTCGACGACGTGCGTGATCGTCCCGCCGTCCGTGCCGCCCGAGAGCAGAATCATATCGGGGCGCAACCCGCGCATGCGTTCGATTTTCTGGTGGGGGAGTCGTCCGTCGTTGGAAGCGAGGACGTCCATCACGATGGCGCCCGCGCCGAGGGCCGCGCGCTGCGCGCTTTCGGCCGTCATCGTCTTGACGGCGCCCGCCACCAGCATCTGAAGCCCGCCGCCCGCGCTCGAGGTGGAGACGTAAAGGTCAACTCCCCGGTTGCCTTGAGCCGGCGTGATGATGGTTTCGCCTTCGAGAATCGTGCGCCCGCTGAGGTCCTCAAGCTCCGAGAGGGAGTTGAGCACGCCGCGCGTCACGTCGTTGTAAGGCGCCTCGACGGTCGTCGGCGCTTCGCCGCGGAAGGTTTGGCGGTATTCGCCGCTCTTCTTTTCGATGAGAATCGCCTTGGTCGTCGTACTGCCGCAGTCGGTGGCCACAATGACGCGCAGATCGCGGGAACGTGGCGGGCCGCCGGGGAATTCGGATGTCTTGGCCATTTACAGAATCAAGCGCTCCGAGATTCGGCTTTGGGGGAAGGTCTCGGGCCGGCCGAGATCCGCGGTCAGGATACCAGGGGACATCGGGCAATCAAGAGGAAAAAGCCCTCCCTGTCCCGCGGCGGGGAATGTCCTTGACACGAGTTTGACCGCGATCCTATCCTACCGCAGGAAACGCAAACGGCTGGGTTCCCGGGGCTGTCATTGAATACCCGTCTTCTCAAGAAGCTCTCCACGCCGCCGCGTTCGCGGCATCGGCTCGACGACCTCGACGAGGCGATCCGACTCGTCGGTCCGCCGCCCAAGTACCTGGTGGCGAATTCAACGGCGCCCATTTCGTTTGTCGCTCACGGCGCCCGCCTCCGGGCTCTGCCCGATCTGGACCGTGTGCATCTCTCATACCACTGGCTCTCCGAGGACGGTGGCGCCGTTCTCTGCTGGAACGGCAACCGAAGCGAGCCGCTGAAACGGGCCGCGGAAACCGAGGGGCCGGTGGAGATCGAGCTGGCGCTGACCGCCCCGTCTGAAGCAGGGGAGTGCCGGTTGTGCCTCGACCTCGTCGAGGAGAACGTCCAATGGTTCGGGCTAGACAAACGTCTTGCCGTCACCGTATTTCCGGAATCGCTGGCGTGGCGCCGGCTGATGGATCTCCCGTCGGACTTCCTCGAGCCTCTCGTGGAGTGGGCCAATATCATCGAGTTCGGGGATGCCGACCTCCATGACGAACACGATTCGTTGCATGCGCTTCACACGGGCATTGGGGCCTGCATCGAGCAATTCACGGAGCTGCCCAAGACGGCGAGATGCCTCGAAGTCGGCACGGGAACGGGAAGATGCCGGCTAGGTCTCCTTGATTGCGGCTACCGGGACGTGTGGGGGTGCGACATCAGCCAACCTGCCCTCGTGAAGCAACGGTACTGGGAGAAAGAGCTCGGCAAGCCGTCCAACGGCAGGCTCGTCTGCTGCAAAGCCGACTCTCTGGGTTTCGTCGCTGATTCTTTCGACTGCGTCATCTCGGTCTCAACGCTTCATCATATCCCCAACATCTCGAAGTTCCTGAGGGAAGCGGCAAGGGTCCTCAGGGAAGGCGGATACCTGGTGATCCTGGAAGAGCCGAGCGAGAATGCGCTGGAAACCTTCGACGAGCGTTTCGATCGGAACGCTCGGATCGATCTCAAAACGGTGTTTGAATCGTTCATACACAGGCATCTCGTGCGAAGCGAATCGAGCACGCGATTTGCCGAATTGTATGACGGCGTGGGGTTCTCGAGGGATTTCCTGACCAGACACTTGGAGAATGCCTCGTTCGAGGTGCGGCGGATCTACCAGGCCTCCTTCTTCACGCGACTCTGGTCCCAGGTGCTTCAGCCGCTCGCCAGGAAGGGAGACCTGGCCGACGAGGCGGGGCGTCTATGCACGAAGGCGGACGTCCTGCTCGGTCAGATTCTCAAGGAAGACGACATCGGGAGGCTCTTTTTCGACACGAACGCGATCGCCGTTAAGCGTTCCAAGTCTCGTGGACGGACGCACGGCGACGCGGAAGGCTCGGCGGTCTCCGCGGACGAACCGCTCTGCCGCTCCGCCGGGTAAAGGGGAAAGCGCAACCTTGAGGACGCCCATGCCCCACGATCTCTCCGGGAGAATGCCTCGTCGGGAAGCAGGCTTTTGCTTCCGCAGCATCGATCGGATCGCCGCGGCCATGCGCGACACAAGGCGAGGCCGACAAACGGGGCGGGCCCTCGCGCGCCTGGGCGCCTGCTCGGCAACGGCGTCGGATCGCTTCTTTCTGGTCTCCCTCTTCCTCCTGCCATTGCTAGGGACGGTCGCCCCCCCCCGCGCAGAGGCGGAGGCGCTGCAGGTCACGGCGCCTTCCGGGGCAGTCCTGACCTATCCGATCTACACCCTTCGAGGGACGAGGCACGTCGCCATCAACCACTTCAGCGAGATGCTGCGGGCCGTTGATCCCGAGGCGAGGATTCGGTGGAACGCCACCACGGGAGTGTACGAAGCGACGGCGCTTGGCGTCAGCTTCTCTCTTTTCCGAGAACAGAGCGTTCTCATCTGCAACAACGCTCTGATCGAGACGCGCGAGCCGCTGGCCGTTGCCCGCGGGCAGGTTTTTGTTCCTCTGGACTCCCTCGACAAGGTCCTGCAGCGCTTTGAAAACGTACGGAGCAACATCTCCGAACTCGCGGCTTCCACCGTTCCGGCAGGCCCCGACGCGTCGGAGGCCGAGAGAGGTCCCAACGCCTTGCAGCCGGTCGCGCCGACTCCGACGGTTGACTTCAAGGCCCTCTTTCCTCTGTCGGCGCCCACCCAAGGTTCCTCCGACACGCCGCAACCGGACCTCGAGAGGGATCTGCGCCATGCCGTGAGGCCCCTGGTCGAGCGCGACACCATCGTGATCGATCCCCAACCCCCGGGACTGCCCGAACGGGCGGACGGCGTGGACGAGGGGAACGTGGGGGCGGATCTGACCCTGCGCGTCGCCGAGCGCTGTCGGGACATTCTGGCGTCGCGTCCGGGCGTGACCGTCGTCCTGACCCGGGAATCCGAA